>ENA-UOTX01001699-UOTX01001699.1-compost-metagenome-genome-assembly--contig:-NODE-1699-length-14295-cov-17.414756_pt1 | contig 14295 bp, 6 predicted proteins | sample MGYA00238143_ERZ746982 | MGnify/ENA primary metagenome ERZ746982 (study PRJEB28758, sample SAMN06268862) | compost metagenome | isolation source: single cell | place: USA: California, Emeryville, Joint... | reverse complement strand
TATGCATATCACTCATTGTAGATACCATAAAGACCATAGCCTCGCGGACACAAATACATATTTTCCATACACATGTTCTATCGAATTCGAAAGATCAATGTTGCTTAGAACAATTCTTTGCATCGAGGCATCGAACCGTTTTTATATGTACATTACAAATGGAAAGGAAAGCGCCTGTCGACAGTGTCTAATTACTATAGCCAGAATCATCACTTGTGACTCTTCGGATTCTCAAACATGTACCGATCTTCCTTCTCTCTGATTACGAGACTTGTTTCATGTTCTTATGAATGTTCTTATAATAGGAGCTTATGACCAATCGAATCAATCAAGTAAGCTATTTATGCATAGATTTGAAAATCTGAGATCGATTAGAAGCATCTCAGTTTTTAGAATAATTCACTTTTTCGTTTCGATTTTAAATTCTAACATATCAAAATATTCGTAGCCTTTTCAACGCAAACCGCTCTATTGCGAAAAAAATATACCACCTTGCCATTATAGAACTCTGATTTTCATGACATCTAACCAAAAAAGAAGTCCTTCCTCAGCAGGAATGTATATGCAATAAATAAAGACCTGAGTCATTTTTAGTATCCCGCTCATACTAACGTGCAAATTCGAAAAGTATTGATAGTGAACTGGAATTTGTGTTTGATTTTTCTCAGCCAATATTAAACGCCGATAAGGGCACCCTAATAACCCATGTTAAGTAGATACTGATACATTTATTCAACAACATTTCTGAAATTCAATTCACTATGCTGAGTCTACGTTTCCGAGAGGAACTCTATTTCAAATTCACCACAAATTGATACTGTAATCCTCATTTCGCAACCTTTCCACACTCAGTCATAAGCTATCGTTCATAAACTCAGTTACAAACGCGGGTTGTTTTTTCTTCTAGAACGCGACTACTCTCATCGATTTAAAAAGGTCAGTCCTTGTCCTTATTTACATGTAAGTAAGTTATAACATAGTTTCAACGATGCCTTTCACTCGAATATGATATTTCTCTTTGTCAGAGCCCCTCGAACCGAACCAGAACAAAGAAGTTTTCGATTAAATGCATAATAAAAAGTTAACGAATCTTTGCTCTTTTTTCTACGAATTATTTAAAAGTTATTTGATCGAAGAAGTTCTGTTGATTTTTCACGAACATTGCTCAAAACGCTCCTCACGATCAGTACCTGAGACTAGCTTCCATCTCTTCCGCTAATTCTGGCTCTCTCGACAGCCTGAGCTTCTCTTCTCCGTCTGCGCAAGGCAATTGCGAAAGAGCTCTAGCTAATTACCATAGATACGAATATTGTACGAACATTGGGAATTTATGAATCTACCCTCATTAATTTTCCAGATGAAATCAATAAAGTACGTTATTAAAAAGTATCGGTTAGAAAGAATTAAATTGATTGTTTAATACTGCTGCCACTGGATCTCAGAACATATAAAGAAAGATTTTTCTTTTTGTGGCCGCTTATGAATCGTTTGACTTTACGATAATAAATAGTAATTATTTCCAAATCTAAATCAGTTTATCTTGACTTACCCATGGGTTGTACTCAAGTTAAGAATCGTGTTTACGATGACTCGCTTTTTCCTGCGTCTGACCTTCCAAGCACGAACGTGAAGTCAATAGCTTCTTTGTGCGAGATACCCTCAAGCGAGAAATCAACAGCTATGGGCACTCCTTCTCTACCGAATATTTATAATCTCTCTTCAGGGTTCTGCGGGAAAATAACTCCAATCAAGATGAATCAAGTCCTCTTTCATTTCGACCTTTCCTCCATGCGATTCATTTCATTTGAGATGAACACGAAAGACTGGACGGTGAATGACCTCACCAAAACACGGTTTCTCGTACGAGGCGAGGGCTCGGCGAAGTTCGATTTCGATATCATTAAGGATATTTTAATGGGGTTGAGAAACTATAGCTTGATAGCCATTGACGCGAAACACATCGAATTGATAGGGCCAAGGCATTTTCAGTATAACATCACGCTGAACTACTTCGAGAAGAAGCCTTCAATGATTGCTGCAGGAGTAAAGAACCCTTGCTTGGCCTTCACGGGGAGAAGATTGTTTGCGTTCTCTGGAGAGCAGAAGAGCGAATACTGCAGAAACGCTGAAGTATACGACATGAATTCAAATACTTGGACCTCCGTAGAAGATATGCCGTCTCCTCATGGAAAAGGTGCGGCTTGCTGCTTTCTAAGCAATTTAAATATCGTGAAGGTGCTAATCGCGGGAGGGTACTCTCAAAAGAAGCCGTTGATAGCGAGTTTTGATCTTAGCATTTACGATGATTTTAGAAAAGGCTGGATGACGATTGATATCCAATGTCAAGTGTTTTCGCTTAGAGCGATGCCGAACCCCTCGATATTTGTAACGGAAGATGGGATTATCCATCTACAGGAAACGAGAGGCGGTTATGACCATTATGAGCTCAAATTGCATAAAAGAAAACTGGTTCGAAAACCTGAATTGGATCGGATGGTTGACTCGCGTCAGTATGAGATAATCCGAGCGAATAGAGGAGAAAATGAGGAGGTAGGGTTCTTGGCGAAGATAAGGCAGGAGTCTGGTGAGCCGATCCGTAAATCGGCGCCGGAGTATTGTGTTGCGATTTGTGACGGGAAATTTAAGGAATGGAGTGAAAAATACGTGTTTACGAATAAGAAACTGAAGGCGAAAACGTGCATACGTTAAAAAGAGTAGAGAAATGTGAAATTTATTTGCGAAATAGAATGTTCAGGCTTAACTCACATTTGTGCGTTATCTCTGGAGTTCAGAGATATATTACTGTATATCTAAGGGTTAAATATCAAAACTATTGTTTTATGAAAATATTTCTGCAAGAAGAAGACATGTATGATTCTGCATGGTCAAGGGATGAGCAATTAATGTAGAAAGGTTGCTAATTTTTTGTTTTATGTTATTATTCAATGTATCAATGGATCTTTTCAATGAATGCTTTATTTTAAATGCAAGTCTGAAAATTCTTCAAAAAGTCTGCGTTCATTTCCTCCTTCGAACAGAAAAAGTTGTTAACGAGATGCGATGAATATTTATCTTTGCAGTACCAGTTTACCCGTATCAGGTTGTTCATGAGTGTTTTACGTTAATGAATCCACATTTGATAATTTAGCGGTAACTCCAGTTTTAATTGAAAAAAAAACGTTATTGAAGTTTCATGTTTATTAAGGCAAAGCAAACCAGCAAAAAATGTTTTGTATTGAACTCATAACACTGAGAATGACTTTAAGAACTTCACCTCCTTAGTCAGGAAAGCTGAAAACCTCATGCGAAAAATTGAAAGAAAACACAAAATCTAGATTCTAACACTCAAAAAAGATATCAGAAATTCCTTGAGAGCGATTTATTTCTTATAATAGCCTAATAATTCACTTATCAGCAGCCTTGATGAGCGACTGTTCTCATCAGAAACATGTTTACAGGTTCGTAATACACGTGGAGTGCCTGCAATCGATCCTTAACTTCGCATCATCCAAATCTTCATCATTAACTGAGAGATGAGACCCTGTCACCCACTTTTTCAAGGTCTCTTTTCATGTAATTCCGTTCTACTACTTATGCGAAGCTCTCTACTCGCATCTTCTTTAACTTTCGAGCAAGATGATCCCAATTAATTCGATAATGAGTAGTTTCAAGTATATAGAAATTTTGCTTGCTGTTTGTGGCTCCAAGGTGTTTCTTTTGTCATCGCAGCGATTTTTCATTTAAATTCTGTCTGCTGCTCATAATTTCAACTCGTATTCTATCAATCTTGCTAAATAAACGAACAACTAAGCTTTCCAAATGAAGATATCAGAGGAAACTACTGAGATCTCAGGATATTTATTGCTTTTCGCCGATAAAACAGAGCCAATTGTCTAGAAAAACACCATTTACATCGAGGAATATTTTGGATTATTAATTTATTCCTCGAGCAAATCTGCAAGCCTTTGAAAATCCTCCAATTAGAATCCAGGATTGAAAATTCTAACCAACTCGATTTTGATTGGCTGACTCTTTGCTAAGTATCCGCAGACCTATCAGAAAAAACATAAAACGAATCTAATTTGCAAAAATGAACTTCTTAAAGATACCAAAAGACAGCAATGCCAAAGGCTTTGGTGGAAGCCAAAACAAGATCATCGGTGTGATCGATGCCTCCGGTTCAATGCAAGGAAACTGGGAATGGCTCGCCAAAATGTGGAATGATTTCATTCCTGCCGAAGGAACATTGACACTGACCTTCGACACGAAGACGAGAGTGTGTGCTTCTAACCGTCTCGATAAATCCATCAGCAAGCACGGTGGAGGTGGTACCAACATTACAGGCGCTTTCGATTACCTCGAAAATGAACTCGCCAAGATTCCAAAAGATGTCGCTATTACTGTGATTTTTATCTCTGATGGTCAGGACAACAACCTCAGTACCCTGGAAAGCAGATTTAAAAGCCTAAAAGGCAACCAGACCCACGCTCTAAACTTCATTTGCCTCGGTGTTGGTTCTGGGTTCCCAACTTTCCTTTCAATGAGACTCAGAGAAAAGTACCATAAAGGCGACGAGACGCTACCGGCTATTTTCCTCATTGAATATGTCTCTGAGAAGGCTTACCTGAACAAATTCGAGTCGATTAAGCCTTTCCTTAGCTATAACAGGCTCAGAACCATTAAACCAGCCGTCTTGTCCCTTCCTTGGAGAGAGTACACGACCCAAGTCTACGAAAACAGCTGGATCATGACCGACGCCGATAAAGTCGAGATCGATGGTGTCGAAATGGACGCCAGTAAATACAAAAACAGCTTGGACGGTGTTGTTGAGATCTTCAGAAGTTGGACTCAGATGATTCACCTCGATTCGCTTCAAGCCAGCGAGGACATCAAAGATAGAGCCCTGAAGACCCAAGGCATCATGGAGGACATCATCGCTGAGATCAAAGAGGCGAAAGGAATCGATCTCTTAGACTTGAATAGTCCTTCCAAGGTTGAGTTGAGCTTCTATCAGAGAGCCTTGAACAACTTCCTCAAGCACACTGCCTCACGTGCAGCCTGGTTCTACGAGGATATCAAACTCCTCGCGGCCGGTAAAGCCGCCAAGGACCTCAACGAGTTTGATGCCGCGAAGAAAATCGGTCTTGGTACCGTCGTTGGTAAATACCACCAAAGAGCCTTCGCACTGAAAGGCTTCACTGTTGAGGAATTCCAGCAAACCAGAGACAAATTCAAGGAAATCTTCATGGCCACGAAGCTTGACTCTGAAAAGAGCGGCCAGGCCTCGCCGCTCACACACCAGAACCAGAAGAAGATTTTCTTGGAGTCTGATTTCCTCAAGGGCCTCGAGATGTGTAACACGCAGTTCGATTTGATCGAGTCGTTCCCGGTCTGGGGTTTCCCAATGAGACTAAAGAGATACGAGGGCTCGAAAGAAAACCCTTGGCTCACTGAGGTCAAGCTCATCGTCGATCAAAAGCCAATCGACTCAATCGAGGTGCTTAAGGCTGCGTATGCGCTTGAGTTGAAGGTCGACGGCAAAACCGAGACAATCAATGCAGTGTTACCACTTTTCGATAAGCACGACGCCGATCTCTTCCCTATCGTTTCTTCAAGATTCCATCACTTGCTTATGAGCTACAACGTCGTTCTGAACGTCGATGTGCTTTTCGAAGAGGCTTACCTCAGTCTCTTGGCTAACGCTTTGATTTATGCCTTAGGTCTTCCTGAAAGCGACTGGAGAGACAGACTCTTGCAAGCGATTCACATATCCTGCAATGTAGTGTATGGCAAAGACGTCAACTTCTTGAAATACCAGGAGGGTTTGACCAAAGACCCTGCTCTGTGCATCGCCAAGGACGAAGAGCAGCTCAGATTCGGCAGCATTGACCTTTCAAAGGCTCTTCTCCACGCTTTTATCCTCAAGCAAGAAAATAAGGTGACCGAGGAAAAGCTCGCAAAGATCTTCGACGCGATCTATCAGGGCTATGTCTTGAAAATCATGAAAGATAAAGACACGAAGATCGAAAGCTATCTTAAAGTCAAGACCCAAGGCACTTCAATCGAAGCCGTGAAGAAATTGACTCGCGAGAAGTTCAATACATTCATCACGAAAGGTGATTTCAGAAGAGGTATTTACACCGCCTTTGAGAAAGAAGCAGCGAACCCTGACCAATACATTTTCGAATGGGATGTCTCTCCGCTCGAGAAAGCTGACGATAAGGTCAATCTTAAGGCCTTGGAGACGTTGACAAAGGCTCTGGGTGGCAAAATCCCAACGAAAGAAGAGTACATTAAATACATTGTGCTGGGAGTCCACTGCAAAGATTTGGTTGATTGCTATGCTAGCAAAGACATCAACGTCCATGAACTCACAGGAAAGTTGGGCAAGAAGCTTACGTTAGACATTACAAAGGGAGGCGTTTCTAAGCTTCCTCAATGCCAGGAAGTCATCAAGGCGCTTGAGCCAGAGTTTGAGGCTTACTTCAAGGATATCCATAGAGAAATCATCCCGATTTCTGAGAAAGACCTCAAAGAGCATTGCTCGAAGACGAAGACCGCGTATGACAAATATCAATGGCTTGCAAACTCAGATCTGTTGAGAAATGCCTGCCTCGCTCCTAAATGCCCATTCTACCTGCAGCTTAATAACCATCTTGGTCACCATTTGGCTATTTGGGAGAAGGGCCTGCCAATCGCCTTCCACAAGACCGTGAAGAAATTCGCTAAGATGGACGCTGAAGAAATCTACCAGCATTTCGCTCATGGTGACTGCTTGAAGAAAAATTCAACTTTCGCGTTTACGCCAGAGGCATATGATACGACAAAGGAAGCCACGATAGCATATATTAAGAAACTGCAAGAAGTCTATCTGCATATTGGCAAAAACTAAAAAGATTATTTATTTTTATTACTTGTGTCTTTTTATGATAGACTTCTTAATTGCATTCGCATGATTTCATAATTGATAAGTTTGCAACTCCTTAATCCAACATAAAAGCATTAAAATAATCTAATTTCTACTGCTCCTGCGATATTTCTTGAGGAATTTTATTGAAAACCCTATAGATTAGCCTGCATGGGCACTCTAAAGCTCAAATTAGTGATATCAGAAAGTTTATTCTTAAATGTGAATGGTTTTTGTGGTAAGGAGCTCCTCTCTCTAATACGACTTTTCATATATCTATCCTTAGAAGGAACTCTTTATTTCTTAACAATAGGTTTGAAATCAAAATTATCATCTAATAAATTTTGTCAGGGGCGTGAAATTTAGATTCTGGTACACCAATTAGGTCCCTTCGCCGTTTTAAACTGCGCAATTGGTATGAATGAAGCAACTAGTTGATATGAGATGAGATGACTACATGTCTTCATTTCACCCTAAAATACAATGTTCAACGGAAAGTTTTTATTTCTTAACCTTCTTTTTAAGTTTACTCTTTTCTTCCTCTTCATCTTCTTCTTCGTCCTCTTCCTCCTCCTCGTCGTAGTCTTCTTCCTCATCATCGTCATCATCCTCACCTTCTTCACCATCAGCTTCATTGTCGATTATAGCATCATCATCAACACTATATCTGCCTTTTTCGAAGCCATCCGCTATAGCTTCCAAATAGCCAGGATAATCTGGATATTCGGACTTTTCTGGACCTTTCTCATGGTCAAAATAAAGCATTTGACCAATTCGACCTTTAGAACCAGGAGCTAGGTCCATCATATTACAATTTCCTCCACCATCTGAATCTATTGGTATCCATGCTTCACACCACCGTTTCGGTTGAAAGGTTCCATCTGATTCGACTCTTTCATCATCGAATTCACCGGCTCTCGCCATCTCAGTCCAAGTATCCCATTCCATTTGGATTTCTACCAAGCTTAGGAGGCTACCACCAGGCCATTTCAAATCTTCAATGCCGTTATGTCTCTTTAACGACACTCGCAGTTCTTCTGGGAAGGTCACCTTCATATGCTTTGCAAGAGCGTCGATGGCTGTGTCAGAAGCCCCTGATCTGGGCTTCCAACCAGGTAAATTCTTTTTATACCAAGCTTCAATACGGTCCCAAGCTTTGTTGACACGTTCTACTGCGCTCATTAATTTATTCGATCATTATTATAGACTAAATAAAGAGCTCATTTCAAGTATCTCAACAAATTTAAAATTTAATACCGCGCAAAGTATAAGAAACATGTCCTTTATACAGTGTTAGAAATATATATGTATATATATGTTATTGCCTTCCTGTATCCATATCATTGAGGTTTCACTGGTAATGACTCGAAAAGAAATTTTTTAGGCTATCAACACAAGTATACTGGGATAATTCTGCATTCAATAAGAACTTTAATTACGACTCCCTCATTTATATTCCTATCTCCTTTTAACGGAACTTAATCTGGGGTTTTCAAGGGTTACGGAAAACCTCATTAGACTCTCTCGAATTCTCAAAGAATGACTTAAACGCAAAAAGAAAGAAGTAACGAGTCTAAAGGCTGAAAAAAACAAGGAGCATATAGCAGTAGCTTTAACAATTTCCTTGATTTGGATGATATGATGATCGGCTGGCTTCTATTGAATATGTTAGCATTTACAAAAAAATCATCCCTTCCACAAAAATGATTCCTCTTCCCATCTTTCCTGTTCTAGCTACTACCTTTTGCAATAGATTTTATTTCAAAATGTCATCCTGAGAGAAAAACAGTCCAATTGATAAAATCATCGAGAGAGGTTTTTTATTTTACATTTGCTATTTTTGAAATATCACCTACTGCTGCCGGTTTCATCTGATCACATCACATCAAGTCTCCGTGATCCAATTCTACCAGAAATGAGGCACAAAATCCTTTGGTCAAAAGTTTAAAAAGAGTGCTAATTTTTTTTTTCCGAAAGCGGACGGTACCAATCCTATCAGAGAGAAATGGCCTGTTAACAGAGATATTGAGGCTTAAATTAGAGCTCTCTCCAAGTAGCTTTTTAAATATTTCATGAAAAAGAAAGATTAGAAGAAATTTGCATGCGAAGTGAATGAAAAAATCATGACATATGAGCATGTAGTAGCCAGAGCAGGAGACGGATTACCTGATATTAAAACGTTCCATTTAGAATATTGATTCTGTGTTAGCTCTGAAGATATCACTCACATATTTGCCCAAAAAATATTTTTGCATGAGATTCATAAATGCTACTCTTTGGCCACTAAATTAACATGTAGCAACTGTTTTGAAATCAAGGTTCATCAATTCAACCCGAATTGAATCTGACAGCCATTTACTATCCTCAATTTGGAAAGATAATTAAAACAAAAAAATTTTTTGTGGTCAAGCTAATCGTTGCAACTGCTTCAGTTTCACCATTTTGATTCAAGTGAGATGTACACGAAAAACATTGCTCAAAAACCCTAAATAAGGGCTATTTCTATCTCAGGATCAGCTGAGACCAAATAACTCTACTGATCGATACTGGGAAAAATTTAATTTCTACCCTATCCATCTACCCTGCCCACGGCCAGTATCTTTCCTACAAAAGAATCACCAAAACTGATTCGAAGGAATCTTGCATTCCATCATTCGTCCATCCATATCCAAAATTGCTAATTTCAAATGAAAAATCTATTGGCATCAAAGTATATGTAGGAAATGCTCTCCGAGCAAGCTGGAACCTACTTGGAATTTTGTTAATTCGTTGCTAATGAGAGAACATGCGAAAGCTTCTTCAGCTACTATCGCAAAAGCCCGGGGTAAAAACAGTATAGGCAAAAAGCCCTAAATTAAATTTATTTTCACAAAGAACTCACTTAGTTTTTAATTGAGTTTAAAAAAGCTTCAAAATGTGTATTCGATTTGTTTCGCAGAATCATAACTGCAATCAATATGAGAGGATTGTGAAGAATGCATTCTACGGAAAATCTCGCAACTAGTAGTTAAGCAATTGTAAAAACACAAAATTAACACCCGAGGATTTCAATACTTAGCTGTCATTCATTTCAGTTGGCTTCGTTGACATGGGATTCAAGCTTAATTGTGTAGTTCAGCATAAGATAACTAACCATATTTATTTTGGCGCATTGGGGCGAAAAATTTCATGTTTATAATCTTTATTTCTCTAATTGCTGTATGATCCCTCATCAAATGCTTGGGCTATCCTTAGAGTATTAGAAAGAATGCCGTTACATTGTTTTCTCAGTCAATGCTAACTTAGTTGTCTTTAACAATATAGCACCTTCATATTCATTGATTAAGCTCTAATTCGGTCATGGAGTCCATTATTTCTATTAGCATTCATCAAAGAAGATAGTGGAAACACCTAAATAGCTATTCGAGTGCGGAGCAGAAGATTATCAACAATCGACAGTAATTCATCAGTAGAGTAAGTATTACGGGTGTTTAATCGGATTAATCAACTCATGGTAGCTTTTATTTTAATAATCGAAGCTTTTTCTCAAATTTGTTAATTTATGCAAATTCTCGTGTACTCGAAGGAAAAAAAAGTTCTCAAAACCAAATAGAAAATTCCTTTAAAATTCTTCCGCTCAAAATGATAGAATTCATTTACAGCTCCTAGCCTATCAGAAATCCGTTTTTTTCCAGATAGCTCAGCTTTTTATAGCCTCGTGAGAACAAACGACTAAAGGTTAACTCAACTGATTTCTACGGTGGAGAAGTTTTGTACTTATTGTCGCTTGAGATTTCTTGTTTGAGTTCGTTAGCTTATATTGCCTATTTTTGCCTCCATATTCGCTTTCAAGTTCTTGCAACCGTTTCTCTCCCCTCTTAATTTGCTTGGTTAACAAGAGATCGAAGTCGAATCCGACTCGTAACTCAATTAACTAATTAACAAGAGAATAATTGTTGGAATTGATCTTGAGGAAAGATGATTATGCATTTTTTTGATTGGCAGGAATTGAATTTGAAAAACTGGCGGAAAAACTGGAATTAGAAAATTTTCAAATACCATGATTCCATCTACTTTAAATTTTTCTACGATTAGGGCTCTATTACAATCGCATTAAATTAAAATAAAGAAAATTCTCATTCTTCTTTATGATTTACCAGCTCAACCATTATGAAGCTCTGAGCATCGCTCAAACAGCTAATGAGGCTGAAATTCGGGCTGCTTACAAAAATTTGGCCTTGAAATTCCATCCAGTAATGCGCGTCCTCCAACTTCCTTTATAACGCTTCTTGTAGGATAAAAATACTGATAAAGAGACTGCTACCCTCATTTTCAGAAAGATACAAGACGCTTATGAAGCATTAAGTCATCAAGAGACCAGAGCCTCCTACGATCGAAGTCTCTTGCTAAAATCATTTTCAGGAAATCAATTGGATGTCTCAAAGGAGCCTGCTAAGACTGTCCCTGACAGAAGAGACGGTAGAACAGGGATCAATAATGGGGCTTCAGGTCAAATTAAAGATAATGTGAAAGAGTAAAAATGGCATAAAAAGCTGTTGTTTGATGTTATTTTCGAAAAATAGGACTGATTCAAACGGTATTAACTCCTTCGGGAAAAGCGATCGATATGCAGAGTATCAGAACTTTAAAAATTTCATAGACACGATGTTCTTGCCTGAAGACAGCAGTGTTTTTGAAGATTTCGTAAGGGCGCAAACCTTGTTTCAAGAGAGATTTTTTAGTACCGCGGATGACTACAGCGGGAATAGAAGTTTCACAGAGATTAAATCTGAGAGTCAATTCGAGAAAAAGAACTCTACTTTGAGTTACAGAAGCTATAAAATATTCAAACAAGAAAGACCTAAAGTTAGAATTAACAGGAAGGGTGACATGTAAACATAAGCAATTCAACCAATGCGATTGTTGCTCAGTCATCCTCTCTGATAAATTTTCCATTATCTTTATATAAATCTAATATCTGTAGACGCATAATCTAATTGTTTATATGAACAGAGCATGTAATTTCAAAAGAGTTGAGAATATCATCTTTTGAATTTCAGAAACTGAATGAAACAATTTCATCTTAGGGTCCAAAATATTTTTATGTGAACACATTATTTACGAAAGATTTATTGGATTTCTTAGAGAGAGAGCAAAATGTGCTTTATTGAGGTAGTCACTAAGTATTTCTTTGTATTTCATAGTGAAGGTACGCTAAACTTTTCATTGAAGATTCATTTAGTTCAAAAAGATTAAGTTTTGAATAGCTATTAACTTTCCAAGAAGTAAATTCGATTTTGGCCTGATCACTCATGTTGCAAATTAGCAACAAAGTCTTGTGTCTTTTCATGAATATCCACAAGCAAAATCAATAATGGAATTGAGAGTATTAAGATCTATTCCATATGAACAAGAAGGGAAAGATTAATAAAGTGTTTAACAAACCGAAATAATTCTCTCCTATCTATGATGTATAGCACCTGATGAATTGTTGATATTGGACAAGTTAGTTCAATATTTCAATAGATAGGTGTCAGATGCTTTCAACAGAGCAGATGAACTCTGAATAACACCTTTTCTATGAGTAAAAATTGGCTTTCAGTTGCTCGTCAAAGTGAAAATAATCAATCCTCAGGTGCTTTAGTAATAGATAGCGAAGTCAGGAATATTTCCTTTAAAGATTTTCGATATATCTGTTCGAATCTGCATGCAATCATTCTTTACGCAAAAGTTGCAGTTCTTTTAAACAACCATTGAATGGTACTTTCTTATATGCAAGTAATTTCGAATTGGTGTGGATTTAGCCCAAATAATAGGTTTGAGAATGTCGATTATTGATCCTAAACAAAATTTACTTCCTGAATCACCTCAATTAGGCGAAGCCCATGAGCTTCGATCTATGTAAAGCGAGGGCCATTGAATCAGAATACAGTTTCGGTAAGCTACTAGCCTGTTAATATACTCCTCTTTAAGAAAGCCAATATAATCAATTTCTGATTGCTCTCAATAAAGATTAAGGAGACATACGTGCCTCGGGGATGGAGAGCGTCTCAGCGCTATTATTCACAACTGGTATTCATGATTTCTTGGTGGCTAAAGCTTTCTGAGGCAAACACCTGAAAAAGCTTTTTAATTTTGAAAAAACGGAAGCACGCCGAGGTTTATTTATCCAGCGGTGCTTATAAAAAACCCTAATGCGTTCCTTTTTTCAAAAATTGCTCACTAAAAATGCTTCCACCGCCACACGCAGTAACTCTGACGTGCTGACGTATTTTTCATTAGATGGCTTCGATCAAATTTTAACTTTAATGAGAATTCCAAAGAACTCCGTTCGAATCCTTTTGGGTGTATTTAGAATAAATCTACCAAATTTTCTAAAGCGTTACCTTCTCATGCTCTAATGGAAAGGTACAAATGATTAGCAGCGAACACACAATAACAATCCAGCCGTCGTCCCAATTTTAACTTACACACTTCGTACTTTTCAAGAAATTCATGCTTTATTACGAAAAAGATATATTCTATTTAGAAAACCTAAACGCAATGGGCTTGTAAAAGGGCACCCTAGCTAATCAACTGTCTTGCTTGCCGCTTTGCAAGCGAATTTCGTACAATGAATCACTCTCCTTAGCTTCTTAAAAGCCGATACATATGATGCTTATGCTTTAATTATTTGGGAGTTAATTTTATCTTTCAGGGGTTAGCACGCGTTAGCCTTAGAAGTCCTTTCTCTCAAAAGCGGCTTTTCGTGTGAGTGCGCTCTGCTGCTTTTATCTCAGCACTTCACGCGGATTTTCCTATCTGAAAGTTAAGTAAGGGAGAAATCAGAATCTATTACATAGATCAATGGGGTTTCCCATGACGGTGAGTATCATTGGGAGAACTAAACTAGAACTAACGGGCGGGCAGAGATTCTGTCATTAAATGCCTTTTAATCTTAATAATTCCCTGGAGGAGAGGCGAATAAAAGGGATTATTCAAGACAGTATCAATACACGCCCAATAGCATAAGCCTTCGGCTCGAGGTGATAGGAGCTGGATAAGGTGGCTTGCTCGACAAATTTTTTGATATTACTGATTTAGATAATTATTCTAAATTATTAATTGTGAGCTTATAAGCCCGTTAAAATGTTCTTAAGAAATCCAGAAGAGGAACTTGATTCCAATAAAGAATATCAGTGTTTTAATAAAAATTGTATGAACAATTTTTGTTTAGAAGTTCGAAGTGCATTCTGAAAGAAGCCAATAAATAATTGATTTGCTTTCCAGATTTAAGGAACTTGAACGCTATCTCGAACGAAATCAAGGTCATTACTGAAGGTGTCAGATCTTCGAAAAAGAATGAAGGGAAGCAATTTTTTTTAATTTCTCGTTTTATACGTTGGTCATTATAAAATTGGGTGTTTGGT
>ENA-UOTX01001698-UOTX01001698.1-compost-metagenome-genome-assembly--contig:-NODE-1698-length-14309-cov-21.947583_pt1 | contig 14309 bp, 7 predicted proteins | sample MGYA00238143_ERZ746982 | MGnify/ENA primary metagenome ERZ746982 (study PRJEB28758, sample SAMN06268862) | compost metagenome | isolation source: single cell | place: USA: California, Emeryville, Joint... | reverse complement strand
AAGGCCTTCTTGCACTGGTACACCGGTGAAGGTATGGACGAAATGGAATTCACTGAAGCCGAATCCAACATGAACGACTTGGTCTCTGAATACCAACAATACCAAGACGCCACCGCTGAAGAAGAAGGTGAATTCGATGAGGAAGAAGCCGCATAAGTAAAGGAACCGAGTTTCGCACTTCATATTAATTTTATGTTTCTGATGATCTGCGTAGTTATATCCACAAGGAATTCTTAATCTCTTTTCCTGACAAAAGAAATACCTAACTCACCCAAAATTAATGTTTCCTAATCAAAGTAATCATATTTTAGGTTAGTAACACAAAAGTAAAATTCAAGCAAATTCTTTACAGTTCTACATAATTTCTCAACTCTCCCCTCATTTCCAACTCTAAAAAATTAAAAAAAACTGCGCTATCATGTTAGTAAAATTATAGGGACTATCGACTCTTGTAGAAAAAGGTCGATCTATACATATTTTTTCTGAAGTAGCTCCGTTTCATCAGGCTTATTGATTCGAACTTGTTATTAACATATTTTGCCATCATCCAAAAGTAAGCATCGCATGAACCTACAACCTAGCTGAGTACAATGATACGCGTGAGTCGTATTTCAATTATTGTGCTCAAAATTTGGGCCTCCCAGTAGGAATTTGTAGAAGAAATCCATCTCTATCGTTTAACACGAAATTTCTAACATTAGTGCATTTTCGACATACTGCAAGGAACACAGTGCAAATATAGACCAGTCTACCTATGTTAGCACATTTTAGGTCGATAAATGTAGGAAGTTTCTCCATAATTGATTCTCAATACGAAAAACTAAAGCATGCTTCCAATTACTTTGAAAAATTGAAGTCTCTGACAAAATTAGTGGGTTCGGCTTCTATAGAGCCTTCGAACATCATAAATACAAAAATCTTATCGATACCTTAATAGTTTTAATTTAGAAAGTACTTTGAAGTTCTTAGTGAGTGTACTTAAAATTTACAACGAGTGGCACTTGCTGCAAGAGGATACTTTCCAGCTTCTGCCGCTTCGTCCAACAAAAAAAAGTCTAACCTTGTTTGTAAACTTCCATTAAGTAATTTGTGGCGTCTTCAATTTCCTTTCGTTCAACATCAGTTCCAAAGCATTTGTACCATGGCTGGTTCTGCTCTAAATCTTCAAGTTTCAGATCACAATACTTTTGCGCAAGGTTCAATGCAGCGAGGGCAATCAAGCGTGGTTCATAATAAAGGCAAATTGTTGTACGCCACGAATCGTTAATGAAATTGTTGGTAATTTTCAAAAATGTTGCATCTGGGATGAATTTCATCGTTTTGACTAAGTCCAGATATTTGTAAGGTAGTTCGATTTCGAAATCGTAACCCGTAGTTTTCAATATGTCGCTTTCTGCAGCGACAAACTTCTCCTCAAGCAATTTCCAAGTAAGTTGGTCGAGCCTGAAGGCTGAGTAAGCTTCTTTGGAAAAATGCTCTGTGCCGAGCTCTACCATAGTTCCGTCCGGAACCTTCTCCTTGAGTTTTTTGTAGGTTTTGAACATATAATCAAATAATTTAATAGATTCCTTCAGCTCTTTGGGCTTGTCATCCAGTTTGGCTGTAATAAATATGCAGACGGCGGAGTATAAGATACAATCGAATTTTTTGAATGATATGAGCTTGGAATATTTGTGGAAAATGAAAATTCCTTTAGCGATCGTGATTTGAGTGAGCCCTGAAAAGATTCCATAGAGAGTCATAAACGTGACAGCATCGTTACGGATCGAACGTTCTTTCTCCTTGGTCAAGCCATCATCTTGATGAACGGACCTTGACCATTCCTCGTATATCATTAATTTCATTTCCATTATTAAACTCTAAAATAAGTTTATTTCTCAAATTATCTCTCTTAACTGTGAAATAGGTCAGGTTTATTGAATAATTGATTCTAGCTAACAATACTTTTTTGCTTGGGTGAGTCTATCAATAAGAGCAGGAATCTTTCATCTCAGCATCTCCTGGAAGATTTGGATTTCTGAACAGCCCTAAGGACTTTTTGCATGACATAAGAGGAGATTTATAATCACTGGAAGAGTTATCTGAGGGTTTGAAAGGATTGAGAATATTTGTCTAAATTTTGCTTTATCTCAGAAGCAGAATATTCACTTCGAAAAGATTCAAAAGCTGTATATATTGACTCTTTCAATGCGAGGCTCATGAAATATTCACAAATGCATGGTGACTGAATTAATAATCTCTTATAGAAGCTTAGCAACAAACACTTTCAGACGTAATCAGTCTAGAAAGGTTAAGCATTAAATTCAATTGCCCTGAAAACAGGCTTTTAAACTTAATTGTAAGGAAATATCTTGCATGCAAATAATTTTATGTCTGGTTTCACCTATGTTTCATGAGAAAATTTCTTTATCGAAGCGTCTTCGGGATTTCCATTTGCTAGATTCATTGTTTTAGGTTTTCCATGGCCTCGAGGCTCAATAATTGAAGGGGGTTTTTTGTCAAAGGAAGCGTATTTGATTTTCGGGAGCAAGACCAATAGAAACTGGCACATATATGATTTCATTGAATTTTCTGGTATGCTCTTTGACCTTTTGAGAAGATACCATTTGCTGGGCATCTTTTCAGTTCAAAATATTAACTAAAAGCGGGGGAAACTGGCCTTAACATGACTCCACCTGAACGACTCTCAAACAAAATACGATACAGCAGCCACCTCATGAACAATCTTGCTCATGGAACCAGATGTTCTGTCATCTTTGATGAATTTATTTATACAATCGATCCAATTAGAATGAGAACAAATTAATTTTCTCAGATTGCTAAAATTCTTTGTTTTGTTTCGTTACTGCTAAATAATTTGACCAATAAATTTATCTATTTCATTAATTTGTGCTCTGACAGGGATTTATTATTCACGGTTGATAAATTTGACGGAAGAGAGAGCAAGACATCTCATTTTCAGAAGTATAACTAATCACCGAGAATGAATTTGCAAGAATTCGCAACTTCGAATTACCTAATTCATTTCTCTAAACTTCTAACTATGAATATTATAAGTATAATTTAGTATTGTCCTATTCATGTACAATATCAAATCCCAAATATCCTTTTCTTTCGTTAAGTTATGCGAGTGACACGGGCAGCGTGGATGAGCACAGATTTTCTAAATGCAACCCTCGTGATTGAATTAATTTTTAATTCGAACAATAAACCCCGGGATCAAAATTTTTTTCAGCATCTGAATGTTAACTGAAAATTTATTTTGATACTGTGATTGCTTATGATTCTCACATCCCAACTCGTTTTGTGTGCTCTTATCATTATTATGATCTTTTCTTCTTCTGTGAAGGGCTTGAAATTTCAAAGTGACACAAGAATTTATTTGTAGAGTGAAAATTCGTTTTGGGAAACAATTATCTAGATTTTCTCCTGAATTTTACATAATAACTATTCTTGTACCTTCATTGAGCCACCATCAACTTTTTCTTCAATGGGCAAAACGTGAAGCCCTATTTGAATGGGAAGGATTTCTTGAAGGTTAAAATTGATTGCTATCACGTATAAGCAATTTAATTGTTAAAATAATTCACACTGATGACCAAGAATACCAGCACCTCACCAACGGCAACAAAGGAGCTCTCAACCACGAAAAGCGTGTTTCAAGAGTTGAAGCTTGTGAAGATTATCGTATTTTTTACGATATTGGTTTATGCCATTTGCGTCATCCAATCTGCATTAAACATGATCGTCTACATAGAGGCTCGCGACTTCATGCTCGAGCCTCTTCGGATTCTGCTTTTAGTGCTCTCTCCTGCCTTGATGTCAGTCTACTGGGTTCTAATAATGAAATATGCAGGCAGTTCTCCAAAGTTTACTTCATTGCTCGAACTGTCGTTTATTGTTTGCTTGACCGCCTTTATCGCCGTACAGATCGAGCTTGGAGTTCAAGATGCAATTGCAGAGGGGAAAGATTTGCAAGTTATATGGAGTGAGAAAATGCCGGAACTCTTGAAATGCTACGGCTATTCGTTTACTTTGGTGTTATTCACAAGCAAGAACTGGATCAGAGTACTCTTGATTGTTGAGCCGCTTATTTACGTCTACTTTCGATTCTCTCTCTATACAGCCAATCCTATTAACTACTCCTCGGATTTTCTGTTCCTTTTTGCCATGATTTGCGCGCTACATGTGAGCCATCAGCGTCGTAACAAGCGTCAGAAAAAAAAAGTCTCTTTGAATGAATTTCAGCTAGACAATAGCTGCAGAGTAAAACTAAACGTCGAAATTAGTACAATCCAAGAGAAACCTGCGATGAATCTTCCTGCTGATATTAGTGATGTGAATCTAGGCATTGAAGAAAATCAGCCAAAGTCAAGCAACAATATAAATGATGATATCAATAAAAATATTTTGAACACATTTCCTGAGGGAGTGATGATATTGAACCAAGCAGGAGATGCTATATTTTCTAACAACGCCATGCTGTCTCTTTTGAATTGCGAAGAAGACGAGGTGATTGATAAACTTCTCAATCTCCCTAACAAAGACTACCTCGAAGACAAAGAAGTCTCACACATCTACTCTCGACCTCACACATTATCTGAAATAAACGGTGAGGAAAACGCATTTGGAGGAACATCGTCAAAGCCCAACATTGCTCAACATTCTCAAGATCAATTCTTCATCAAAGACAAAAATATCCAACATGTCGTTGCACAGCCGAGGCCACGGGATACTTTTGGGGATTACCATGAAGAGATTTCACAACTGCTACGAAGTCCGAATTCCCCAAATTTCTTAAAAGTGACACAGTTGTCCCCCGAGCAAAAAGAGAATTCCAACAGAACCACCAATCTAAAGCAAGTCAATTTACCTGGTGTTACAAAACGCGTGAGCCAAAAAAAATCGAGAAATCCAGATGCAAATTATTCGGCATCAGCTCAAGTTCATTTCTCAACTCAAAATATAGAAGCAGTTATTAGTCCTTTGAAGAGGGCCGGAAAGAAACCCAGTTCTCACCACGAATTAACAGAAACTGAGAAAGAAAGAAAACGAACATTGAATCCGAATCAATGGGTTTATCAGGATGAAATTCAGAAAATAAAAGACAGCGAGAGAGTTGCTGAGAATATGGTTCAAAACTATTCCAGCAAAAAGGATGATGCAATTAACAAAATTTATAATCGAGCAAAAACGTCGAAATATAAGAATGTTAGAGACACAATTAACTCTCTCTGGAAAAAGTATCGAAAGTTTGCTGAGAGTCAAAGCAACCTTACTCGTGATGATGTAAGCACTTTTTCTCCTCACCCACTTGCAGGATCCAGAAGAAGAAGTTCGGGACTAGGAGGACTTTTGCAGCTGCCAATGACAACTAATATAGAACCGGAGTATGTATTTTGGGCAGAACTGATGGCTGGGAACCCAATTCCTTTCAAGATAAACAGCTACTTACAGGAGTCTGAAAAGAAAGTTGTTCAATTAGAGATCCAGGTACGGCCATTGGTTTTAGCTAAAGAAATCCATCTTATCATCATGATGAAAGACATAACAGATAAAGACATTGCCAAACGATTAAAAGAAATCGATCGGCAAAAGAATTCTGCGTTGGCTGCAATTACCCATGAGTTTAGATCTCCTCTAAACGGCATACTTGCAAGTTTGGACACTCTAAAGGTGCATCTCTCAAAAAATCTCGAACCTTATCTCGAACCGGCCTTTGCTAGTACTAAGGCACTTCTTAATATGGTTAATGACATCCTTGACCTTTATCAGCTCCAAGCAAAAGAACTCAGGTTGGTTTTTGTTGAAACCTCTTTGAGTGACGTTTTTGAGAACAGTCTTGGTATGATAAGATTTAAAGCTCAACTCAAAGGAGTAGCTTTGCCAACGTGGATCGATCCAGCCATCCCGATGCTGATAACTACAGATCCAAACAGGCTTCAGCAGATTATTGTCAATTTGCTCTCCAATGCTCTTAAATTCACTGAGAAGGGAGAGATCCGGCTGGTTGCAAAAAGTCATGGACCTGGCAAGATCCTTATTCAGGTTACAGACACAGGTTTGGGTATTAAGAAAGAAGATTACGGAAAACTTTTCAAAAATTTTGGAAAATTGGATCTTGGAGCTGATAATAAACTGAATGCGCAAGGCGTTGGACTCGGCCTACGCATCAGTAACAACCTTGCCAAACGACTCAACTTAGAGAAAGAGGAAGGTGGTCTCCGCTTTGTTTCTACATTCGGTATAGGGACAGAGTTTAGTTTCATTATTAGTGACATGAATTCTCACCACAGACAAGAAGAAGAAATCAATTTTCAAGACCTAAGAGAAAAAGAAAATGAGGTTTCGCTCAAAATCCAAGCTCTCAACAATATGTCAAAGAAAGGACTCTCAGAAACTAGGACACTTCACAGTTTTGACTCTGCACCTTTTGGTAAGAAAATCCGTTCCGAGAAAGAGTTAAAAAATGATCCAAATTTCTGCTCCTGCACAAAAATACTTGTTACTGACGACGATGAGTTTAACATTTGGGCCTTAAAAACTCTCTTAGAAAGTTTGGGTATTGTTAAAATCGATACTGCAATGAATGGAGAAGACGCTGTCAAGAAAGTAAAAAGCAAAATATCACAACAATTGCCTTGCTGCCCCTCAGGCTATCGGATGATCTTCATGGATTTTAATATGCCAATCAAAAATGGACTTGAAGCCACAAAAGAAATCAGAGCTCTAACAGCATTCGGTGAAGGCCCAATTATTATTGGATGTAGCGGAATCGCTGAGAGAGATCAAATTGATATACACAAACGAGCGGGAATGAACAACTTTCTCATCAAACCAATTTTCAAAGATGACTTGATGAGCTATCTCCATAAGTATAAAATCCTTTCATGAAATTTAGAGATTCACTCTCTAGCACATCAGGAGGCCAGTTGAGATCTAAAACTCATCAGAGCTTCCAGAAGACAATTTAGAAATGAACGCTTTCTTCAAAAGGGTCTCTCATGTTTTTTATTAAATCCTAAATAAATACATTTTTCTTCAACAATGATTCATCTTTATAGGCGATTGTGTAATGAATTTCTGTATATGAATGATATCTTGAGCAGTTTAAAAATTTCTTTTCTAAAGTTAAGATGCACAAAAATCAAAAAAAAAAGGAATCAAGAAATTGCTATGCTTCTGAGACTTATTAAACTGCACACCAAGAATAAGCCACAATACATATCATAACAAGAAAAACATAGAAATTTGCAAATAATCCTAATGACAAGAAGACAAAATTATTCATTGCCTGATTCAATAAAGAGTCTATCGGTTTCGTCCTTGATCTTGTTGATAGTTTTGTTCAATTTGGAGTCTTTCATTTTGATGACAGCAGCTGCCACAACGCTCCTAATAACGACATCCGACGTTAATAATAAATAGACAAAAATAACATTACCTGGTAGTACCACAGCTTTTGCCTAAATCAGCTTTTGAAGGAACATACAAGTATGGAACGTTCTGAGGGCACGAATTATTATGTATTTCAATAAAGGTTTTTTTTACTTTATCTTCACAGAGGAGAGGGAGATGGAGGAGGATCTCGAGAGGCTGAGTATCAGCAGCAAGGATAATGAGCTCGGCAATACCTCTATTGAGGGCTTTGGTGGCTTCATTAGCTCCCTTTTTCAACTATTCAAAGAAGGCAGAGTTGATTACAAATAGGTGATTTATTGTATACCTGGCCAAGGACAGCAGCATTTCCTACGAGATCTAAAACTTTGCTTGAGAATTCTTCATCAGCGAGTGGTCTTGCTCTGGATGGGGCAGCTTCCTATTGGGAATTCAGCGAGTTAGCAAAGAAAAGTTCAATAGTTGGAGTTTACCATTTTAGCACTTTCAAATATAAAAAGATATTATGCTTATTATTCACAATAATCTCAATAAATAGTCAGTAGCTGCAAATGACTAAACACGCATTTCAAAAATAGTTTTTTTAAATAGCTTGAAGTATCGACTCTGAGGTGTGTGTACGATAGGGAGGTAATTCTTGCAGATTACGATTCTGGAGCTCAGAATCAGATTTGCTGAGTTATATAAAGTTTCCTTGGTGACTTTATATCCACCAGCAACAGAATCGAGGATAGAGCTTTTACCTCTGTGTCGATAATAGTTCTCCTTTGTATAATCATTCTACCATTGATTGAATCCATGAGCATGGAAGCTGTAATAAAAGTTGTGAATTGATATACATTGGTAGAGATCAAAATAGATAAAAACACATTCTCAATTCAGAACCTTTCAGCTTCAATCAACTGAGCTTTCATTTTTCAAGAATTCTCTGATAAACCTTCAGAAAACTGAACTGGCTGGATACGAATGAGCTAAAATGGTTATCTTCAAGCTACTTTGAGATACATCCGATGTTTTGAAAAAACACATTTTCTGCGCCAAAGTTCTCAGTATATCCATCTCTCTTTCTCTAAATCAGCTATGCTCATTACCAGCAAAATTCATTAATTAAAACTCTCAGAAAAATTCTCATTGTTAGAAATACATTAAATCATTTGGAGATATCCAAAATATGTTTGATTGCTGCTGCACCACATTATTCGTGGGTCTCATTGGTATTATCATAGCTGTGAAGGCCATACGCTGGATCATCGACGTTCTCGCAGGCCCAACAACTTTCAAGGATAAGGTATTTCTGAGAAGATTCGAAGTTCGATAGATTATTATGATACTAGGTTGTCTGGATCACAGGTGGATCTTCTGGTATTGGAGAATATTTGGCTTACGGTTTCTCAGAAGCTGGAGCTACTGTTATCCTATCAGCAAGAAGGAAAGATGAATTAGAGAGAGTGAAAAAAGCCTGCAAAAATCCTGACAAAGTTATTGTCTACCCAATGGATATGTCTGATCCTCAAAATACCGAAAAAGCCACCCGCCAATTCTTCGCAGAAAATCCGTCACTCAATATTGACATCCTTGTCAATAACGCAGGAATGGGAAACCGTGTTCCATTCTTGGAAGATAGTATCCAAAATGATCTGAGAGTCTTCAATCTGAATGTGCTGTCCCAGATTGCTATCACTAGAGTATCTTTCATGGATGAAAATTAGCATAATCATTTGTGACAACCAAAGCCAGTTGCTGAAAAAATGAAAGCACGAAAGCAAGGACAGCTAGTGGTTATTAGCAGTCTAGCTGGAAAACTCGGTGTTCCATATCGAGCACCTTACTCAGGAAGCAAGCATGCGATTACTTCTCTTTTTGATTCAATCAGAGCTGAGGTAATTGAATGGTTTCAATCTTTTTCATTTTGTTTTTCTTCTTTAGCTTCAAAGTGATGGTGTACATGTTACAACGATTTGTCCTGGCTACATAAGAACTAATTTCGATAAAAACTCGATTACAGGTTCACATGGAGAAGTGAGTGGCAACACTTCTGAAAGTATTCAGAATGGAATGGCTCCTGAAGTGTTCACGAAGAAAGCTTTGAGAGCGATTTATAGAAAGGAGAAAGAAATTCTGATTCCTGACAAATTTGGACAATCGCTATTTGTGCTATTACGAACCCTTGCTCCTGGCATAGTTTTCCTTGGGATGCGAACCTTCCAGAAAAAAATTAATGAACGAATAATGATGAGTGATCGAGCCAAAAAGAATGATTAAATAAGCTTCACCTTGAATTAACTATCACAACTCTTAATCTGAATCAAATGTTTTCGAAGTTGAGATTTGTCTGTTTCATCTACGATAGAGCAAAGAACCTCTTCATATTGATTTAAAAGATCAAACATTATTATTGAAAAAATTGAGATAAAACCGCTAAATTGCAAACTTATATGAACCCTTAAAGGCAGCTTGCAGAAAATCCATATTTACAGATTTCTTAACAGAGTGAAATTGAATACAGTTTATTAATAGAGTATATAATAGCTATACTTCAGATGAATGTTGAAGCTTCAATACACAGAAGTAAAATGTAGAAGCTATCATCAAAAAAAATTTTTGTTAAGAACAACGATTGTTCGATACAGAATTTGATACTTATTTCAACTATTTAACTCTAATAGTTGAGAAAGTATTGAAAAGTATTAGTTCTTTAGTTAGCTCACCAACTAACTAGCTACTTAACCATTTTTTATCTTTAGAATCTTTAGACTCTCTGAGATCGCGAAGAGTACCCTCAATTGTAAACGATTTAGTTACGAGATCACCCTTTGTTGTTGCTAGATAATCACATCTGCTTTGAGTGGACTGAAAGATTGAATCATGACGATTCAAGATGATTTCAGATTTCACAAATTCCTTGGATAATAGTCGCTCTAAATGAGTTGAGTGAGCACTTGCTATCTTTTGCTTTAAAGTGATAATCGGATTATTAAAAGATGGAAATATCCTTCTGGATTTTCCTGTCGCGTCATCCTCTTCTTCACCTGTATCAAAGAGATCATGTTCTAAAACTGTTTTTCTTAACGTTGGAGAGCTCTCGCGCTTATTTTCTTGATTTTTTCTTTCTAATATTCGGGAGCAATATTCTGAATATTTGGCTGCGATCGGTCTCACATTTTCCACCTAATCGGTTAGCTTAATAAAAAGCGATAATCAGATCGATTTACAGATGATATACTAAGCAGAAATGGCAGCAGCTTCTTGAGGCACTGATCCAAAGGATCTCCATAAAACCCGTCTATAAGCAGTGAACTTTCTAGTTGAGGCTTCAACTGAGCAAAAGTATCCTTGAGAACCGATTATTTTATCATTCACAAAAGCAATGTTACATCAATTAATATTGTACGATCAGGGTCGAATCCAATCTTTAAAATATCTTTTTGAGGGTGGCAGTCAACAACGAGCGTGCAGTGTTCTCTATGAAACAACTTACAGATGTATTTTTTTATTCCAGTGGCTCGCAATATCTCCTGAGCATACTAGGTCCAAACATCACGAACGAGACCATTGTAAATCATTACATTCTTCTCGCTCGCGGTATAAATGTACAAATTATACACTTTCGCAAGCTCCTTAAGGAATTTATCCAGTCCTGGTCTTTTTATAGCATAATATAACTTGGTGTCAACGTCACCATCAAACTTTATGAAAAACGAGTTAGTTGTTAATCAATTTCTTTTCATTTCGATATACCTTAATTTGAACGCTATGCGCTGCCGGATAAGTCCGGACATCTACAAGCGTCTGGTCAAGATCCAATAGTATCGATAATTTATTCTAAGTTTAGGTAATTCATTTTGCAAGAAAGGCAAATTTACGACATCAGGGCTAGCAGGAATCCTCGTTTCATCACCCGCAGTTGTAAAGGACTTTGAAAAAGAAGACCTTTTAAGTGGAGAGTTAACTAATGTCCCTAACCTTTGAAAAATGAGTGATTAGACATAAGCAGGAAAGTGCGTTGACTGAGATTACATTTCTTCTGTCAGACACATGGTATTGGATTTCGTTTTTTTGTGGCTATAGGATGTCATACCCTGCTGGTATTTCCCAACTCACTGTAACCAACTTTAGTTAATTTTATTGTTTCTATTAGGACGAGCGCAGAATAATAAAAAGAATCCTATTTTGTTCAAAATTAAGGCCGTATAAATACTCCAATCGAATGTTTTTGTGTTTTCAGGAAGGCATTGAATTAATTTCTTCAAAATCAGAACTAATAAATTTATGCAGTTCATCAAGTGAACAAATGAATCTACCAGTATTTTTTATATGGGAAAAAAGATAGAATAAGCTCTCTCATCACAAAGGCATATTATTTCAAGAAGAGAGCATGTTATCCTTAAATGTATCCAATTCAAGCGATAAAAAAAAAATGGACGCTGCTTCGAGTGATAAAACACAGTGAAGTTGGCCATATGGCCACATCGATCATAAACTTATCTCAACAGCTGTTTTTTCTCTCGATTATCCGTTCATTTGCATTGATATGGAAGGCTTTTGTAAACTAACTATTATAATTTTATTGCTCTCGCTTAAATTTATTTTGATTTTATTGATACCTGCGAAAGTCGCTCTTATGTTCATCTCAGCTTTCCATCATATGAATAAATACTGAGTATTTTGAACGTGGAAAGGAAATCATTAATAACAAGCGCATTATATAAGCTTCACCTAACGTAAATCTGCTCAATTCTGAACAAAAAAATATTTCAAATTCATAAACTGATCTTGCTACCAAATTTTGGATAACATATGCAGCAATAGTTTTATCTATCTTTTGACCTTTTGACCTCATAAATAGTCTCCTGATAAATGAATTTTTGTTTTCCAAATTAGTATGTTTACTGACTTTGTTGGTTTGATATAATGATGATTTGTATAATTAGTGATAGGGCTTAGCTACTGTTTACTACCAAATAAGAAATGTCATTTGTAACTTGTTCTCTTTTGCCGCACTCTCTGCTTCAAATGTTTTAGTACTTACTAAACTAAATTTTGTGCGTATAATTGGAATCAGATTTAAGGAGCGATATACTGGTCAGACACATTCCATTCTTTTTAGCCTCGAAAGGTGCGTTTGCTTTTGAAGCTCTTACCATTTGTTGAAAAATATGCTCGCTGTTCGAGTAAGAGTTCCGATTTCCTGAATGAAAAAGTTAAAATCTTAAATATAACTTATTGAGGAGAACTGAGTCGGATGAATTAAATGGAAAAACTTGATGGATTATTTTTACATTTAAGTTGTAAGTATCACCATACAAGGATAATCAGTGTCAGCCTTGCAGAAGATGCGCCCAGAAGGTTCTTATGTGCAGTTTGTTTAGAGGAGCTTCCAAAGAAGGGGTACAATATTGTGCCATTCCTTGGTATCAAAGACTGTATTTCTTCGAAAGCCATTTCAAAGTGGTGCAGCGATTTATCAGAACGATTTTCGCCATCAAAACTCACAAGCAATAATCAGAAAGCAAAACTGATGGATGATATGGACCGCAGGCTGGACGAAATAAATGGATATCTCGTGAAAATAAGAGAAGAATTAACGCGGAGATTTAATTACTTGGGCTATTCTAACGCATCAGCCCCTTCACAACTGAAAGCGAACAGAGAGAGACTCTATCAGTTACTGAGATCTATCTATCTAACGGCGCCAGAAGAAAATCCAGACTTAGAAGAATATTGCCAGATCTTTCGTAGCCTTGTTGCGCAAACAGAAGAGTCAACACGAAAGGGTGTCAATTTATCTTATGAAGAGTCCTACGAAAAGCACTTTAAAACTATTTCTGACCATATTCGAAGCCTAAGAGATAAAGTATACGAGGTCTACAAAGCATCGTTTGAAAATAGGGCACCTGGAGTATACAGTCTTCCCTTAAGCTCTACGAAAAAAATTTCTCATTTTAGATCAGTCTCGACTGATCGGGTTTCTTCAAGAGGGCGAATAGCAGTTGTATGAAGTTTTTTTTTTTTGAAGGAGTGTTTTATTGTTTTCTCAGTCAGAATCAGTTCAATTGCCCGATATCTCAGAGTTTCTTTCTGCACCGATAAAACTTTCTACACAGATTAATAGCAGAAGCCAGTCGCTACCGAAAGTAATTTTTTCGGTTTCTCAATTGTTATAACTTTTGCCCAGCTTGACAAATGGCTATATACTGAAGAACTACCGCGGAAGGTTGTTTTGAAGGATATTAAATATGCCGTGTTTGGAGAACGCAACACCATAAGAATTACCGATTGGATTACCCTTAATACGCTTGTTGAGATCAATGATCTTATCATTAACCCAGTGAAACGTAACATTGGCATTTTTAGTTATTTATCGGATTGACATATTTTATTTTTTTAAGCACCTATTGTCAAAACAGATGACGACTATCGTGTAGTTTGCGTGCAAGAAGTACCAACCGAGCGGATTGACAGAGGAAATTTCTTTGCAATAGACGTATCGCAGAGAAAATTAATTTTTTCCTCGTCCAATGTTCTTCAATGTAAACATTTTGCTTTTGACTAATTCATTATCATATCCTATTTCATATAGTTTCAATCTCAAGTGTGTATATGTTAGTGGTGCTTGCAGTATCTGATGGATCGATCCAAATTATGGATGCAAAATCAGGATCGTTAAAAAAAGTCTTCAACTCAGATCTCAAGCCGAACCTCTCAGTCTCAGTTTCTACTTCTGAGGGCACAGCTATCGTAAGCTACGTACGACACCAGAAAACGTTCTATGACCCAATTAAACTGTCTCATCTTTTGATTGACCTTCGTGGGTTTGAATCCAAGAAAATAGAGGGTAATGTCCCAGAAGTGTACACAATTAAGACGACAAACTCGCCTGACTCGAAGTTCTATTTGGTGGAAAGCACCAA
>ENA-UOTX01001697-UOTX01001697.1-compost-metagenome-genome-assembly--contig:-NODE-1697-length-14346-cov-6.706286_pt1 | contig 14346 bp, 5 predicted proteins | sample MGYA00238143_ERZ746982 | MGnify/ENA primary metagenome ERZ746982 (study PRJEB28758, sample SAMN06268862) | compost metagenome | isolation source: single cell | place: USA: California, Emeryville, Joint... | reverse complement strand
GGAACGATAAAGGCTCAAGGAACTTTGGATGAGATAATAAAGAAAGACACGAGTATCATGTCAATATTCAAGCGTGCTGAGACTCGCAAACCAGGCGAGTCACAAAAACTGAACGAATCCCTGAAACTCGATCAATCTCAATCCTCAGACACAGAATTTTATGCAAATGATAGCAAAAACCAAAGCTGTGCATTAGAAGATATACAGCTAGAAGAAGATCAAGAAGAAGCCGACGAATTAGCGTCTTCTGGCGTGGATTCAGAGAAAGGAAAGCTCATATCAAACGAAAAAGATGAGTCTAGCGAAGTTGGTTGGAGGATATACTGGTACTACATCAAAAACGCTGGATCCTTCTTCCTGGTCTTTTTCTTGGTAGTGGCATTGATATCGATGGAGGTATGTTCTGTCCTTTACTTCGTGTATCTAGGAAGATGGACAGAAGATATATGGACCCCAGAATTCTCTCTTCGGGTACTAGGATGCTTCATAGGAGGCTACATTTTCGCTCTTTGTGTCCGCGAGAAGCTGTTCGTTGACTTTGGAATCAAAGTCTCATCAACGCTTCACCGAAAACTTCTCGAGCGAATCATGAGAGCAACAATCGAGTTCTTTGATACGAACCCAACAGGGAGAATCCTCAACCGTTTTTCGAACGATGTTGGTGTTTTGGATAGATTTTTGCTGCATCTACAGAACGATGTGGCTGATGCTCTGTTCTACTTCTCAGCACTATTTATAGCGGTCTGCGTCCAAGTGCCTTGGCTCATTCTCCCAGTGATCGTTTTGATCTTGATGGTTTTGATATTAGTGCGTTTATTTAAACGAGCCATTATTCAGGGAAGAGGACTTGAACTGCTGACGCGAGGTCCAATCTACAGTCTTTTCTCGACGACATTGTCCGGACTCGTTTCAATCCGAATTTACGGTGGAGAGAATCGTTTCATCGGAGATTTCACTAGGCTTCTGAACTGCAACTGCAGAGCATTCACGTTTTATTACGACGCTGTTCGAGTATTCACGTTTTATGCTGACTTCGCTTGTGCAATTTTCTCTTGTGTGGGCATAACAGTCGTTCTTCTCGACCATAGCATTGATGCTGCAACTATTGGTCTGATTTGTTCTTACCTCCTTGCTCTGACAGACCATGTCCCCTACTCGGTGGAGCAGTTTCTCATGCACGTAATGCAGATGGCCAGTACAGCTAGAATCAAATCATATACTGAACTTCCACAAGAGGCACCTCTGACCCAACCCGATGACAACCAACTTCTCCAAAATAATAAATGGCCATCTCGAGGAGAGATGAATTTCAATAACGTGTATATGAGATACCGCAAGACCACGGATCATGTATTGAAAGGACTGTCCTTCTCAGTCAAAGCCGGAGAAAAAATAGGCTGTGTTGGCAGGACTGGTGCTGGCAAAAGCTCGATTATTCAAGCGCTATTCAGAATAATCGAGATTGATCGCGAAGCCGTTCCGGATTCGAGCATCACGATCGACGGAGTCGATATATCTCGTGTTGGGCTACATACACTCCGAAAGAACATTTCGATAATCCCTCAGTCTCCTTTTATTTTCAAAGGGACTGTCAGAACTAATCTCGATCCACTTGGTGTGCACAGTGATGGCGCGATTACCGAAGCGCTCAAGAAAACGAAACTATGGGATGCAGTTTCCGCACTTCCTGATGGCCTTGACACTGAAATGAGCAATGATTCCTCCGTCTTTTCGGTCGGTCAGAAGCAACTTGTCTGTCTTGCTCGCACACTACTTCAAAAGAACAAAATTCTTGTGCTGGACGAAGCAACAGCCAATATTGATTTTGAGACAGATAATTTCATTCAGCGGACGATCATGACTAAGTTTAAAGACACGACGATATTTACAATTGCACACAGACTGTCAACCGTGGCGAATTATGATAGAGTTCTTGTTATGGATCATGGAAAGGTCACTGAATTTGACCATCCTTATAAACTGTTAGTGAAGAACGAGGGAGACACGCAAATAACAAACACAGAAGGAATGTTCGCTTCTATGGTGATGCACACGGGAAAGAAGCATTCATCTGTCATATTTGAGATTGCCAAAAAAAACTTTTTCAAAGAATAAATTGTCAAAAGAGAAGTTTAAGGACAAAATGTCGGAAATGAGTTAGCTTTGTAATCTATACAGTTTACATATATACACAAAGTTCTCATTTAGCATATTCTTTATCGAGCAAACTTAAATCTGCCATTGATAAGTTCGACAATTAACAAAAGCAATTGGAAGATTTCTAAAAACCTAAATTTGTTAGCAGCAAGAGGTGTAACTCCCTCTCAGCATTAAAAATTCGTTTATTGAGATCATATATATATTGCTTTCAAGCAGGCTATTTACAAAATTCAAATGAACAGACATTATTGCTGTTTAAATTCTTAAAAGCTAGATAAGAGAATTATATATTATAATAAACAAATTTTATCAATCAAACTCTTAAAACATCACAGAGCTATTGAGCAACCTCCTTAAAGTAGCTTTTCCTTGCAATTTCGAATATTACGGCGCTATGTTTCACTCCAGTGTTCATCACCATTGATGCAAACACTCCTTCCGTGTTTGTAATTTGCTGATCTCCCACCGTCTTCACCAGCAGTTTATACGGATGATCAAATTCCACCGCTTGTCCCTTATCCATCACCAGCACCTTATCATAATTCGCTACCGTCGAGAGTCGATGGGCAATCGTAAATATCGTCGAATCTTTAAATTTCTCAAGGATTTTATGCTGAATGAAGTTATCGGTCTCGAAATCAATGTTCGCTGTTGCCTCATCTAGCACAAGTATCTTATTATTCTGCAATAGCGTTCTAGCCAGGCAAATCAACTGCTTCTGGCCCACCGAAAACACTGACGACGCGTTGCTCATATCAGTATCGAGCTGATTCGGCAGCGTCTTCACATACTCCCATAAATTGGTTTCTTCTAACGCATGGATGATTTTTTCATCGTTATATTCTTGCAACGGATCCAAATTTCTCCTCACTGTTCCCATAAAAATGAAAGGAGTTTGCGGAATAATCGAGATACTCTTTCGGATCAAGTGAAGTCCGAGGTCTTGGGTATCTACGCCATCGATTGTGATACTGGAGCCCGGAGCACCCTCTCTATCGATTTCAACCATTCGAAACAGCGCTTGAATGATCGAGCTTTTGCCTGCGCCTGTTCGACCAACACAGCCGATTTTTTCTCCAGCTTTCACATTGAACGAGAGTCCTTTGAGGACATGATCAGTGGTTTTGCGGTATTTCATATGGACGTTATTGAAGATAACCTCTCCCTTCGATGGCCATGATTCGCCTTTCTGGAGTTGCTTATCTCCCGGGAGGGTCAGTCCAGCTTCTTGTTCGATTTCTGAGTACCCCTTTAATCTTTCTGTGCTTGCCATTTGCATAACGTGCGTAAGCACTTGTCTGATCGCCCATTGGACGTACTCGGCGATAGATAGGAGGTAGGAGCAACTGAGACCGATAAGTCCCGGATTACTGGAGTCTACGGAGATAAGAATCACGATACCGACACAAGCGAAGGTTGCTGAGAAGAAATCGCTATAAAAGCCTAGGATACGAGTAGAATCGTAGTAGGAATTATAGGCTCTGATATTTTTGTTAAGGAGATGAGTGAACTGCTTGACAAACATATTTCCTTGACGGTAGACTCTGATTGAGACCAACCCAGTGAGGGTCGTGGAGAAAAAGCTGTAGATTGGGCTTCTGGTGACCAGTTCTATGCCTCTTCCTTGGATGATTGCTTTCTTAACGAGTTTCACCAAGAGAAGAACAAATATCACGAGTACAGCGCCAGGAATCAATAGCAAGGGAGTTACAATCCAAAGCGTGACAAATAGAGCAGCGAAGTAGAAGATAGCATCGACACAGTCACTCGACACCATCATGAGGTATCGATCTAACACACCGACGTCGTTAGAGAATCGATTGAGGATTCTTCCAGCAGGGTTTGTGTCGAAAAACTCGGTTTTTGCTCTGATGACTCGGTACAAAATTTTGTTATGGAGGATCTTTGCGGCTTCCAATCCGAGGTGAACGAAAGAGAGTTCTCGACAAATTAAGCAGAGAATAAAACCGCCGATTAAGCCAGCTAACGCCTTCATCGCAGTTTTCGGTTCCCATGTGTTTTCAGTCCAATATCCAAGGAATATTGAATAAAACACATATAGTACTTCTGTACCAGCCAGGATCAGTAGGAAGAAAAAGATAAACAAGCAATTTCCCATATTCCTGATGTAATACCAGTACGTTTTAAATCCAACCTTGATTGATTCATCCTCTTCTTTTTCAATGAGCCGACCCTTCTCAGCTTTCTCTAGCTCTCTTTTCTCCCTTTCAGCTTCATCAAGTTCTTCCTCTTCGGTTTCTTGTTTCACTGTCGCGATTATCTTTTCAACCTCATCTTTCTTACCAACAACTTCCGTCATACCCGGCTCACCTAACTCTTCGGTTGTTTTCCTTTTGCTCTGCGTTTCAAATATCGAGAGAATCGTGGCGTCCTGCCTAATAATCTCATCAAGAGTTCCTTCAGCCTTCAGTTCACCGTTTTCCAACACAACAATTTTCTCCGCCTCCCTTGCGAAATGAACCTGATGAGTCGCCAGTATCACAGTCTTATCCCGAAGAATCTCTCTAATAGCCTTATTAAACAGATTCTTTGCAACTTTGGTGTCAACAGCACTCAAAGGATCATCCAGAAGGTAAATATCTGCATCTGAGTAAAGAGCTCTCGCGAGCGACGTTCTCGCCTTTTGTCCTCCAGAGAGATTCACTCCTCTTTCGCCGATTTCAGTGAAATCAGCGTTAGGAAATTCTTTAAAATCATCCAGCAGGCAGCAAGCTTCCACGATTCTGTTATATTTCTCCTCGTCGTAGGGTTTCCCGAAAAGAATATTGCTTCTTACGGTGCCAGGATATACCACTATCTCCTGCTCAACGTAAGCAATGCTCCCAGAATATCTCAGCTCTCCTGCCGTTTTCGGCACTTCTCCGAAGAAGGACATTAGCGCCGTTGATTTCCCTGAGCCGATCTTACCTACCAGCGCGCACAGCGTACCCTTTTTGATCGAAAAGCTAATATTCTTCAACGTCGGCTGCTCGAACTTCAAAGTCCCTTCCTTCACTCGCCTTGATTTCTTTGTTTTTTTGGGATTCTTTTCGTATTTCTCTTCTTCGCCCCAATACACTGAGAAATTCTCGAATTCAATACCATTCGCAGGGTCTTTTGGCGGCAAAAACGATGCCTGAGTGTCATGCTCTTTCACTTCTAATAGCTGGATAATTCTATCGAATGTGAGACGCGCTTCGATCGCAAACTTGAACGCAAAAGCTGCGTAAAGCACGATAGAAACTCTCAGAAAAACCATCATGATAATCGTCGCAAATACCTTGCCTGCAGTCAGGGTGTTGTCAGTCAGTCCATAAGTAATGAAAATAACGAAACTGCCCAGTACTGGGGTTAGTCTGTTGCTTAGATGCCCCGAAATGTATTCAGTGAAGCCAAGTTTTTTGAGCAATGACACTTCAAGATTTCTCTTGCTCTCAATCGAACGAGCAAACTGCATATCCCATCCATACATCTTCAGCAGGCGAATGCCTTCAATCATTTCGTTTGTCATTTTGATTCTGTCGTCAGTAACATAGTTCTTCTGTTTCACGTACCTTCCGCCTAGCTTAGAAAGCAGATACTGGAAAGGCCAAACAAGGAGAACAAAGCCGATTCCCGGAAGGCAGGCGACCCCGAAGAAGCTCCAGAGTATCGCGAGCGCTCCGCCGAGGACGAAAGGAGAGACGATGAGGTAGTACATCCAGAAGATGTTGAATTCGAAGTTGTTCAGGTCGTTGGCCACGATATTGACAATCTTGCCGATACTAACTTGATTAACCGTGAAATAGCTCAATCGATTGATTTTCTTGTAAATCAAGCCGATGACCGCAGGCTTCAGCTGACTGATCAGCCTATTCCCCTGGAAAAATGCCTGGTGATGACCGTAGAATCCGACGTAGACACAACCGAAAAGCCCTCCTGCCCATTTATACGCTGTGGTTTTATCCCCCTTTTCGACGTTTTCGATGAGACGACTGAGGAAGAGAGCAAAAATGAGCTTTGCCGCGTTGTAGATGATAACCCAAAGCTGCTCTTTGAAGACTCTGCTCCAAAAGACTCTCATTAGGGGCCAGAAGAGCGACGGGTTCTTGTGTTTTTTTTTGTATTTCTCGTACGCTGCTTCTAATTCGAGGATTTTATGATTCACTTCCTCTGTTTTTCCCAGCAATGGAAGGTCTTCCAGCTCTAAAATCTTTGTTTTGTTCTTCTTTCGTAACTCGAACAGGTTTCTAACCGCGTATATATAATTGAGGGCGTTAAGAGCCCAGGCTTTCTCGTATCGACTTGGTTTGCTGTCAATTTGATCATCAGTGTACTCAGTCTCAGCGTTGGAGACCTGATGCTTGGAGATAAGGCCTGTTTTTTGAGTTGACGTAGAGCCTGGAGTCCCATACAATGTGCGGTTCTCGTCGTATTTTTTGGAAAGGCCATTCTCTGTTTCGATTTGGATTTGTTCGGTTTGGACATTTTCTAAAGGCGTTTGGGTAAACGATTTCTGAAGTGGTGTTTCAGATGCCAATTCAATTGACTGGTCTGGAAGGTGAGGATCCAGGTACCATAGTTGAACTTCAGGGGTGGTCATGTGAATGAATAATGAATAAAAATCTAAAATCTATTCTGGTGGGAATAATCTTTCCCGGGCTAATATACCTTTTCAGAAATCGAAAATAGACTCCTTAGTTTTGATTAACGTGTTATCATTTCGTTAATTCGATTAATGTGGTGCCATCTCATTGGCCGATTTGTTTGTGATTTCTGCTCATTCAATTTTTTGTCTAGGATATCTAGCAATAAGTCCAACCAATTTTTTTTTCAGTTCTCTCGGAGTAAAATGAGGCAACTGCGTCCTCCAATGCGCGAACTGGTTGAAATAAGATCTTATCGCATATTTCAACAAAGAAGCCGTACATCACATACATCTCCTTATTTTATAGCCTCATCATACTGCGATTCCTTATTAGTTCTGGTTTAGAAAACAGAGAAAATCTGATAATAAGAGCACTGATAGATAGATATAGTTAGTCTGTTAATTTTTATTGCTCATAAATTTTTATTCGCAATGGAAGTTGAGAAAGATAAACTCGTCGATCGGATATTCAACGCGTTGATATCAAAGCAATTAGAAGAGGAAAGCAAGATTGAACAATCGCCTCAGCCGGAAAGTCATAAAAGTCTGTTATCTGGAAAATTAATCCAGGATCTTATCAACACCGGCGCTGACATCAATACTGAAGAAGTAGCCAAGCTCACCCTACAAGAAATCAGGACAAAACTCCTTGAACCAGAAGAAAAAAGCAAGCCGCTACCGATGCAACAACTTACAACTCCTAAGAGAGTCTTTGATGATAAAATCCGTAATATTTTCGCTTCTTTTCCCTTACATAATTCTTCCATTTCCTTAGAATATACAGAGGATGTTGGAGGCATTACGAGAAGGAAATTAGACTTCCTATCCGAGCAAAAGCCCAAACAAGAGGGAGAATCTAACATTGATTATGCTGTAAGGAGACTAACGTCTAATGTAGATTATTTCGTGGAGATTTTCTCGGATTACGTTGCGCATAAAACAGCTAGTGAGCTTGAACACAGAGGAGTTTATGCGGGAAGTAGAGGGATGTTAGACTATAGAGAGAGAGATCAGATGTGGGGCAGGCAGCCGGTGAAGGTGAACTTGAGCGAGCTGACAGCGGTTTATGAGAAGCCGAATCCGATGATGAAAGATTATATTTCTTTGATTAAGAGCACTCCAAAGGTGCGCAAATGAATTAAATTTTGTTTGTTACTTTCATTAAATTGGGTGTATAAAGCGTCAGTGCTTTCAGCCAGTCTATAATAGATAGACTAATATTGGAATGATACTACAAAAAGTTTCTTGAGATTTTCAAATTCGGAACGTTTTCTGTAAAATTTTATCAGTTTGAGCGCAAGAACATCGAATCGAAATTTATTGTTTAAGTGGGTGCTTTCTTTTATTACTCTTTGAATGTGAGTCTAAAATAGCAATTTTGGTAATCCAAAGCTTGAGTTATGGGTTAGTTGCCTTTTCAGGTATCTGCGAGAATACTACGATTGCTCTTCGCCACGAGTGCAACATATTCTAACTGCAATATTAACATTTCTGAGAAATAAGCTGGAAATTGGTCAAATACATAAAAAATATCGAGGTAAATGGCAGCGAGAGTGCCAGCAGTTATTGTTCAAATGGACATAGTTCTTTAATACTCTTTTCGAAGCGTTGAGGTAGCTTTTTCCGCCGTGACACCATCAATTCTCAGAATATGAGCATTAAAGAGAATTTTGCATCGTAATTCAGTGTATTGATTAATGAACTTCCTACTAGTCGTAGTAACTATCTTCTGTTCCATAGAGGAACCTAATTTTCCCCTTGATGAGAACATGTGTAGTGTCGATAATCGTATATGTTTCATTGATAGAAGGTAGTTGACCACTTTTCGATAGCCTTGTAACTTAAAAACAGCCTGAATCCGAGTCCTTGATATCAATCTCATAGCCATTGCTAGAAAGATGACTTGAAAAAGCATCATTTTTGGCCCAATAAGATGACCACCTTGCATTCTTGTCCTAGGACTTACTAGTGATTGCTAGAAAAACGACAATTAGCGAAAAATACCTCTTACGAAGAATCTGGTGAGAGAGTCGATATTGGCTATTTTTAGAAAAAAGTCGAAAGGAAACGCTTTCGTTTTAGTTATTGATAGACTAACTACTGATTTATGTGTCCTAATCGCTAATGAAAAAGCATTCTGTGATGTTTTGCCACTCATGAAAAGTGCAAATACAACTGTCGACAAAGTTAATTCAGTTCAATTATTTAACAACATAAAGTGTTTCACACAACCAAAAAACAAAAAGCGAAATTGAAAAAACACATTTTTTATTCAAGACGATTCGCCCCCTTTTTAGGATTGCTTTGATTCTGTCACATGGCTTCTTGATTTTTACTTTTTCATTCAATGGATACCTAAAGAGAATTTAAGATCCTCTGGGACGCTTAATGAGCTGGAAACAGTTGAGATTATTTGGCCAAAACAGTTCTTGAAGCCTTTTGCCCAAATGCACTGTTCTCCACCTGGATGTTGCATCTCATGGACCTTCAGCTCTCTTAATAGGTATCTTAAGGAATGAATCATTCCAAATCTTCTTTTGACTTTCAATCAAGGCCCGATCTACTACTCTCCCCTCCTTGTAGACCTAAAATAAGAGGAAACATGTTTTCAAAATACTGTATCCAAGGTTTCTCGGAGAGAAGTCATCCCTTCTATCTCTCGTGGTTGCCTGTGAGGGTCATGGATGATTCCTTAGATTAACTTGAATGAAGAAAAAAAATGTTTTCAAACCATCTTCGCAATTTCTTTTTTGACTGGAAGGGCAGGTAGGATACCCAGAGGGGCCCAATCCAGCCGTACCCCTTTCCAGCTTTTTCAGTAATTTTGAAAAAATGATTATTTTATTAAATTTCACTCGCCTTTAAATACCTGAAAAAACGAACACAGAGCACATTTTAATCGATTTTGTTAAACAGTTTAGTAGTGCAAATACTTTTTAATCAGAACAGATTATTCTGATTTGATTAAAATCCCAATTTGCAATTAGTGCCCAGGCCATATGTGCAAAAAATTCAAATCAATAGCCAGTTCTTCGCTATTTTTATCATTTACTCTTGCAGAACCCCAATTCTAAAAATAGCATGGAAACTTCCCATTCTCTTGGTGAGAACTTGGATTGCCTAAGAACCCATGCAGATTTTATTCGGGTTCTTTGCTGTTTCAGCAACATTTCTGTTTGAGGTCAATATCAGAGAAAGAAATCGAATCACTGCGATCGAAGATTTAAGAGCTTAATTAATTCTTAAGATGACATTTTATGGGAAAATAAACCATCGCTATGAACCCACTTTATTCCGTGTAAAATTTAATTAAAGCTATTCATAGCAGCACAAAATACGGACCAATCAGTGAATCCTCAGACAAATCAACATCTGAACAATTAGAAATTCCAAATGAATTGATCTAAATTGATCAACAATCGCCAGTGTTTTTTAATTTGAGAGTAATTCGATGAAAATAAAAGTTATTATGAGATATCAGGCGAGCGTTTGAGATTGGACCTTGCCTAATGAGTTTCTTCAAAGATTATGCCTCAGAAAGAGGGTTTTCCATAGACAGATCATCGTCTTGAAGCTAATCAACCTGTATATCTAATAAATTCAGTTGCGTGATTACTTAGAAGTGGTTACTCTGCTTTTGGAGAATTCCATGAATGGGGCCTGCTGATGCATGAGAAAGCTAGTTGAACAACCTATTTAGACACGATTCATTGTTTTTCAATAGTTTTCGGGACATATTTCAGTTGATATTCATGTTTGTTTCTGACACAGAGAAGTCTTTAGGCGCTTAAACACCAAAAAAGGATATCCTATCCTTTCTTGTTCACATCAAATTGTTGGCTGCGAAGAGCTTTCTCGAGGGTTGAGATATATCATCTGGCGATTATCTTGTAATCCACTTGCTCAACAGAATGCAATACCTTAATGAACATACATTTCGAGTGATTGTATTTAAACTGCATAGCAACCTCCCTCAGTGTTATCGCGATTTCAGAGTCAATTATGGTCAGTCACATTGTAAATGCCGTTATCATCTACCAACTGTTCCAGAAATGACAAAAGACACTTCTCGAGACTTTGGCAACTCGTTGCTGATAATGAAAGAAGGAACCTAAATATTTCTTACAGGAGAAATTTTACCTACAGAATACTCAATATTTGTAAACTTTGCTGGATTGTGTCTCAATTAACTTTGAGATGAAATTCGCACATATCGTAAACAAATACAGCTTTGCTCCTCTACAAACACAATTGAATCCATTATCAATTTAAATTTTCAGTTATTAATCAGCCAAGCTCGTAAAACTCTGAACTGGTCTCAAATCAGCAATAAAATGCAGTAGCTCATTTCTTTATGATCTGCTTAAAGTACCTGGGACCTATCCTTTGAAGTGAAGTGTTCTGCCTTTAAATCACCAAATGATCAATAACGATGAGATTTTGACTCAAGTTTTGAATCTACTTAGACAAAGTCTTGTACAATGAAGCAATGCAGATGGTTTCATCTTTGACGCGAAGATATCGATTATTGTGACTGAAACCATTTTTGTAGTTTTTTCAAGCAAATTATTCACCTTTAAAAACTTCATTTACTTACTGGTTGGTACGGCACCTGTTTTGGGTTTCCTATTTCCAAAAAGCAAGCAGCTCTCTCAATAATTGACCTTTCTCTTCTCAGATACTAAAAATACACACACACGCTTCAACTATATTGCCCTTCAATTGATTGGCACGGAACTTTTTTTATTAGATTGAATCTGCTATTATTGCAGTACCTAAATACGATCAGAGCAGCAGTTAAGAGGCAAGCCGCATGTTTCCCTTCGAATTAGCTCCAGTTTGTTTTTTTTTATTGGCAAGTTAATCAAATCTGCTGAAACCAAAAGCCCTTGTCTGAATTGCATTTTTCTATGAAATAGCTGCACTGGATCGGGACTGGCTATAATTTATTTAAACATATGTTATTTACATTATGAAATCTCCAGACAAGGAAGGGTGTAAATCAACCAATGAATCGGACTCAGCCAGCACGCCTCGCATGCTAGACAACTCTGGTGCATCCAATAACGTCATATTACTGTTCTCATCTGGCGTAACACCTTGATTTTCCTTCAAACACATAACTCACTCCCCTATTTCCTGTCAGCCAGATCAACCAATCCGCAGGATCGAGGAGCGGAAAACCTGGCAGCCAGAATCACAAACTGAAACCGACACCAACAAGGCAGTTTTTTTCTTAAAAGGCCCAGAAAAATTCCATTCTGACAGAATGGAAGACCGATCGTCTCCTATCTTCCGCCGCAAACTCACCGAAGAAGCGAAAACTAGCAAAGAGACATTCGATCGGTTTGGCTTTCCTGCAAGCTCGAAGCATTACTTACAGTAAATCATTTTCCAAGCGTAAAATCATAATTTTTTGGGAAAAAATAGCTTCCCGACAAAAAAAATCTCAAAGCAATATGACGAAAAAGAAGATGAGCGCATTGAGAACTGGAGCAAAGTGCTCTCTGAAGTCGAGTCGCTTATCGAGCGAAAATCAAAGCAAAGTATCAGCATAATGCGAATTGTTCTGAATTTTTCTTCCCAGTAAAATCACTGATTCGCAAGGGAATTCCTGACTCATTGAGAGTCAGAATCTGGCCACTGCTGGCCAGAGTCGAGGAGGCGAAGAAGCAATACCCCGGCATTAGCTATGAGGTTTGAATTATTAGTCGCATTAAGCTGATTAGAAAAATAGGAACTCGCCAATGCGAAGAGTTCGCCTTCTTTGAATGATATCCTAAAGGACACCACACGCACGTTTCCCGATCACCAATTTTTTCAGCAAAGCGATGGAAAATATGTGTTGGAGCGAGTGCTTAAAGCAATATCTTTAATGTTTAAGGATCTGGGATACTGCCAAGGGATGAATTTTGTCTGCGCAGTTCTCGTTATGCATTGCAATGAGGAAGTAAGTCGTTTATTGTGCATAAGAGGATTTATTTTTTCTCAAGGACGCGTTTTGGATTATGGCCAGTCTCTTAACGAATTACAAATTGAAAGAACTTTACAAGAGCCCGAATACAGTGAGGATGGACCTCTACATACTAGATAGACTCATTGAAAAGAAAGCGCCGAGGTTGAAAAGTCATTTCGTAATGAAAAATTTGTTGTGGTTTTTGTTAATCTCAGTCAAAGGTGAAAAATGATTTAGATATGATCCATTTTGGAATCAGCTGGTGGTTTACGTTGTTTTTAGCCGCAGATGGCATTCCGTACTCAATTGCAGTGCGGATTTTAGACATTTTGCTGTTTGAAGGCATCCACATACTCTTCAGAGTTGGATTGAATTTTTTGAAGCTCAAAGAGAGCGAACTTCTTTCAGTCAACGGCATGGAGAATCTGTTGCTTAGTCTCAGGCGGGGACTAAGAGACACGATTTATGAGGAAGACAATGATCTGTTTTTTAGATTGATGTTTGGGATAAATATTACAAAAGCAGATCTAAAGGTAATGCGCAATGAGGCTGTTTGATCTGATATATTATTTTTTTCTAGCAACTCGAAGAGGAGTATTTATCGAAGCAATGATTTATTGAAAATCTATGAGGTTTTACTTTTTGTAATTTTTCCTGGTGTTGTGTTCAACGATAAAGCTATGTTAAGTTGTTTTTTATATTAATGTATGCAAGCCAATTTTTTTTGAAAGTGTGAGAAATTTTACTTGTAAATGATTTTACTTTGTCAAGGCGACTAGCAAAACAAATTTTATTTTTCTTGTCAGTTTTTTCAATGATATTATCAAGAAGGTAAAACATTGAGATTCTCATCGAAGATCCTGAGAGTAGTTATATTTCAAAATGTAAGCTTGCAGAAAATTTTTGAAAAGTCGTCGATTCTTAACCTGTTCGATCTACTTTGAAAAATGGTAATGAATCATTCCTGGTCTCCTTATAAATAGAACTGGAGGGTTGGTTTACTAGAATTCTGATGAACCAATATTAATGTATATAGACAATTTGACAACGTAATTTTTTTTTTTATTAGTAAAAAGTTATATGTATTAGGAAAACCCAAAAATCCCGGAATACTCTTCACTGTGATGGTATCTGAATGATAAGATAAGAAATCCTCTCCTATTTACTTGAAATACCAAAGATCTTGTTTTACAAATTTTCTTTCACATTTTCACAGATGATTATGAAGATCTAGAGGGCGTTTTGCTTTATATTTAGAAGACAGAAATAGAAATGGACTAACGCTATGAGGAGAAAGAAAAACCGCATGAATTATATTGATCACTCTAGTCTTCTAGTCTCTTGAATTTGGAATATGTTGTATTTTGGATTGTAACTCAAATATATAATCTCAAACTATTCTTATATTCACAGACTTTTTCTCCTGTTTTCCAAACTTTCGGAAGTAGCTATTTTTGGCGGTCTGGAACACGACTTCTGAGTGCTTAGCTCCAGTATGTAGAATCATTGAAGCAAAAAGCCCATCAGTATTGGTTATCGAATCATCACCAATATTTTTCACCAAAAGTTTATAAGGATGATCGAACTCTCTTACCCTTCCTTT
>ENA-UOTX01001696-UOTX01001696.1-compost-metagenome-genome-assembly--contig:-NODE-1696-length-14346-cov-15.354615_pt1 | contig 14346 bp, 6 predicted proteins | sample MGYA00238143_ERZ746982 | MGnify/ENA primary metagenome ERZ746982 (study PRJEB28758, sample SAMN06268862) | compost metagenome | isolation source: single cell | place: USA: California, Emeryville, Joint... | reverse complement strand
GAAAGATGCTAGGAACAAATTATCTCAAGATTAAACCCCGACGCCGTTGTCGATGAAATGGTACCTTAAAGTGTGCACTGGCTCGTAGATTTATGAATTTCCCAAAAAAAATGCTAAAAATTTATGGATAAAGGGAAATGATTTTCGAAAAAAGAAGATGAATTATGATACTGCTAAAAAAATATTTGCCAAAAAAGTAAGGAATCCTACAAATCGACTAGGAAAAATAAAAAAAAAAAGAACGAAAGACAAGTTATTTACAATATCGCCAAAGTTTGTTCTCATCTTTTCCTATGTGATATGTTCACATTTTGCTCTAGTTTGCTGCGTTCCGAATTTACAGTTCAGTATTATCAAGCCTAATTCTTTATAATCATAAAAGTCATTAACGAATCCTGGCCAAAGTATCAACATGGTGTAATTTTCGTCAGTTTAATTTAAATTCTGATTATTCGAAGGAATTTTTTCATTTCCAAGTTAAGTTATTAATATCAATTATCGATTAATCTAATAATAATTTCAGTTCTTTCATTCATTTTCTGGAATCATAATAAGCCTTTAATCACTCTACTCCCTTCTTATGAAATGTAATTACAGTTGATACACAAATTAATCATTCCATTTAGAACCTTTCAGCGTGACTTATCTCAAAGGGGCCCACCTGGAATAAAATCAAGGGTAAAATTCAACATAGCAAAGCAATGACTAAAGGTATTTCAAGAAATTAAGAGCGAACTCAGCTATTAAATTGAAAATAATATGAAGAATATCGTCAAGGTTCATTAATCAATTAATTTATGGTTTTATAGGAGCATTTTTAAACTAAGTTTATTTATCAGATTATCAGATTGTATTAGTTGGCGGTAAAATTCTATACAATGTGAATAGAAAAGATTTCTCATTCATACCACCTGCAAATTATCACTTTTCCGTGTATTAAATTGTATCGAAGGCCAAGAAAGGCATTATTTGATCAGCGCAGCGACCAAATTAAAAATTGAAGAAATATCAGTGATTTTTTTTCTCCAAATTTTCCTTTGAAAAACAGGAAATCATCAGTTTTCCTCAATTCCTTTGAAAACTATAGGAATCGAAACTTCAAGATATGGTATCAGCAGATGAAGTTTAGCTATTTCATGGAATTATGCATTTTTTCGGAATTGATGAAATCTTGTCGGAGTAGTACTGAAAAAACTTCTTTTTTACTCTTCCTAGGGTATTGCCAAGTCATTGCGGCTCCCAAAGTACAGCATTTTCATCCGTCTTTGCTTATTGAGAGCATACTTCTTTTATACTGTTGAGAATCCACCAATTTCAGAAAGTTTTAATTTTTTATTTTAGATACAGATGTATTATATTCCTGATATAGATACTTTTTTTCTGGCCCAAGAACTTCTCTTAAGGTTACAGAACCATCCATTAACAGTATTTTCAGTGAGTTTTCCTCTAAGTACTTAAGCTACAATATTTTATTAAAACAATTACCGACTTTAAGCAAAAGAACTGGAATTTTTTTTGGTTTTGTAACTTTATTGGTCTGAGGCGAGAAAGCGCGAAGCTCTCAATCAAGCCAGCAGGATCCAAATAAAGTAATTATTCTATCTCTCTTTATGAAGCAGCAACAGGAACAATGCGTACAATATATTTTTCAATTACCATTTCCTAAAACACAAATAGACGATTCTATTTTAAAAAGCGAAAATGGAAGCTAAAAAGAGAGCAACGAAGGCCAAAACGGTGGAGAGAGTATTTGCTCCAGCGTTAATTTGGTTTTGAAGGATAGCTAAGTAGCCAGCATAGGTCGCACTATTATCAGTATCAACGTCAGTCCATCCAACCCACATGGTTCCATTGCCATCTTCGTAGTAGCTCACAGGACCTCGAATGCTTGCAAGAGTAGAGCCAGTTTGATTGGCAGTGCCGTTGGCAAAGAAAGTTCCAATTTTGTGGATAACTACAGAATCAGTAGCAGTAGTAGGAGTGCCCCAACTTCCGACGAGAGTGTATCCAGTGTTCAGCATCCACCCTGAGAGACTGAACATACCACCCTCTCCGGTGACCTCAGTGTACGAGAGACCTGAGTGGGTGATAGCTGTTGTGTTTCCATTAAGGTAGTTCCAAAGTACCGGCTCGTATGTACCAGTGCCAGTTGTGCCAGTTTGGGTCATACAATAGACGGCGATACCAAAAGTGTGTGCAGAGGCCCAAACACTTAGAGGAATGTAGTCCTTAGTGGCGCCAGTGGTCGCATCATCAGTCACGAGCGCTGTGAAAGTCTCAGCTGAAGTGGTTGTGGTCTTTTTAGATAACTTTGTGAAATAAATAGTGTTAGAGGAGGAAGACGTGTCCTTGTAAACGACGTAAATATTTGTCGCGTTGAGCCAGTTATCACCACCTGCGGTAAGAGAGCCGATTGAGTGATCAGCGGCAACTGGGGTCAGAGACAAGCCTGGAGCGGCCCAGTAGGCGGTGCCATTAGCATAGTGACCTCCAAGATAGATGGTATTAGCAACAGTCTCAGAACCTGCCACTGTGGACCCACTAGTGCATGTTTTAGAAGTTACACTCTTTGAATAAGTATAGAAGAAAGCACCAGACTCTTTGTCATACCAAATATTTCCGATTTTTAAATCGGTCGTAGTGCTAGCACCTGTAGTACAGGCGATATCCGAGACTGAAGTAAGTTTGTATTCTGTTGCAGTGGTACCAGAAACGAGATTTAGATATGCTTGCTTAGTACTGGTTCCGTCAGTACCAATAGATAAAATGGCAAGATAGCCAGGGCCAACAGCCGTCCTATAATATTCTGCTGGAGTAGTGGATGAGATGGAATCATCCTTAACAACAGATGCCATATTGGTGTCATTACCCCAGCTGACAATAGTAGCATTCAAGGTTCTCTTGTAAATCTGGCTGATCTTGAAATCATCAATGATGAAACCGTAGACATAAGCAGTGTCGTTAGATGTGCCAGGGCCGAAGATAACTTCTGATTCTCCAACAGCAGCTGCACCGGTAGGTGGAGAGGCTAGAGCTCTTTGGTTCCAAATCGCAGCATCAGTTTCGTTTGCTGCAGAATAGACTTTTGTTGGAGTGTTGCTCAGCCATGAGGTTGACATAGCACTTGCTTGAGATGTCGTAGTTACAGCGGCATAGCAGAAATTGGCGCAGAGGCCCAATATGATTAAGGAAGCAATGATTTTCATTTTCAAAGTCTTCAGTTAGATTTTATTCGCTGATAGGTGATACTGCTTACTGCTTAAAAGGTAGATGAATTTTATATTTAGAATTGGATAAAACGCTTTTCAATTCGAATTGGAATTATCGTTTGAATCACGACATTACGAAGTTCTCAAACTCAAAATTATGTTCACGAAACAGCTCTCGATTCACCTCAAAAATGATGCTGGGTTTTCGCAGTCAAGGGGAGATTGGTTCATCGATCCCGAAATGAAGTTCATTTGTCATTTGATTTCTTATTAGAATCTCCTAGCCCTCGTTACTTTTTTCAGTGATTCAAACTGATGAAATTGCCGCTCAAAAAAAAAATGCTATTATATTTAAGAATGGAAAAAAAAAAATGCCTTAAGAGTTGCAAAGCAGATTTTTAATCGCCATTTTCCTTCTACAATGCAGTAACGAACTCAACACAGCACCATTTTTGAGTGGTATGAGAGTTGAGCGTTTGCGTAACCAAAGCCAATAACACGCTTTTAATTGATAGGAAAAGTCAAAACCGAACATAGAAGACGCATTTACTTCTTTCATTCACTTTTAAGCAAGAAAGTTTTCAAATTGGCTAATTTAGAGAATGATGAAGAAATGCTCTCTGGATCAAATACTACTCGTTTAAAATTGCCTTGAGCACATGCGCATTTTAATTTTCCAAGCAAATTGCAGAGAAAAGTTCTGCAAGCTAAGTAAATAAGGCTCCCAATTGAGCCGGCAGGTTCTTTCAGTCAAACAACATTATAAGACTTTAATTAATTCCACGTAATGAGTGAGAATGGTAGGACAATTTAGTATGAATAAAGGTCTTAAAAGGTCGGGTTTTCTGACTATCAAGGCACGGCACTGCCCTATAAAATCATAATTGGAACCCAATTTGCAGAAAGAAAGAAAACGACTTTCTATCGTTCATACTTTTGAATATTCAAATTCCAAAATAGTCATCTTATTCAAAAATTTAAGAATTGTTCTTTATTTAATTTTTGATTAATTGTTATTCTTTGGATTTTACAGAGAACAAGTTCCTAATTCTTCCAAGGATTTATTAAAAAGGCAAACATTAGACATTCACAATCCTAACATTGGTTGTATTTTTTACTCTTTCCGGAAATGTTTGAAAAACTATTAAAACTTCGCGCCTTGGTCTTCTGAGAAAGTATCAGAATCAGATCCTAAATTTTAACATTTTGTTTCTCCTCCAAGAAAGGACGTAACAGGAGAAATATTTATGCTACCATACGAATCATCGCTCTCAAATGCGGGGGTACTTTCCCAATTGTTATTATTTTTCATATATCTGAGAGCGCGAGCCCTATCCGAAAGTCACTTCAAGTTACTTCAATTGAAATGTTGGTTTCACGAGATCGATTGTGTTATGATTGTAGCAACAGGAGCCGCATGATTATGAGGATGTATGTATTCTCTAAGACCTTTCTTCGAATTAATTCTCACGGAATTAAAATTCTAAAACAAGGTTTTTTGATCAAGAGTTAGAGATTTAATTAGCAATATAAATGAAATCCCAAGAAATGTATTCCATAAACTTAAAAAAGAGATCTAATGATGCGATGCGGTCTGGAACGAGAGATGAACTGAATCCAAATATATTGATACAATTATCAATGCGCCCAAACTATGAATGCTCATGAATCGCAGCAGAATTACAGCAAAATTCAATTCTTCTCAAACAAGAAGGCTCTTTTTTTATTGATTTTGGGCTATCTTGGTACTCAATGATAAATTTTCAATTTTTCAGCTCTTAACATAAGTTAGTTATTCCTATCTACACACTTCATACGCAATTAGCAGTACATTTGCATGTTAGTGTCATTTAACCCCATCGGTAATTGTTTCAACTCCATTATTGGAGTACATCGAGATTAATTTTCAACCTATCGGCACTCTATTTTTCCTCACTTTAGCAGTCAGACATATCATCGACAGCGCATAACACGAGAATGACGTCATTACGAAATTTTATCTCTCATTATTAAGTAATAAAGGAAAAAGAGTTTCCTCGAATGATGCTCCTGCTGAATTCCATCTTTGGTAGCTTATTTTATCGTTAAATGTTGTCGTTCTCTTTCAGAATTTCAGTTCTATTAATAATTATGTTAATATTTCCTCTCACAGCCTCAATTGATAGAACATTTCTTCCTTATCTTCAGACAATTGTGGCCTTATCCGAAGCGACAAACAAATTTGCAGCCTTAATTTGCTCCCATTAGGCCTTTTGTGATTTTATTTCGACGATTGAAATGAAAATTTCCACAAGAATGAATATCCAGATCCAGACTATACTGATTTCCCTTAGAGAACGTGCTGATTAGCCCGTCAGACCTCGTAGAATGAGGTTGTAAGCTGAACTTTGTTGTCTTCAAGATAAATTTATCGCCTTATTTTTTCATAAGTAGGAATCTAAACTCCTTGGTTTTATTGCTTGTATATCCTTAATGATTATTTCGTTATTACGATAATTTAGCGCCTAAAAAACATATCACTTTTTATAATAAAGCTTTGTTGTAGCTCACTCTGAGCGTTAAAATGCGATTAACCATTTAAAGGACGATCTTAGCTTCTGATATAGGCCCAGTCTCGACAAGTTGAGAAGCCTCTCGGACTTGGAGACATCGACAGCACGCAGAGTTGAATATTTTTCATCATTTCATAACTACCATGTCCGAACCATTAGAATCCCATAGCTGTCAGTGAATTCTCTCTTTCAATAATAACTACCAGATTTTAGAGATCACTTGCAGTTCTGCTATCGTTGTCAACGAATATCTCTATTTCAAAAGTTATCGGTTTCTTATCATTAATTTGGAAATCTAAAAGCTTTTCATTTGTTTACTCAAATATGTTTATTGACTAACAGCATAAGAACATGGTTCTTCAGCCTAATTTCCCTCTGGCAAGAGCCCATTACTATTTGTAAACGAAGAAGTTTCCATTTATTGCGTAGTTAAGCTGTTAATTTTATTTAGAAAATTACACCAAATTTATAATATATCGTAGCCTAGATCAAAAGCTAGATGAGATATATGTTCACCTTCCATCGAAGAGAGCTCCAAATAATAAACCAAGCGAAAGTAAAATAAGTAAACAAATCAATAATTAAAGTAAATTTCCTTCAAATTTTACCGTACTCTGTTAAGTGAATCCAATGTTTAAGTCGCTAGTCTCTGAATTTTTCTGAAACTCACTCAACCTCAAGCGAGCCAAGTTTGCCGAAAATTACAGAACATCTTTGATATAAAGCATAAAATATATATATCTGCTCAAAATCTGTGGAAATAGAATCCTAAACAAATTTTTTATGAATAATCGATTGAGAAAGGAGATTTCTAGGTCAGAGAAACCACTATTATGAGTTTGGCTGGATTTTTCCTCAAAACTCTTCTTAGTTTCTAAGGTTCATGTAATTTCGAATTAAAGGCTTCTAAAAATTTGGGTTAAATCTTTATCAATATTAAACATATTTTTTTATAAAATTAAATAATTACTCTTGATTTCAAAGAGAATTTGAAAAACCTCTTGAAAAAGGAAGAAAGAATAGATAAGAAAAAGCATAAATATCCAGACAGACGGAGACGAGAATCCTATTGAAGAGGAAAGAATGGCGAAAAGAGGAAGGGTTGGATTGCTCAAAATTGATCATAGAAATGAACAAGTTGACAGTAAACTTGGCAGAAGATGATTGGATGAAAGATGAGAAAGGTTCAGGTCTTTTCAAAAGAGACGCAGAAAGTGACGCACACACACATTCTGTGATAGAGGCGATTGCCAAGCAGGTGGAGAAGTGAGACTTTCGAAGTGAACTGCTGAATAGAAACAAACCATCAAAAATTAATTACACAAACTAATTCCAAGGCAGGAATTGCCAAAGTTATTCATGATTGGAGATTTCAATTATGATCTGCGAGCACGCGAATTGAAAGATAAGAAGGCACTGCTATTGAAAAAATTGGCTAATAAATTGACGAAGTGGAATGTGATCAGAGTTGAATCGGCATTTGGTTTTCTGAAAGGTGTGAGACATTCATATAATTGTAATTTCCGAAGAATGTAAAGGACGATCAGGAGGAAGAAGTATCCCAATCCGTTGCTACAGAAGTGTTGAAAAGTCACAAGCGAAGGGCATAGCTACCGTGAATTACTCGAGGGTAACGAAAATCAGAGGTTTTCTCTTGATTAGGGTGCTGCTTTGAGGACATTGAAGAACCTGACAAAATCAAAGGATTTCCGAAGAAGATAATTCGCGTAACACCATTTTTCATTCATACATGTGAGGTTAACGAATATTATATATATATACACCCAATAATAGAAAACAGCACTTTCATGAAATCTTCTAAAGCAAAGGTAGCCGTTCTGTGTAAAAGTTCTTCTAACTACTCAAGAAATAATAATGTATTGCTTTGGTAACCTTAAGCGAAAGCCAGAACTTTCAATGCTATGTATTCTATTGATCTTAGGGCGAGAAAGCGCGAAGCTCTCAATCAAGCCAGCATGATCTAAAATCGTTCCATGAAGCAACAACAGCAAATCAAACGATGTAATTTTTCTTTCTAATTACGAGCATAGGTATTAATTGCTATTCTAATAAGCAACAATAGAAGCTAGTAAGAAAGCAACTAAAGCCAAGACGGTGGAGAGAGCATAAGCTCCCACAGTGACAACAGTGGCATTAGTGATATTAGTGACATTAGCGACTACCACTGCCACATTAATTTGTCCTTGAAGTTTAGCCAAGTAGCCAGCATAGGTCCTATATCTAACAGTATCAAAGTCAGTCCATCCAACCCACATTGCTCCGTTGACATCTTCGAAGAAATCAACAGCACCGAAAATAGTTCCGAGAGTAGAAGCAGTTTGATTGACAGTGCCGTTGGCATAGAAGGTTCCTATTTGATAATTGTATTGATCAGAGACCGAGGTGTACCATTGTCCAACGAGAGTGTAACCAGTTGACAACATCCATCCTAAGAGCCTGAGTGGATCACCGTCACTGTTGGTGACACCAGTGTACGAGAGACCTGAGTCTGTCGGAGTTGTAGTTCCATTAAGGAAGTTCCAAATTGGATAGTTCCAGGTGTTTTCGTCAGTTTGATTGTAACAACCGACGGCGATACCATATGTAAAGTTAGAGGCCCAAACACTCAGAGGCTTGTAGTACTTTTCGGCGTTTGTTGTTTGATCATCAGAAACGAGAACTGAGAAGGTACCACCTGCAGTGGTAGAGGGATCTTTAACAGTCTTTGAATAATAGATAACAGGAGGGCTGGCAAACATATCCTTGTAAACCACGTAAATATTTGATGAGTTGAGCCAATTATCGCCACCTCCCCTGATGTAGCTCGTTGGTGACCTCGTCTGTATTGTGGTGCTTGCTGAATATTGCACTCAGAGGCAAGCCTGGAGTGACCCAGTAGGGGGTACCATTAACATAGTGACCTCCAATATAGACTTGGATGGATGATGTGTATGTACTACTGCAATCAGCTGACTCATACATGGCATAGCCATAAGTATAGAAGAAAGCGCCCGCACCTATGTCGTACCAAATATTTCCAAGGGAGACTGCACCAGCTTTGCAAGGAGGTGTCATAGAGGGAGAAAGTGAGTTGATCGTATATGTTGTAGCAGTGTCTCCAGAAATGAGGAAGAAGTATATATTGCCGCCCGAGTTCCCATCCGTGTCTATTGACAAGATTGCGAGATAGCCAGGGGCAACTGAAGTCCAATAAGAATATACCTCAGTTGGTAATGTGATAACCTCAACCTTTATAACACACGCCATAGAAGTGTCATTGCCCCATCCAATAATGGTAGCGTTCAGGGTTCTTTTGTGGATTTTGCTAATTTTGTATTCTTCAGTGAGGATGAAACCATAAACATAAATCGTATCGTTGGAGGTACCAGGACCGAAGGTAACCGTATCATACCACACACCAATGGGAGAGTCCGGAACAGGGGTTTGAGCATATTGATTCCAAAATGCAGCATCAGTTTGGTTTTCAACAGAAAAGACTTTTGTTGCGGTGCTATTCAATCATGAAGCTGCCATAGCGTCGAATTGAGATGTTGGGACAATATCACCATTGCAAATAGCGGTGCAGAGACCTAAGAAAATCAAAGAAGCAACGATTTTCATTTGTATATATTCTTTTCAAATGTTAGTTGATTATTTGAAAACTCAGGCGCTTAAAAGGACGAGGGATTGATTAAAATTTTTTCTTCGAGAATACTGAAAAAACGCTTCGAACAAAATAGCTCTGTCGCCTCCAAATGAGATCCTATCTTGAAACGGTTATGAAAATGAGCAAAACCGTGTGAGTTTTACTAGGTGAGGGAATACTTGAAAGTAACTCCACAATTAGAGTTTCTTTTCTGATTCGTTAATCAGTATCAGATTTATGAAACGTTTCAACTAGTTAAAATGACAAATAAAGAAGAACTCATCTGTTTCAAAAAAAAAAGAGAGAGCAGGGACTGATTTTTGGGTTTAATACTGCATATTCTGAAAGCTTCTGTCTCATTTGAGCTTAAAAATGCTGACCTTCTAGCAATGGAGTTAATAACGCTGATGACAATATCGAGCGATATCTTCCAAAGTTCGATTTAACACGCAAAAGCTCCTGAAGATTCACTCAGTGAGTTTGATTCAGAAAATGAAAGTTTGTAGTCGATACGCTTCTTGGCGTTTCATTAGCATTGTTCAGTTTCAATTAGAATTGGAGAGTCAGTTTCAATTTGATTCAAATAATTAATTAATCAGCAGTTACAAAATTTTTTGTTTCAGACGAGGTCATTCTATGCAAAAAATTTCAGTAGACTTAAAGGAAGGAGACTGCTGCCTCTGTTTTCTTTGAATTTCATGCCGTAAAAGTTCGATTTCTCTGAGAGTAACTTGGATAATTTGTTCAGATTAAAAATTCAACTAACTGATTGGAGCGAGTCTTTGATGAAAATAATTTGCAACTTTAATTGAAGAACTGTAACTTTTGCTGATAAAATTTTATACATGATGAAAAGCGGCAACAGAATAGGAGATTCCGCTCCATTATCTATACCTCCAAATTATCACTTTTCTGTGTATAGCAGTTACATAGATCGGAAATAAGAGCATTATTTGAGCAGCACAGCAACAAAATTGAAAAGAATAGCAGAAATATCATGAGAATAGTTGTGTTTTTTTTTAGGATTGTTCCTCGCAAATTCACAAAAGCAGTAAAACATTTCTCGATACTTTGCAACCTACAGAGATTGAACCCCAGGATAAGATACATGAGCATGAAGATAAATTACTCATAAGTTTGTTTCATTTTATTTTTTTTTTTCAAAATTGAAATTTCATCAGAACCTTTCTTAAAACGCTTGGTTCTTTGTTGCTCTTCACAGATTCCTCTCTGAAAAACCGTTTCTAGAAAACATGCTTGGCAACCTGACTTTGTTTTGTGGTAGCTGTTCTTCTAACTCCTCAGACAATTATTTTTACCACCTCCCAAAGCATTGGAAATTTGGGCTGCTGAGCTTGACTCAAGGGCAAGGAATGTCCCAGTAGGTGGTGCCCTTAACTTAATGACCTCCAAGATGGACTTGGAAGGAATATGTATATATTGCACAAATGCCTGACTCATACGTGGCATGGCCATAAGTATAGAAGAAACACCAGCACCTATGCCGTACCAAATATTTCCAAGGAAGAGTACACCTTGCTTGCGGGGACGTGTAGCAGAAAAAGAGGATAAAGCGATATTATATGATGTAGCAGTATTTCCAGAAACAAGGATGAGGTATATTTGAACGGTAGTTCCTTCCGCGGCTGTTGACAAGATCGCGAGATAGCCCCATCCAATAATGGTATATAAGTTGGTTCTTCGTCAATCTGTTGCCTTTGATTCATTAATCATGCTTTTCGAAGTAGTGTCTAATGTTTTCTGATCAGTGTTTTGATGAGGTAGTATTTTTATCCAAATGATCTTCCTGTAAACGGAAATCAAGAAGAACTTTGAGTCTCTTAATTTCATTTTCTAATCTATCACTTCTGAATTAGAACTAGCATGCTGTTGTGAAAGAAATTCTTTATGAAATGAGGACGTTACAAAATGTAGGCTTTGAAGAATTATTGATCTCTCCAAATTTCTCTCAAAGTACGATCAATAGACGAAACTTCAGAAGAAGAGATAATAAAAATAAGGGATATCCACTTTTAAATGTAGAGTTCCGATCCCTTCAAATCTTGAAATGGCTTCAAAATATTTTTCGAGCTTCTAAACTTCAAATGTAGTAGGAAATGTGAAAAACAACTTTATTTTGTTCACGAGTGTTTTGGTTTCGATATTTCTTTGCTCGCGGGTGTTTCAATGTCTCTCTTGGAACGATACCTTATTGCTATAATTATGAGATTTCTCAGTTTGAAAGGAAGATCTGTGAATTGTTGGTTTGCAAATTAATTTTCGAGAGACTTTAGTAAAATATCCTGCGCTAAAAATACAGCGTTTCTGAATTAATTTTAATCATAATGCTAGCAACAATCCAGGAACAAAAGTTTTGCTAGATAACCTTGAGGAAACCGTAAAAGACAACTCCCTAAAATTTGAGAAAATCTTCAAACGCACGAAACCGTTGACCCAAGGTTCAGTGTACAGGTACATTGATGTGGTTTTTAAATAAAATTGCCTGTTGATTGAAGACAGCTCAATGTAGAACTTGCCGTTATAAAAAATAGTAGTGATCGCTTGCAAAGGGAAATTTGACTGAGTAACCATGTCTCATGTTCATTTGCTAGCCAATTATGCACATTTCGAGTATATGCCAAATTAGAAGATTTAGTTTTTCAAAATAATGATAACGAATGAAATCTGAAATAGCGATATCAAGTGAGAAATCGAGAATGAGATCGTTGTCCTAAGTGATCTCTGAAAATTGACTGTACTGAGAGTATTCACGATTTCGATACGTGAATTATCAGATAAAAAGTATTCAGTGATGCGTTTATTAGGGTGTTTCATCCCTCAAGGACTTCTGAGATTATCGAAACTACAGATGTTGCCCCAAAAACCGTTCTTTAAGTTATTCATCGCATATTTGCGCTCAGAGTGAGCTACAATATAAATTTTCTTAACTTTGGAACGACTAAAAGAGATACGTTGATGCGCTAAAAATACAGCAATACGAAAATTAATTATTACACAAATAATTTCTAAACAAGAAATTAAGGAATTAAGGAGTTTGGCAATACTTACTTATGAGAAAAGATATCGATTTTTTTACGGAGATGAGAAATTGCATGCTATGGTTTCGCTCAGTGAGTTCTCATGACTAATCAATTCTTTCCCTAGACGAAAAAATAATATCTGTATCTTGAGAATTATATTTATGGAAAATTTCATTACCTTCGTCGAACTAAAACATTAACAGAGGTTCTAAAGATAGCAGTATAAGACTGAAGTTCTGCTTTTCGCTCCAAATGAGCAGCAAATATCTGAAAAGGAGGAAAAACTTTTATTATGATAACAGGAAATAGGCACAATCATTATTGTTATAGCAACTTTGAGAAGAACGACAATGAGATAGTATATCCGGTTATGGTGGAATCAAACAGAAAATGCATCATTCGAAGAACTATTAATTTAATGATTTGGAGATAAAAATTTAGTAACTACTTACGTTTTTCTCGTTTTATATGTTCCGCTATTTATATCATAGTGTTAACATGAGGAAAATAGAAAGCTTGGAAAAGGTTGATACCGACTTTCTATTCCTTTCCATTTAGATAAATCCTTATTTTTGTTAGCGAAAACAATGCTAATTGATGAAAGATAAGAGCCTCAAACATGCTTTTGAGGTGTTTTAAGCGCTATAATCACATTTTTTACAAAATTATCAAACTCCTAAATTCTGAGTTCAACTACTCGTTTTTTTTATTTGCTTCGAACAGAAGCAAAACGTAGTCTTTAAAATTGATTCTGACCATTAAAATTTATAAGCAAAACCGACAGCTTTCGGGTAAATATTGAGCTTGGAATTTAACTACAAGCACGTTTTTCTGGTTTTTTTGGAGTACATTTTTGCGTTCCAAGTTAGCCGGCCAGCTGTCGGTTTTATTAAGTCCTACGGCTATATATACCCATAGGGATGCTTGGATATCATCATATAATCTCACTTAACTAACCAACAAAAAAGTCTATCATTCAATCATTGTTGAAAGATGACTAAATCAACTTCAAAACTGTTGCTTTTCATTATTTTGGGCACTTTATTTGCACAAACTCTTTGTGTTCGAATGTCTTCAAAGTCGCAAAGCCAATCTTCATTGGATTCTTCCTTGGAGTCGAGCAGCTCAACTTCTGCGGTGACTCTCGCTTCAGGAACCAGTACCACGTTTTTCTCATGCGCGGGTCCTGCTCAAGACAATAATTGGTCTTACAATGCAGGATACTCAAAAGTCACATGCGCTGGAAACACTTACCTCGGACCATACGGAGTTAGAGCCTCTGTTACCTCTCCAGCATTCTCGGTTGGCACACACAAGGGAATTATAGTGACGTTCAAAATGGCTTGGATCGACTCTTGGGATACAGAAACTTTCAAAATTACTGCTGATGGTGCTGTTGTTTATTCGAAAACTTACACATGGGATTCGGCGCGTTCAGATACCTGTCAGAATGGTGCCTTCACTGATGCTTACGAGACGATTACCTTCGGATTCAATCACACTGCAAGCTCCTTGAGTCTCGTCATCACTTCAACACTGAATTCAGATCCCCTTGACGAAGCATGGGGTATTTGTGATTTTGCTGTCACTATCTCAGAGCATCCAGTCACGTCGGCTGGTGCTGCTCTTACCATAGCAGTCAGCTCAACTACCACCTTTTTCTCTTGCTCATCTCCTGCAAACGAGTTCGGATGGGTGTACTCTACGGGATATAGCAAAATCACCTGCTCTGGAAACACTTACCTCGGACCATACGGTGTTGGAGGTTCTGTTACCTCTCCGTCTCTCCTCCTTGGAACACATAAGGGAGTTATAGTGTCATTCAAAATGGCTTGGATCGACTCTTGGGATACAGAAACTTTCAAAATTACTGCTGATGGTGCTGTTGTTTATTCGAA
>ENA-UOTX01001695-UOTX01001695.1-compost-metagenome-genome-assembly--contig:-NODE-1695-length-14355-cov-8.371831_pt1 | contig 14355 bp, 12 predicted proteins | sample MGYA00238143_ERZ746982 | MGnify/ENA primary metagenome ERZ746982 (study PRJEB28758, sample SAMN06268862) | compost metagenome | isolation source: single cell | place: USA: California, Emeryville, Joint... | reverse complement strand
TGCCCATACACTCAACTTTATCGGCAAATAACTCTTTGAAATATAGGAAAAATCCGATATACAGTGAAATAATTCATAAGTAGCCATACTAATGTAACTATCAGTGATTAAAAGAGTGCTACTAGATTGAATAAAAAAAAACTTTGTAAGTTTGATATCAGCTTCGTGCAGAGTAAAAACTTATCAGGATATTCATCTTGTCACCATTTAATGAAAATTTTCATTTTTTTTTCTTCAAGAGGAGGTTGTGACCTATTTCGTCGGTAAGTTTCTGAACAAAAGAAGAATAGTGCAGCAAACTATATACTAGTAAGCAACAACTAACCTTTGAAGTGAAACCACTGAATCTACAAGAGGAAAACTAGTGCAACCAATCAGATAATATAGTCGCAAATAGTAACCTCTACTAAAGAGATGTTCATGAGCAATATATTACTGCTTTAATCGGGTCGCAGAGATGCTTATGCTGTTCCATTAGTAAATAAATATAACGATGTGATAGATTTGAAAGTATTCCTTATTTTGCTGAGAAAATAGATGTCCTCAATTATTTTTTCTTTTTTGTGACATTCTGAATTCAAATGGTCAATTATCAGTATTTTTACACTAAATACCCAGTTTTCATGTAACTCTTTTCAATATCAAGAGATTCAAGTTCCTGCTACCTTAAACGATTACTTTTGATACAAAATCCCGATATACCAATCGTAAATCTGCTTTTTTTTTAAGGCTTTATAGATTCAATCGCAATACTCTTTACTCATAACCTCAATATAGTTGTAGATTATTCATTACGCATCCTTCATTTATAATCCTTGTAAAATACACGAAAAGAAAATTTAAAATGTTTTTTCAAATTATCATCGAAATAATTATAAATTTCTTCCAATTCAAATGAATTAATTTCCTCAATCTGCATATGTCGAGTGCATTACTTAATCTGCTTAAAACCTACGGCTTTGTTCAATAAGTTAAGTGGTGTCTTATTTATAATTCGAACTAACGAAAGGGGATATTGCTGGAGAATTAACAGAATCAACAAATAGAAATGCTGTAAGCATTACACTCTTTACCTCTTCTCGAGAAACAGTAAAGCTCATAGTTCTTAAGGGTTGTCGCATCTTCCGACTGCTGTTTTCCCGATTGATAAGAAAGTAATCGAAAGAGAAATATTTTCTGATCGTCTCCTCAATAAATAACTTCGATAGAAAAAGTCAAATTGATCGCAATTGAAATAATTTTATGATCTATTCTCAATAATTATAAACTTCTAGCCCAGATCCCGATTCGAAAATGAGCATGATCAACAGCAAATACCCCAAACACATGGCGACAATCGAAGGCGAAATCCGAGCCTTCCAAAACATTCTTGAAAAAATTGGCACAGATGCCAGAGAAAAACCGAAAATTAAGGCAGATGATTTCTCTAAAGCCTACACAGCAATATATGAGATCAGTACCGATAAAACTGACTTTCACGTGCTAAACTGTGAGCTTTACAAATACTACCGCAATGAAATTAAAGACTACCTGGTCAAAAAAGTGTTTCCCTCTCTTAGATCAAAAAGAAGCGGTCAATTACTCGAAGAACTCGAAAAACGATGGATACAGCATGAGTTAATGGTCAAGTGGATGTCGAGACTCTTTCAATATCTAGAGCGTTTCTTTATTGTGAGAGAAAAAGTTAAAAAACTCGAGCCGCTAGGAATTGATCTTTTCAGAAATGTCGTAATCGAGCAGATCTCAAGCACAATCATAAAGGCTTATCTCTCAGAGTTATCAAACCACAGAGATGAGAAACCTTCGACCAACACTTATATGGTTATGGCGAGGTCGGTAGAAATCTTTGCAACGATAGCAAAAATAGATAATTCCAGTTATATTGAAGATTTTCAGAGGAATATCATTGAAAATTCAAAAGAATACTATTCCAATAAATACCTCGAATGGGCCGATTCATTACCCCCTGAGGATTATCTCGAGAACGTTGAAACATTACTTTTAAAGGAACAGCAATTGATTGAAAGCATTCTTCCTTCAAATAAATACAAAAAACCGATAATGGACGCTATTTTTGCGAGTTTCGATGCGAATTTGATTAAATCTTATCAAGAAACACTACAAAGAGAAGAGCAAGGTCAATCAGAGTTTATCAGAATGGTCGAAGAACGCAACGAAAAGAGTTTGAAAAAGTTCTATTCGCTGTTCAGCCGGTTAAAGGACAACTTCGAGGGCTTTCATCAGCAGTTCAAGAGTTTTATTTTCAAGAATGCCAAACGAATATTTGACTTGAGACCGGATTCTAAGGGAGAGACCGGGAAAAATCGAAGGAAACATTTTGAATTCATTGAATCATTGATAAAGTTCTATGAGGACTATGAGAAGGTGATAGAGAAGTGTTTTGAAAAGAAGAATTATTTTAATCGCGCCTTCAGAGGAGCAATGGAATCTTTATTTGATATCCCTATCACGCCTTTGATTTCAGACCAGATTGCCGAATTTATCGATTTACTGCTTAACAAAAACGGTCTTCGGAACAGAAATTTCACTAATGAGGAGAAAGAGAGCTTGTTACTGGGAGTTTTGAAGCTATTTGCGTGTTTATCGGACAAGGATAAGTTCTTAATGCTCTACGAGGCAGCTCTTGTACAGCGAGTGATAAATGATCTCATGTCGAATCTCGAGCACGAAAGAATGGTCGTTGAGCAGATCAAAGCGATGTAAATTTATTATTTCCTTCAATTTTTTTCTCATTGAGATTCATAGTTGCGGGACCACCTACACTCAGAAGCTTGAAGACAAATTGAAAGATATACATATCGCGAACACTAATAAGGAGGATTTTGAGACCTATGTGAAGAAGCACCTACCATTGATGAATTCTGAAATGATCCACGTATGGAATTCTCCTGTTATTAGTATAATTTTGATAATTTGTTTGCAATTATAGATAAAAGTGCTTGAGAAAGCGAATTGGTTGAATCAGCATACTGAAGATGAGATAACATTGCCAGAAGAGATTAAGCCCCTTCAGAGCTGCTACATGGAGTACCTGAAAGGATCTGAATGGTTTAAAAAGAAGGATCTGTTCTGGATACATTCAGTTTCTACTGTGGTTATTACGACGAGATTTTCCGGTCGAAAAGTTGACATTACGCTTGGAATGTATCAGTTTATGATCGTAAACCTCTTTCAAAGGACTGATGAATTAACCTTTGAGGAGATCGTCAAGCGCACGAGGCTTAATGAAGAGATTGTTGCTAGCAATTTAGCGGTTATGGTGTTTTGTAAAGGCAATAAAGCCATATTTACCAGCTCGGCGAAAGACGGGAAGTTTTCTCCTGACGATGCGATTAAGCTGAATATGGAGTTTAATCCAAAGAGGAATAGTATACAGATTGATGTTCCACCCACGCTATCAATGCTTCCGCATGATGATGATAAAATCTCGCTCAAAAGAGAGTTTACAGTGCGATCCGTCATTGCAAAGGTTATGAAGGCCAGGAAGCGTATGTCGCTTAGCGAAATAACAGAAGAGATACAAAAAATGATCGTTTTGTTCCGACCGTCATTGGAACTCATCAAAAAAGCGATAAAGTATCTGGTGGATCAGCAGATTATCGAAGAGGTAGAAGATCGACAAGAAGTATATAAGTACGTTTAGAAGAAATGTTGTGTAGTTACTATACGTTGAAATTCATGGTTTTATGGTTCGAGCGATGAGAAATTATGCCTTATTGCACAATGTGGATTTATCATTGAATAATTGTAATAGTAATGCATTTATCTTTTGAGAGAAAAAATTTTTAATAAAATGCTTTGCATGATTATCCTATGCAAACAACGTGCATAGAGTTAATTTGAGATCGATTTTGACTGAAAATAAGAAATTCGTGTTTGCATACCTCTCTTAACTATTCTTAGCTCATTTTAAAAGATCATTAATATGAGATAACTCAAGAGGCTGAGAAAAAGTACAAAAATGATAAAATTGAGTTGATGGTGCGTCAATAAATAGCATCATAAAATAATTCGAGCTTTTTTTAAAGGATAAATCCAAATTATTCATTGCAGGCTTAAACAACGTTTCAAACCACGCAAAGATAAAGCAGCATCGAAACGCTTTGTGTACATCTCAGAACTGTTAACGAAAATAGAACTTATCCATTCATTGTTGCCTTTGCGTAATCGTACGACTACTTCAGGTCCAACTACAATCAATACTTTGCGAACTGAAATAGATCTCTCTCAGTATCAAGTCCCATTTCAGCAGTATTATCAACTATGTTGAGCTTCTAACTAAAAACCCTAACTTTCGTGACAAATTTTTATTTGTACGACAAAATTGTTCATTTAATCAAACATTGGGCTCTTATGACGCAATAATCTTCCAGTGCCAAAATTTATTCCTCTAAATATTTTTGTAAGCCCTTCCGGTTTATTAAAATAAAAAAAATGTCTTGTTTTATAAGATTCATTTGCTGCGGCGGTACGAAAAACGTCAAGCAGGACGAGATCAAGTTTGAGGAAGGGAATGAGGTAGTCAGTCCACGTTTTGGTGGGTCACAAATCGAAGATAACACGCCCAAGCAGCCAGGACTGGGCGCGAAAGACGAAATCAATTACTTGTTCACTGGCAATAGTCATTACAGCACAAAATCCGACAATATCCGTCCACAAAGTCTATTCCAAGGTGACACGAAGAAAAATTACAGGGAAACAGATCCGAGATCATTCAATTCGCTGCCTAAAGAAAACGACCTTGTGGTGAACCCAGACAAGGATGAGAAGACGAAACGTGGCTCGGACAATCCCGTTGATTTACACAATATATCTCTAATGTCCATGCAAGTTGAAGAAGGTCAGAAAGGAAACACGGCCAGTTTTAATTTTAGGTCAGAAGATGAATTGACTCTCTCTCTCAAACAAATCAGATCGGATGGTTCTCCTTCTGTGGCTCAGAGAAGGCCGACAGCGATGCTTAAGGGAGGAGTCATCATGCAGAAGGTGGATAGAAGCCGAGACTCTCTAAGCAAAGGGCTTTCGACGGAAAATATTTTCAAAACGAATAGTCAGCCGAAAAAAGAAGCAAAGCGAGAGGTGCTGAATTCAACGCCATTAATGAAGGGTGGAGCTGCAAAGCAGTGAGAATGGCTATGAATATTAATTCCAGATTAGCGGTGAAAATTCTTCGGTTTCGCATTGTTTCAATATCAATCAAATTTATTTGTTGGAGGCCGCTTTTAGTTTGGCAGCTTACTTGCAGGCTTTGATTTCAATCCAGCTATATTCATTAACCAAGTACACGAAATTGGCTGTCATCTTATATTTGCTCTCAAATTTTTTATCATAAATTTGTTTGCTACATTTTTCAAAGTCGGGAAGGTGTTAAGTTGTGTTATATATATATTATTGTTAACAGCGGTTCAAGCAAAATCAAGGAAACTGTTTTAGTTATTTGCACTTGCTATGATGATGATATTCTTTTATGGTGTGAATTTACTGCACTATTGCGCCTTGCTCTTACAAGTTCATTGTAGTTGAGTTTTGGTTCTTTTGATTCACTTTGCTGATATCATAGTTGAAAATATCAGAAATTATTAGTATGTGAGATGGGGCTAATAGCGTAAATATATTATCGTTAAATTATTCGGTTACTTCGCAAAAATTCAAATTTCATCAGCTATTATTACGTTACAGCCGCTAAATTGTAATATTTAGAAAATCTTTGCGTAAATCATAAATAATTCCCACCTTTCCACCAGCTATGAACAGATCCGCCTACAACTCTTCAAGAAAGCTATTAGCAGGCAATGCAACCCCAAATCCATTAAAAAGAAGGCGAGATGATTCAGAAGATTTTAAGCGAGTTGTGAACCCTCGGATTGCAACCGCAATGCGCTCGACAGCTGACGAAACCAGAGTACAACTAAGAAATTTCTCTGACTTGGGTAAAGAAAAACCTGCATCTATAATGCTAAAAAACCAATCACCCACTTTAGGACATTTGACACCCACATTTCTTTCTAATAAAAAATCGATTTCTAAAATGAGAATGGAATCGGAGTCTAAATGGGAGTTTAGCGACCAAAGGGCTAAGACATGCCAGAAGTTCTCTTTTTCAGTGACTAATTCAGTCAAAAAGCCCTCTGTCAATGGCAAATGTAATATTTCTTCATAAGAGTCATCCTCATGCATTAACTAATTACTATTAGCACTTTACAGCCATGTGAAATCTAAGATTGACACGGGAAGGCCCTCTTCACAGTCAGTAGCCAAGCGGCTAAATAGCTTACTCATGAAAGTCGCTGATGTAGAAGATGATAAAGAGAATCTCCTCAGCGACCTCAATACACCGTTTAAAGTTTTCGAAAGGGATCCAAAAACTCAGTCCGACAAGCCCGAGACTAAAACGCTTCCTCGGACAAAGTTTCATGCTGTTTCAAAAGTTAAACAATATATCATGCAAAAGAAAACTCAAAATGAAAATCATGGGAGTGTCCTCCAAAAGCCAAGCGAGAGCACTCAAAATAAGCCAAAGTTGACTCCTAGCAACTCGAATCTGAACAAAGGACTTGAGTTAACGATGCAACTGCGCAGCCAGCTCAAGGATACTAGTGTAAACTATAACTTCCTTCAATTATGAATTGTAATGTTTTCTCTGTTAGTATCAAGATCTCTCGAACAAACTCAAAGAGCATCAAAGAGAGTTCAAGGACGTCATTCAAAGACAAAATCAAACATTGAATGGATTCATTTGCAAGTAATGAGGAAAATTATTCACTTAGGCTCACATGAGCGAATCCATAGTATCCAAGATTTCATACTGAAGAAAAAAGAAACTAGCTCAGTAGAGTATAAAGCCGGTACGCATGATTATTTTCTACGCGGAAAGAGCTCGAAACCCAAAGAAGATAGTCTAAACACTATCGATCTCGAGAAATGCGTTTTATTTGCTTATAAAGACGAAGAAGCCATGGAGGTCGACGAGAGCGAAATGACATTAAAAACCGCCCCAAATATTGTTGAAAGAAGGGCAGAACTAACATTCAAGAACCCAACGGACGACAAGTAACTTACAATTACTTGATTAGCGGTAATAATGCAATAACCATTGATTAGATGGGTAACTGCAGCCTATAAATTCAATTCTATATATCAAATCAATTGCACTACAGAATCGACCGACATCCCACAACATCAAGAGGTTCTTCTCAAGGCGGCCTATACAAGCGCCTTGGGATGCTCAAAGAATGCGAAGAATCTCATATTGTTTAATTATGTTTATAACAAGCAATCGCATAAGCTCGCGGATATTGGTTTGAGATTTCTGCTGGGGCAAGGATCTCAAAGGATTGCTGAAATCGACGGCAGCAAAAAGATATACGGAGTGAAGTTTTCTAACACCGGCGCGATCATAGACCAGAGGATATTTAGAAATCCTCTCACTTTCAGTCTGAAGGAATTGTATTCACCAGATTGCGCAGGGAGAGAGAATGTAATGGTGTCGTTTGGGCTGAAAGGGGAAACTTTTTCTCAAGATCGAGTGATTTCGCTCTTTTTCTTGGCTTGCACGGAGGAAGAAAAGCCAACGTCGCTGATTAAGATTTTCCAAGAGAACCCCCGGACGAATTTGGAACCGCCAATCCCGATTGAGTATACGTATGGGTATGAGAGAATTACTGATTTTCTGGAGGAAATACTTGCATCAGCAGCGAAATTTTCTCTCTTTTCGTTGCCGTGTGGCGCTTCCAATGGTGGGACTCCGCTTTTATCGGCGGTGTTGGAAGCGTTTGGGTTCCTCCAGAAACTGTGAATTTGAGAATGAATAGGAACAACAACACGTTGTCGTGACAGCGCGGATATCGATTTATATTGCATGAATTATATTTATAGTTCAATGAAACAGATCATGATCTGATTGATATATGATTTGTAAATTTCTCCATTAAATAGATATATATATATTCGTATCTTTAATATCTAATAGGGTTTTTTTCCTTACAAAAATTGAATTGCGAAATGATTGATAAGATATTCTTTCTTTCTCTTTTGATATATGCAAAGATAAGTTAAAAATCCAATTTTCTTCATTAAATTCTTTCCATTCATTTATAAAATTCAAAGGTGGTTTGGTTAACATTTGGCACCATTTCATGGTAGATCCTCCAATTCTAATATTAAAAAGGAATTTATAGACTCACTTGAGTTTCACATCTAATACCTTTTTTTGTATCAATTGGATTAATGATATTTATAATTTACAATTTTCTATGAAAAGAAAAATTGGAGGGTAACATTTATTATTATTGCTTGTTTATTGAAGAAGAAGAAAAAAACATCATAAGGACTTTTGAACTTTGTTAACTGGGAATAAGACAAATGCCTTGGTAAAGAGTAACTCCTTTGCAAATAGAATCTTAAAATGAATCAAACTGTACTTTAAATTATCCGAAAGCAAAGCCATCCTTGAAAATTGAAGAGTACGAAGTATCATTAATCATCTAATAAGAGCAAATAGTTCCTGCTTGAATATTGAAAAAAATTAAAAAGTCATAGAAAAACAATAAATGATAAGCTATTTCTTCTCTACCTATAAATAATAAACTAGTTAATACACCTTTTCTCACTAACACTATGAATTACTAATTCCTTTACTCATTTATTTCTTACATAAATTTTAAGTACCACTATTTGAGAATTTTACTATTAAACAGTGAAAATCACCTTCTTATATCAGCATCTATCATAGTGATTTTATCAAATTAAGAACGAAACTCCTTAGATCAACTCCCTATCACAAACTAAATTCACATCCTATAATTCTTCTATTGATGCACATTGAGAAGTGAGAACGCTGTTTTCTTGAAGCCAAGTGTGATTTATATGATAATTATGTGAACTAAGCAATTGTGTTCAACAAAAACTTCCAAGGAATGAAATGAATTCACTACAAGTCTTTCCAATAAAATCTTTGAAATTTCTTGTACAGTCTAACCTCCAAAGAAAACTCATTAAAACAGTCACGGATTACACTAAGTAAAAACTCTGCTGTCATCTTCTGGCAACAAATCTTCTCTCTCTTGTTTGTTCACTTCACTACTATCATCTAATCCTTCAACTTCTATGGTCTGCTCAGGTGTCTCCCGTTTCGGCGCCTCTTCGTCTTCAACGAATTCGTTTTCATCTGGCATACCTATCCTGAAGGTTTCTAACTTCGAATTATTTCTCTTCGCATCCCACCAGTAATTGATAATCGCATTGATCAGCGCCAACGCCGAAATCCCAAACAAGAACAATGAAAGCGTGTGATACCCCTCCTTTAAGCTTTCCTGATCCTTTTTTGAATTTAAGATCCTCCCTACTAGTAATGGCCCGATGGCAAGCCCAGTATTTTGCCCCGACGTGATAAACCCTAAAGCCGAACCCATCACCTTCTGATCTACAATTATAAACGCTGATGGGATCAGAAGCGACAGATGCAGCCCGAAGAACACTCCCATCAGCACCAGCCCGCCTAAAGCCACCATGCATTGCTCGCAGTCGGGAATCAAGCCGAAAAATAGATGAATGAGTGCGAGCAGAGAACAAGAAAAGATCATCAGCGAGGCTCGTTTTCCCACCCGGTCGATGATCCAGCTACAGCTCGGAGTCAAAATGCCTGAAATAATATAAGGAATCACCAGCAGCTTTCCTGCCTCAACCTTGCTGAAATTGAATCTGATTTGGAAATATTTGTTGGCTATGTTGAAAAAAGAGAAGTAAGACTGGAAACATATGATGGCGTTGAAGAAAAGCAGCCAAACACTGAGATTGAAGCTTTTAATGTCTCTTATCGAGATTTTATCGCTTCCAAGCGAGAGCTTGGAGAGATATTTCCTCTGCATGCACACAAGGATCAGGCCAGGGATGGCAGAACCGATAACGCAGAATAGGCCTATTAAGGAGCAGAATCCCAAGCTTTTTGTTGCGTTGTAGATCATCGGAGTTATCGAGCTGTTCGTTGCCGAGCCTATTCTCGCGACACATAGCGATACTCCCAAAGCGAATGTTTGCTCTCGGCCTTTAAACCACATAGTAAGCAGAGTGCTCTGAGCGACGTTTAAACTCTCGCTTCCTACGCCTATTATCACTCTCCCAAGCACCATTAGATTAAAATCGTGCCCATAGCTTCCGAATGTGTAGAAGCTTTGACCGAGGATGATGAGGATGTTGTAGAGTATTAAACCGACGTTAATTCCAAAATAGTCGAGAACAAGGCCACCGATAAAAGGTAGGATGATATTTGGGAAGGAGTATAGAGAGTAAAGAAGGTTGTACTTGAGTTCGCCAACGCCGAGAGTTTCTTGGATCTGAGTTTGCAGCGCTTGTGGAAGATCGTAGCAATAATCGTTACCAGGAACCAATAAGGAAGCTAAAATCAAGGCCACCCAACGTAGATAGGTTCCACGGACGTCTTTTTCAGGAGACTGTGAGTCTGACTGGAACTCTTTTTCAAATTCCAGAGCTGGAATAATTTTCTTCGATTCTGACCTCATTTGAATTTATCCAACTCTGTAAATCATAATATTTGACACGATCAATTTCATATTATTGGTATGATAGCCAGAAATTATAGAAATTCTTGGGTAAAATCCTCGATTGCCATGATGGATAATTGTAAGATTTCTTTGCGTTCTGAATGCGTAATTGGACTAAATTCTCTCAAGCAGTCTTTTCAAAAGCTTTTTTTTTTGGAAGTGGAAGAAAGAAACTCTTTGTTTGGATACGCACTTTTTTTTTTTTAGTTTCATTATAGCTTCCGCTTATGAATGAGCAGATCCTCTGTTGGTTGACTAAAATTTCGAAAAGAGGCTTCAAGGAAGGAAATTTAGCAAATTAGAATTAGACTAAAACTAATGAAAAATCCAATCTACAAATAATACTACTTCAAAGGTTCATATTGCTATTATGTGCACAAATTTAAAGTCGTCTTCCTATTAGCAGTTGCGAGAATTCAAATTAGATGTCTCAACTCATAATAATGCGTGAATATTTCTATACGAATTGATATATCTTTTCTCTATTTACACAAGTATAAAGAATGCTTATATTTCTTTCAACCAAATGGCTATGTCCTTTCGAACACCAAAACTCAATAATAATCTTATCCTGATCCTAATAAATCCATATCGATCGTGAAATCAAATAAATTTACTTATAAATTTATCCCAAAAATTCAGTTAAGAATCAAAAAATATTTGATTTTGTAATTTGCGAACTTCTTTTTGCGGTTAAACAATATTTTTAACACCTTATTTGGCAATGCTTCGACCAGAAACAGAGCACAAGCTCGCAAGATTTCTCAAAGCAATTTCCAACGTTGAAGTTTCTACCGAGCAAAACCGTATCGACCTTGCCAAAAATCCAGATTTTGACGCCTACTCCGCGTTTTATTCCCTGGATTCTTACAGGAGCGGCTACGTTACCCAAGCCGACCTCCACGATTTCTTATTGAGTCACAAACTCTCTCCAACCCAGCAAGACATCGATTTAGTCATTGAAACTTTCGACAAGAACCGTGACGGCAAACTCTCCTACAGTGAATTTCTTAATATCGTTCTTCCAGCTGATGCTGAGCTGAGAAGACAAGCAACTCAGAAATCTTATGGGCCTCCCTACTCGCCTATCTTCGTCCCAAAGAATGTGATGCTGGAGCTTGGTTTGCTTTTCGAATCTGAAATAAATGGCTTAAAAATGATAAACGTGCTGAGACAAGAATTGTTAGAGAGCTATGACTGGAGTTTGAAAGCTGCGTTTAGAACGATCGACACTGATGATGTTGGCTCCATTGACCGATCGAGCCTCGTGGCGTTTTTCAGAAGGAATAACATTGGAGCCACAAGAGAGGAAGTAAGCGCGGTTCTGCGAAGACTTGATAAGGACAGCGACGGAAGATGGATTTTTGCAGAGTTTGCCGAGGCGTTCCACCCTGACGGAAAATTCGGCAACGAAGACATCATAGGAAGGCTTTCCGCGACTGAGAGGTTAAGTCAGAGGTCGAGGTCTAGCTCTCCTGGGAGACGAACGAATCGCTCGAGGAGTAATTCATTTGCTTATATAATTAGGTTGTTAAATGGTGCTATTTGCTAGGTCCTGAGGGTTCAATTAGAAAGAAACAGTACATCGATGAGATCGTGAAAGATGCCTTCATCGGAGGGCAAGGACCAAAAGCCAGTAGTAGATCTCATGAAGCGCGCCAAGAATTAGATCGCATTGCTCAGATGGTCGACCAATGTCTCCAGAAATCACTCGAAAATCGAACTCGGTCAAAATTGGCATCGCATCGAAATTCTCGAAGCCCTTCACCTCTGAGATCGTCATTGAAAACCTCACGAAGCCCTCGGAGCCACCGAAGCCACCGGGGCTACCTTCCTTATGAGAATATTGAAGTTAAGCCTTATCCTACTCCTGAGCTCCCTGTTCACGTTCTTACATCCTCTCGCTATTTTTCACCCGAAAAACGCGTTGAGCAGCAACGTTACTCTCCGAAATCCACCATTTACCTCCCTACGAAAGAGAGCCAGATCCCTACAGCGAGACTGACTACGCAAGAGCTGCTGCGCTCTGCAGATAGACAGGGTTCTCCAGGAAGACTCGATTCAGACAGACTAGACTCGTTATCGAAGAGATCCAGGATACCGAGAGAGGTCAATCCCATCGAATTTGATTATACCAAAATCCCATATAACAAACCTCTGCTTGATTCTATTGTCGATAGAGCCATCCAGAAAGCTCGGGAGGCTCGTTCACGTTCTCCGTTAAATGTGCCACGGAAGCCACCTTTAAGCAATACTATTGAGCGCAGATATGAACCGCTTCCGGTGAGAACCAGAAGCCCTGAGAGAGAAGAACCTCTTGCAAGATCCAACATCAGAGACAGCAAAATTCAAGAAAGACCACGTGTAGAATATGATAATTTCACAAGTCCAACCACTAGATACAGAACTCCTCCTCGTAGCCGTAGAAGCGGAGGAGACGATGAAGAAGAATTTGATTTCCGTGCTAATTCGTCAAAAACGAAAGAATCTGAGACTAAAAAACTCTCGCCGATGAAAGCACAAGAAGAATTGACGCTCCTCAAAGCTTTGGAGGAAATCATGGCTGTGGATCGAGCCGTTGAAGACGTGAGAGAAAGATTAGCGCTTCAAAGCGATTATACACCACTTTTGGTCTATCATAATCTGTTGGACCCGGACACCACGAATAAATGCGACATGCGAAAATTTGAGGAAGTGCTAGCTACTACTAAATTGCAATTGTCTCGTAGTGAGCTCCAAGCCGTGTTTAAGAGGTTTGACCAAGACGGAGATGGAACTATCAGCGAGAAAGACTTCGAAGAAATGATCTATCCAAAAGATCGAACATTGACAAAGAGAGTTGGTCGAAGAGAGGACACGAAGGAGTTGAGTCAGAGGACGTTGGAGTTGGTGAATAACTTTTTCAAGGCAGTGATTGAGAGTGAGAGGAAGGTCGAAGAGATTAGAGGAAGATTGAGCAAGAGGTCTCTATTCGAGATAGAAGAGGCTTTCAAGGCTCTCGATACAAAAAATAAAGGATTTATCAGCGCAGACGACTTCCAGGAACTCTTTTACAAGCATTATATAACCGTCACAGCGAAACAGTTAGAGAACCTGATTCATCGATATGACACGGATTTCGATGGGAAGATTACCTTGAAGGACCTAAGAGAGGGATTGCTTCCACAATAATAGTTTTCAATTATACTAGACAGCTTCGGAATTTTGTAAAGACCCTGAAGAATTACCATGGAATTAGGAGCATATCTGAATGATATGATTAATGATATATGTTTGTATTTTTCTGAGAAAGACAATTTTCGCTGTTACATGCTTGCGGATTTTTTGTTTTGAAATGAATTTCATTTGTTAGTGATATTCAAATAATGATAACTAAGCTTTAAGTGCTAGTACCTCGTAACAAATTCAATGCTTTTGGGGGAAAGCGATCAATCAATAACTTGAGAGTGTATTTGAACATTTCATTTAAGTTATTCAAGAAGACATTTGGTGAGATTTTGAGGCTCATTGTTAGTTTTTTATTTTGCTGTTTTTAATGAAATGCGACTACCAAGAAGCACTGGTAGCAATTTATTAACTTGTCATAAAATAAGTTCATATGGTGTTGAAGAACGAAATTAGAGAAGTATCGGATCCTATCTGGATCCTCTGAGTGGAATCAGTATCTGCTGCTTTTTGACTGAATAGATCATTGACTGAGTTGTTTTTTTTGAAAAACCCACTGAATTGCCCGACAGTTCTTAGTGCGCTTAATTTAGATCGCAAAATTCTACGG
>ENA-UOTX01001694-UOTX01001694.1-compost-metagenome-genome-assembly--contig:-NODE-1694-length-14362-cov-19.571579_pt1 | contig 14362 bp, 13 predicted proteins | sample MGYA00238143_ERZ746982 | MGnify/ENA primary metagenome ERZ746982 (study PRJEB28758, sample SAMN06268862) | compost metagenome | isolation source: single cell | place: USA: California, Emeryville, Joint... | reverse complement strand
TTGCTTAGCAATTTAGTTCAACTTTGGGCAACAGTCTGAATTGAGAGCTTTTTTCCCTATTTTAACCGCTGAAATTAGTTCTGAGTAAATAATGCTGACAACTATCAACTCCCAAAACTAATATTTTTGGTCCTCATTGAAAGAAATCCTGCTTTTCAATAAACATAATGCCAAAGAAACTACTAACTCTAATTCCATGAGAGTTCAGCTATTTCCAGACAAGGCTTTGACTTTGATTTCATCCGAGTTCAAGGCATTTCATTAGATCAAGTCTGAGTCTTAAATCTCATTTATGAATGATGTTATGCATATCAAGCAGAGTGGTCAGGAATGAATAATATGTATGCCTCTTCGAAAATGAACAATTAATATATCACATAGCATAATTGTGGGTCCACTCTCTTGCTGTTGCCTCATATCGAGCTTTGTCTGATTTATAAAGTTGTCCAATTTCAGACACTAGAGGATCATCTGGATTTGCATCGTTCAATAGAGATCTTAGAGAAGGCCGTATGAGAAGCTTATAAGGCAAATATAGGCTTTTGAGAGACATAATGAGTTCATACATTCAGTAAAATGAGTATGAAATGAAAGCGTTCAAGAGAAAAACTTCGTGGAAGAGTCCATTTTTCCTCGACAAAAATTGATGGATCGAATGCTCCAAGTGCTAGCTAGGCATCTAACTTGAAAATTTGCATCAAGAGATCGAGAAGCAAACTCGCTTCAATGAAAAACTTGAAAGCGAAATGACTTTGCTGGAAGATAACTCCAAAAGACTTGAAGTCCTCTTGAGAACTAGTTTAACAATTTGAGAGTCAACACAAGCGAAAGCTCACCTTACAGAACTGAGACTGAAAAGAGAAATTTTATGGCAAATTGCTTTAAATTAAGCCATACTACTCTTATTTTTTCACTGGAACGTATAGATCTCCCGCGCAATAAAGTAAAGTCAACTGCTTTTTCATATCAAATTACATGCTAGCAGAATAGAATCATATTGAAAATGTGAACCACCACCCTTTGATCAAACTATTTGATTTCGTGATCTTTTCTGAAAGTCACGAGCTCTTTCCTTGCTATTATTCAATGTCCTGTCTTAGTTTTGCAACTTCCTGCTGCATATGGAAAGAGGAAATTTAACCCAAGAACCTTAGTAAGCTTCGAAAATAAAACAACTCATTTTTCAACGTACATAAACTCAGGGAGATCGATAATGAGCTCAAATAAATTTTATACCGGATCTTCAAAAGATATTGGAAGATGAAAAATTCAAAAGTCGCTAAACTAAATAAACCAGCCTCTTTCACTCTTCCTTCACGTGGATCCTTCTCTTACCTCACTCCTCAGAAGAATTCTACCAAAGCATCCCATTCGGATTCCGAATTACCTCCAAGACTTGCTATTAGATATGATACATCTCCTCAGCGAGTTATCAATGATTTAAATGATAGCAAAGAGCAATCAACAATGCTAACCTGGGGACTAAATCCAGGTGAGTCCATTTATATTACTGAAAAGGAGCTCAGGTATAGCACCCCTCCCAAACAATTATATCAGCGAGAAGCTTCAAAGTCTCCCTATCGCTCAGGGCTCAGTCCAAACTTAATTCCAAAGGAAGAACAGCAGTTTCGTGCTTCTAGAAAACTAGGACCTCAATTCGATAGCCTCCAGCTCTTTTCAAAGATGCAAGCAAGCTCGTCAGACAAAACGCCGGTTAAAACCGAGCAAAAGACATCGAAAGATCTTTCATTTACCCTGAGTCCTAGAAGACAAGAGGATCAGAACTTGAAATATCACATTACCTCTCCGCAGAGCGTTAATAATATGCCTGTTTGTGAGCCGATGATCCACAAAGAAGTGAAGGAAACGAACGATAAAATGAGACCGAATTGCTTTGATGATGAAGGCAAAAAGCCTGAGGTTCAGTTTGCAGGTGATGACCAATGCCAGAACAAAGCAGTCAAGTCAAATGACTCGATGGGTTCATTTAAAAAGAGCACTTCTGTAGCTCGACAAGGTTCGAAAAAAACACCAAAGAAAGCGGAGAGGAGATTGAAGAATGCTTCTATGAGTGGCATTGAAGCGATTTTGAGGCATGATTATTTGTATGGGGATAAGGAAAGCAAGCCGAAGAAGAAAAATATTAAATGGGTAAACGAGCAAAGCTATTCGACGGCTCCTGCTAGAAGGATGAAAAAGAGGGTGATAAATCTGTCGATGAACCTGAAACAGCCAAGCAGCCTCCCAGTCCATGACTCTGAGACGTACTTCCCTGATTACTATGCACGAAGACATAATTCTCCAGATACTCGCAAATCACCTGAGACAGACAGACTTCATAGCAGGCAAGCATTCAAAGCTAACCTAGGGTTAACGCCTAGATAGCAGAATGACATCTTAATACATTGTAACTAACGAAATGAGAACAATATGATGATAATATTTGTTATATCTAAATTCTCAGAAATCATTCGTGGGGTTTATACATTGAATGTGTCTAACTTTCTGGGTACGAGCTCGATTATTGAAAAGTATCTATTAATCTATTTCGCACTCGGAAAATCTTTCTAAATTAACACACGTTGAGTCAACTCGCTTGTGGCATGATCAGTATTTTTTTCATGTTAGCAATATAGCATTAGAAGTGTAATCTACGTGTAAATTTTCATTCATTTTCTTTTAAGCGCAAGTGATAAAAAATTCGTATTAGGATGACTCTTAAATTTCTGAAATTTTAAATTGAGACATTACCTTCTTTAACTTTACAGTTATTCTAAATGAATAATATATTAATTTGAGGGTTTCAATATCGGAATGACTTTTCAATGTAGTTAACACATTACCGTTGAAGAAATCTCTTGCTATATCACTACAAGCAGGGATGTACAAATAATGCTAATTGCTCAGAGAGAATGATGTTCCCATAAGGCCTGCTTGAGTTTATTTCGGTGAGGCCAGAGCTATACGCTCGATCAAAGAAGCATTAATTTGATCCTCGCTCGAAGGAAGAGGGATATGGCTAGAGGCTTATTGCTGATTAACACTGAGAAATATTTAATTTATTTATTACAATTTGATTCATTATCTTAAATTTGAATCTGATTTTTAGTATCAAATACTTCTAATCTCACAATTATTTCAGAATTACATTGCACAAGTATTCTCATGAGAAATTTCACATGGCTCTCTAATTAACCAAAATAACCTTCTGATTGTTCTAAACTATGCGAAATTGCCACTAGCCATATAGTTTAGAGAATTATAATCTCTCTTGCTTAATAGCAATTAATAGTTACTAATATACTTAGTAATAAGAAAGGGCTAATACTAAAATTTAAGACTAATATTTGAATCGGTATCAATTTACTTCATCCTCATTCATAACCAAAGACATCCTTCCCATCTATGGGTACCTTCTTGCTTTTAGAAAGAAGAACTCTGCCTTCACACATCAGCAGTGATACGATTGAAGTTGCGAACTTGACTTATTCTCAAATTGCAAATTTCTAACGGCTCTATATTCAGTTTATAGTTAATAACATTTAAATCAGCCCTCAAATTATGTACTCCAGCCTTCGATCACCCAGCAGGACCTTACCTACAGGTGAGAGTCGCTCTGCTAAGAAAAATTTTGACTCTCCAAAGCCAACACACCTGGACAGCACTCGCGTTCAATTCACTCCTCATCTTCGCAGTAATTCACCAAATAAGCATGGTGAAACAAGTCCTAGCTTCCAAGCTTCTCGCTCTATTGACCAGACGCCCTCCCATGCCTCCCATGCGTTTTCTAATGACATTCTTCGTTCAGCAAGCCAACATCAACCCCGAAGCGCAGCTGGCAAATCAAGTCCTTTTAATTCTCGCCACCTCTCATCCTCTCACATCAAACCCACGCTTAATGAGTTTACCTTGCCTAATTCTCCTCTATCTAAGAGCACTCTTGTCTTATCACCTACACATCAACAAAATCAGAGCACTAGACGTGGAGGCAGTGACGTAAGAGAAAGCGCTTCTTATGCCAATGCCATGAAAGCTCTTCAAAACAAAATAAAGTCACTTGAGAAAGATGTCGCTGACCTTAAAGCAGAGAAAACTAAACAGGCAGATGACTACCAACACAATCTCAATTTATTACAAGGCAAGCAGGCAGAAGAAAGAAGTCAGTTCGAGCAAGTCGAATCTCGACTCAAAACCCGTTTGGAGCTTGCTGAGCATGAGTTAAGAGAGAAAACGAGATATGCGACTGATCTGCAGAAAGAGAACGACCATTTGAAAGAGCAGCTGCTTAACTCGGAAACAGATAGAAAAAAGGAATACCAAGCCTCCCTAGCCGAAAGAAACCAGTTTAAAGTTCGACTTAATGAATTAGAGCGAATGGCTGAAGCTGAGAGCCGAAGGAACAAAGAGGCTAAGTTGGAAGAAGAGCATTTGATTAAAGAAAGAGAGAATTTGAGGAGTCAGATCGAGAGACTGCAAGAGAAATGCATGAAGCTCGAGAAAGACTTGAGAGAGAAGGATATTAATTACGAATGGAAAGTCAACGAGCTGACTGATAAGAACGCTCATTTAGAAAAAACGCTGAAAGAAACGCGTTTTGAGTTACAAAACGAATTCGAAGCGTCGGCGCAGCGGGAAAAAGAGCTCAAACAGCGAATTGATGAATTAACCAGAGAGAAGATCGAGCTATCGGGCCAAGTGGATGACCTTCGCGCCTATGCGAGAGAAAGAGATACGGAATTGAATAATAGATCTGAGATAATTAGTAAGCGAGACAAAGAGGTCTCGAAGCTGAAATCGCAGCTGGATTCTATGATTAAAGAGCAGGAGAAAACAAGACTATTAAGTGACGTCACCCAGAATTACGCGCAAGATGTGGCCGATGTGAACGAGCGGTTGTTGGCGACTTTAATGGAGAGCACGAGGAACAAAAGCGTAGGAAATTTCGTTTTCCCTGACGGCAGCCAGCAGCAGATTAACCCTTACTCCGCTTCAGATACGATGCATGTGTCGGATCTCGAGTTCAGAGGCCAGCCGACATTAAGTGGGCAAAGCAGACTAGCAACAGCGAAGTTTAATACTCCGAGCTTGAAGTCAGGTACTATCAGTACGTTTGGGCAGAGCCCTAATTCCAAGAGAGTGGGTTTCTCAGCGCAGTCAAAGCAGACGTTTAATCCAGTCGAGCATCCGAAATATGATTATGCGATTACTACTGAGAGAAGTCAACCGGAGACCACGGATAGATTCAGTTTCTCAAATACAAAGCGAGCGACTGTGGGAGATAATAGAAAGAGCAGCAACGAGATTGAATATGAGAATCTCATCAAAGTAATTGTAAACGTAGAGAAGGAGCTGTTGGATTTAACGAAAGAGTACCAGATTCTAAACTCGGATCTTATTGTAAGATTCTCTTATTATTTCTGCAATAACCTTTTTTTTTTAAGAATAATTTAACGTCTGAAGAAGAAAAGAGCAAGAGAAGGTCGATCCTTGCGGAACTCGGCGACAAAATTCAGAAAAAGAATGAAGAATTGATTTCATTAAAAAAGAAGGAAGAGGAGATTATGAGTAGGTTCTTTGGTAATTAAGCGATAGCATTTGCTTTTTTTCCTAAATACGAACACAAAATTTTTGCATTGTATTTTCATTATTTTATCTTAAACATCGAAGAGAGAATGCTATTTTTCTGATCGTACCAAAACGTTTCTTGATTGTATGCACGAATAAATTTTGCATTGAATTGTGACTTACGATAATACTCAATATCATTGGAAGAATGTAGGTCTTATCCATAGTAAGTCGTGGTATAACTAGTCTTTTTATTATTTCAAGCGTGTTTTGATAAGAATGTAAGAGAATGTTGAATGGTTGCTTGCAAAACCGATTCTTAATGTTCGAATTGATTTACCTCTGAATCCTTCAATGAAATAATTATTCGTGAATTTTTTCCATTAAATTGGCTCAGGGTCCATCTGTCATATCAAATAATGCTGGAAGAGCAAAATCCAATGAGGTGTTATCTTCAAACGACAATGAACAGGCTTTAAACAAAAGAAACAACATCTTTAGCATAGATTCGTTAATATTTCTCCTCTATTCAGTGAGTTGAGCTGCTTGAGCTAGTATAAACGTATTTAATAAAAGACTCTATCTAAAGAATTTATTGCTAACACAAAGGACTTCCACCCATAATGCAACAAGCTACTCCCACTGTCTGCTCAGATGATTTACGCAACCACCTATTCGCAACAAAAGAGAACGTCGAAAGCTACCAGAATTTGAGAGAAAACTTCGCATCCAACTCCACCATCAAGCCTATCCCTCTTTCATATTCATTTGAATACAATCAACACATGGAATATCAAACCAAAGTCCTTCTCGAGCTGATTCGTCTGCATAAACAAAAGAAAATCAACCTGAGCAAATCCATCAGATACGTTTCAGATTTCACCGCCCACGCATCACCTCTCGAAGCGCACTTCGGAATCTTCCAATACATTGCCAAGTATTTCACTCAAGATCCTAAACTTGTGAACGAAATGATCTCTAACATCGAGATATTCGGAGGAGTTCTGCTACATGAGATCGAATTCTCTAACAACGCAGTTAACGATAATATTAGAGTAAATCTATTCCAAAGATTTTTTCGTTAAACAAGCAAAACTAGACAACTGCCCACTATGATGTAAGAACACAAGAAATTGTTGTGAACTCGTTGAAGGGCTCAGCCAAATTCTGCCAATATTTCAACGTTTACGGCACTCATGTCATTATCTTCTGCAGACTTTACAATGGCACGGAATTCCTCGGACATTATCCTTTCTTGCTCAGAATCAGAGAGCCAACTTCAGGGGAATTGGTGAAGGGAGTTGATATGAAATGGCTTGGTCCAAGTCTCGGACATAGAGGAGGACGAGAGCATTACCTCACTTTCGAGAATGTAAGAATCCCATTAAAGCAGCATTTGGTAAGAGTCTGGAGTTAAGCTTAAGCGTAATATGATATGTTTAGCTTAACAAATTCCTTCGTTACGACAGCAGAGGAATCTATATTAACACTGTTGAAACGAGATTGCAGTTGTTATTCCAAGCCGCTTTAATGCAACAAAAGCTTCATGAGTCTCATAGAGCTGTCCGTGAACTATCCAAGGCTGTATATTTGGTCACGAAGTACACGAATATGAGAACGCAATTCAAAACTCTTCCTGAAAAGTAAGAAAAGAAATGTTTTTGCAAGTGTGAATAAATTCCTTTTTCTGTCTTCAGAGGGAAAGAGAGAAAGATCTTCGACTACCAGTTCAACAGAATGAGAATTCTTAAGAGTCTTATCAACACCATCGTCTACCAAGTCGGCTTGAACGCTTTCCAGGACAAACTTTCAACATTAATCAATGAACCTGAGAAGGTAAAAAGGACTGCATCACGTTTGAATTAATGTGTTTAGAGCGCTGATCAAATGGTCGAATACACACATTTCATCAACGCGCTATATCCTTTCTTGTACGAGCGCGCTGCTGAAGGTGTTGAGTCCTTGAGAGAAGGTACCGGTGGTATGGGATATCTTAAATTCTCCGGAATTCCTACTCCTCACGAAAATATTATCAATGGCGCCGTTAATGCTTGCCCTGGAAAAGAAGAGAAATTCGTCGAGCTTGCTCTTGTTCTCTTGAACGGTGACTTAAATGTAACTCTTTTCTTTTTCAGCAACATCAGCATAAACTCCTCTCTCGCAGAACAAATCATCATTCCTGAGCTTCGCTGCGCCGGATCTGGACGGAAAGACTAGCCTTCCTGAATTCAAAGAGGATAAAGATTACACTAACCTCCAGAACTATCTTTCATTGCACAAATTCAAGTAATAATTTTCGAGAATGTAAGATCTTAGCACTATTACTCATCAGAGTTCTTCAAAGAAGAGCTGCCTTACTCAAAGCCAAGACAACGAAGGTGCCTGTCCTCACAGCTGTAATAATTTAGTTTTCTTTCTGACATATATGCTTACTATCTCACTCAAACAGGAATATTTGAAGGAGAATAAACTGTCTTATGATGAGGCAATTAAACTCGGAAAAGATTTCTTGGACTACATTTTCTCTTCGTTGAGCGCTTCAATCCTCTCAAAGAGCATCAACAAGGACAATACTATCCTCGGACACGTGCTCCAGAATTTCCTTCTTCAAAATTTCATGGTAATTCCTTAGTAATGAACTTCTAGATAGATAACTTTCTCCATATAGGATGATGTCAAGCCTATCATCGAAGAGCCTTCCCGTGTGCCAGAAGACTTCTACACGAGAATTAAAGACGTGCACGCCACTAGCACCGACACGATTGCCGAAGTCGCTGAAAAACTAACAAAAGCATATGAGTTCGATTCGATGATGCTTAACTCTGTGTTTGAGGGTACAGCTGACGAGACTTATGAGTAACAGACAACTTTCTCGTTGTTCTAATACCAAAAAATATCTGATTAGGAAACTACTGGACCTCTGCAAGAACCACAACCTCCGTAACGACCCTAAAATGCATGCTGAGATCAGAAAGGACCTGATTGAATATTTGAACAGACCAAGACCAAGTCTCTAGCTTGAATTCTTTATAATATATATTATTGTGATGAGACCGCTTTATACATGATTGGGGATAGTCTCTGTGACAATTCCTCAAAAATTTATTTAACAACAGAAAGGATCTCAAAATAAAAAGAATTAAAAAAAAGAAAAATTATTGTGATTATGGGAAGAGTATTTTCATCGAACGTAATGGAACGAGAGGTACCTTGTCTAAAAATTCTGTATTAGAGAGAAGAAAACACTGGAAATCAGCTCGTGTTGGACCATTTAACTACAAACCCAAACCATCAGAACATTATTCGAAGTTTATATAGGTCAAATCAACATAATTTAGCGCATCCTGGAGCGTTTATTATCAGCGAAGGAGGGGTATAATAGAACACCTTTTCTTTTGTTGAATATAGGAATGACTTGGTATTAGGACCTTGGAGCGAGGAATATCGCCATCAAAAAATCAAAACCAATAGAAAGTCATTTTCAAATAGAGAAGACGTCAGTCCGGCTGGTAATTCTCTTATTATTTCTGCATTGTCCAACGAAAAAAAAACCATTAAATTTCCAAATAGATGCCAAAAGCAGAGGAACCAGGCACGTATTTTCTGTCTTTTGTATTCAGCTGCAAAGTGGATTGTCGAATGACGATATATCTCCTTACGACTGAAACTATTGATCAGAAACATCTCACTCTTGAGTAAGCATAGCATTCCTAATCAACCTGCTTTCAATACGAAAAAATTTGTTAAGGATAACGACGAATTATAAAGCTGGTCCGCCGAAATTCTTTAACTTCAGCCACGGAGAGAAACAAAAATTCCCTTCAGAAGAGTATCTAATCAAGACATCATTATACGAGCGAGAAGAGCTGTGCTCTTGTACAGATGACCGGTACCCTTTAATCATCTCGATGGTATTCCCAGCATCAACAGCGTTTATTTGTTTAACTATGAATATTCTGTAACCAGGAGCCGCAATCTGAAGAAGCAACCCAGAAGCTGCATGTCTATTTCTCATTCGTGCCGATTGATACTGGCTACAATATCAAAATCGTGCGTCAGAAGCTGCAAACCTCGCACAGAGCTTACATCCTCGACGAGATCTATGGGTTCGGTGAAAGTGGTCTTGCACATGAACCAGACATGTAAATACGAACATCCTTTCATTGCAAAATTGAATCAACTACATTGCCGTAGAGATGATAAAAATTGTGCGGTTTGTTTGCACGCAAAGATCGATACTATATTCCTTCCTTGCAAGCATATGTGCTTGTGCTATAATTGCGCGAAGGAGTTCAAAAAACGCTTCGATCACCGTTGTCCGATGTGCCGGAGACGTAATTCTCATTACAAGCCCTATCTAATTCATTTCTACTGATAAAGTCGTAAAATCTATTTTAAAGTACGAGCAAGAACGTGGTTCTAGGAAAAGCATTGACTCCGCTCAAATTAAACTCTAAAAACACATCATTTCAATAATTTTTCGAAAGATTAATGAACGAGAGTTCGTCTTCGACCAGGAAAGACTTAGTTCATGGGATTAATTATTTTCTTTTGCTCAAATGAGAAAAATAATAAAATTACAATGTAACCTATTAATTAAGTAATGTATTGCATTGCTTTGCATTTAACTCATTCGTATCATGTGAAGATGAAAGAGTTGTGTATATAAACTGACGTTAACAGCAAAAGTCTAACAAAAAAAAACTACTCATAAAATATATATATGTACAATTTGTTAGCAGTAACATTGGTTGAACCAACCTACTTGATAAAATAAATGCCTTGCATTACTCAAGGAAACGCATTGAAAAATTCAAAACTTATCTCAGCTTGGTGTTGCATGAAGGGCACTTTATGCTGTTGCTGAACCATTTATCAATGCAATCTCTGTGGAACTCATGGTTGCAGGAGATCTCTCTGACAACCTCTCCGACTTCGAAATTGCAAATGCATATCACACAGCAGGCGTCCGGCTTGGCGATCGCGTCGGAGGAGAGGTAGATGTAGGTCGGGAATTTTTTTATCTCAGCTGCAGAGAGTCCTTTGCTTTTCACGGACTCGTCCAAGGCAAGCAAATCTTCATAATTATTGTTTTCAGAAGCATCGACGGAATCCGAATCATTTGAGTAAACGCTGAAGACGTCGTTGAAGGAGCCTTCTGATTCTTTGTCTTCGTAAAAGCTGGACTCTTCAGAGCAAGAGTCTAGGTTCTCCGCGTTCAAAGCTGAGGTTGGCTTTTGCTCTGGAGCTGTGTTTCCAGGAATCTGTTCTCCAGTTTTCATTGAAGGAGATTTCTCAGAATCACTTCTAAATAATGAGGGAAAACAAAAGGGATTAGCGGGAGAAGCGCCCTGCTATTTACCTGGTTGAATATGAGAGGTCGAGAGTGAGGTTTGTTGCGTTTTCTATTTGTTTATCGGTTTTCATTATTTAGTATAAACTCAATAATTCAAGTTCTCTCTAGCTATATAATTGAAAACAGTAAATTTGATCAGTATTGGAATATCGGAATAAGTTGATGAGATCTGTTCATTTCTATTTATCAGGCACGCTATTTTTGGCTCTGATATGCTCATTGAACGGGTTTCAATATTGAGTCTTAGGTGCATTGGCTTTCGTAAAACGAAATTGCAAGGTTATTGAAATTTTTTTCTATAAGTTCAGTAAGTGATTCCAAAAAATAAATATCGTTAATTGCATCAAATTAATTAAATAATGGCGTTTTGAAGGCTTGGAACTATATAATGGGAATTGAGAAGATCCGAATTTTACGAATGAAATATAAATTCTACTAAGATCGAGATCAAGAATAGGATGTTGAGTTAATGAGTTGACTTTGGCTATGCTGACACTTGTGGTTAGGTCAGAATAAGGGTTCATAAATGCAAAATACAATGAGTATTGAATATCAAATAATCAGATAATTCATTTGTTGGGCTGAATTCTTGATTTTATTTTCAAGCCACTTCTTTCTGACTGTCACCTGAGATCTGTTTGCGAAGAACATCATTTCCTTGAAAAGATGTGCGCGATGTTTTGGCCACTTTTTAGGAATTACTTGCTTTTTGGAAGAAAATTCTACTCGCATTTTCAGATATATCTACTTTTAAGTTATTCCGCGCATTCATTGAGCCAAAAATCTTTCCTCAACTTTGGATAATTAAGTAACATGCCATCATAATAATCAATTAGATTAGCGATTTATTCTGCAACAAAGCTCTCTCAACTTCACATAATCTAAGAAAAGCCTGTGCGTTTGACTCGCAATCTAATGAACCCAAAATGCTCTTCCAATTCGACCACGAAATTTCAAACATAAAAAATGTCCTATTTTAGGACGGCTTTTAACAAAATAGTTTTCATACGTTAAATAAAGATTAATTTATCTTTCAATTATGAACCCAAGACAAAAAACAAACTTAATCTCTCTGAATTTTGACGAGCTTCCATGATAATACTTGATGCTCTACTCTCGTAGGTTACCATTCAACTCTTGTCCATATTGTGCCATATTCCAAATAATCTAATGCAATTTTTAGTGATCATTCATTTATCATGTGCTTAATTCAATGCCTTGTAATTAAAATTCTCAGCTTGCTTTATTATCCAAATGACTGAGGAATACAAACTTCCAACAGAAATAATTTCAGGATACATTTTCTTCTGAAATCACCACTTTTACCCAAGCAGATGAGCTTTGATGCTCGAAAATCAGGCATCGAACCTCCTTCAAGCAGTTTCGAGCTTCCATTGCTTCAATATCAAATCCTATCACCAAACTCATATGCAATTCATGATGTGGTCCGTCGAATTTAAACTGCTTGCGATTTCTCAATTATCGCACTTATATAAATTTTATTAGTTATTGATTCAGAACATATAAAACCTAATTTTAATGCAGGTACTCCAGCGTCCATACGATGACCCGGCTGACAACACCCCAGACTTCTGGCAAAAATGTCCCACAAACAAATCTCTTCTTTCACAGCCCAAAATATACGAGAGTCTACTTGCCCTAAAGCGAAAAGGAAACAAAAAAGAGTCAAAATTCCGGACATTCAGACTGATAGATGACATGTTGATATGCTTTTCAGTAAATATCACCCCAAACTCACACTCATCCGATTCTTTGTCATCATTGTAGCGCAAAAACCTCCATCAAATCAAGATTCTTGAATTCAATAAAATTATCTGCACACTTGACATTTCCAAAGAAAAAGACCCAGAATTTCCATACGGATTCTCTCTGTGCTTTAACGGGAAAATGCAAACATTCCGCAGCAAAGAAGAGGACATTATCAAGGAATGGATGCAAGCGCTCTCATGGTACTGTGTTTGTTTGGATTTTGAAAAGAAGTACAAAGTGTTAAACAAAATCGGTTCCGGAGGTTACGCGAAAGTAGAGACCTATATTTTATTAGAAGCTAATGTTCATGATAATAACCCTATCAGGTTTACCTCGTGGAGCATTTGGCTACTAATCAGCAGTATGCCGCGAAGATGATTCATTTTCCAAAGCAAGATAAGAGCAAAGACAAGAAGAAACATAGAGTAATTCAAATAGCTTGAGTAACACTCATGAATGCGGTATAGGATATGATTTTAAATGAAATCCTCGCGTTGAAAAAACTCGATCATCCGCATGTAGTTAAGATAAAAGCGTTGTATTGTGTGAGCGGAGACTTGTGCATCGTTATGGAGTACATTAGAGGAAAGAAAATGATTGAGGACCTTAAGCAGAAAGGTCGGTACTCAGAGCGTAAAACTGCATTGATAGCGCAACAGTTGCTGCTGACTCTCGGCTATATCCATGAAAAAAACATCATTCACAGAGATTTAAAACCTGAGAATCTGCTTATAAACCAGGAAGGTGATAATTTCGAGGTCAAATTGGTTGATTTTGGGCTGGCGGCGTTTATTGGAATGAAGTACCAAGGATTCAAAAAGTGCGGAACGGCTGGTTTCATCGCGCCAGAGATTTTTAGAGATGAGCCTTTCAGTGATCAGATTGACGTTTTCTCTCTGGGAGTCATCCTTTATGTTTGGTATTACTCTGTTTGATGCAGCTAATCTAACCTATTTTTGTTTCAGTCTCTGTGGCAAACCACCGTTCAAAGGAAAGAACTATTATGACTTACTTAAGAAAAATTATCTCTGTGAATACAAGTTCAATTTTAAATATTGGCACAATGTTTCAGAGGAAGGTAGCTATTTTCTCTTGGAGACATAGTTGACAATTGCTCTATCTAATAGCGAAAAACCTGGTGTCTCGAATGATGGACCCTTATCCGAACTCAAGAATAACAATTAAAGAAGCTCTCAATCACGAATGGTTTAAAATTGCGCTAAAAACTGATCCTTCAAGATCTCGCAGCGCTAGCAGGTACTATTATTAAGCAAGGGCATTTACTTAATTAATTAAATCATAGACATTTATCGCAAAAGAAAGATGATCTTTTAATTCCAGGCAAGAAGGACGGCTCGAATAACAACAGCATGCAGCTCACCGAAGACTCGGCCAAGGTCCCAGATCTGACCGAAAAACTCAAGAGCTTGATATTCTCGTCCCCTAATCTCTCAGGCACCAATAAAGACCGTTTGATGCAGGTATGTTTTGCTTTATTATAACAAAACTGATTCTCCCTATCTTAGGCAAAACTCCCTTCATTTTATCAACTCAGTCAGGTATTATCACCAACCAATAAAGGAGATGTCAGCAAAGACGGCGAAAACCACGATAAAAAGAACGAAGATTTCTTACGCTCAATGAATGAACCCAGCAATCTTGACCTTACGA
>ENA-UOTX01001693-UOTX01001693.1-compost-metagenome-genome-assembly--contig:-NODE-1693-length-14370-cov-78.307423_pt1 | contig 14370 bp, 12 predicted proteins | sample MGYA00238143_ERZ746982 | MGnify/ENA primary metagenome ERZ746982 (study PRJEB28758, sample SAMN06268862) | compost metagenome | isolation source: single cell | place: USA: California, Emeryville, Joint... | reverse complement strand
ACTTCTAATAATCGTAATAACAAGTGACACTTTTTATGTTTGATGAATATTTGTGTTTGCTCATAATGTAATTCACATTGATAACCATGGACTAAACTATGCGAGTTTGCTTTTCTCTAAGTAACATCTGTTCAGCCTCAATCAGCCATCGAGAACCCAAAAGCTCTAACATAGGGTCATTTGTCTTTTTTTACTCCTATGTTAAAATTCAAGCATTCTCTTACTAACAGCGAAGAGCCGCCAGCTTTCGTATAATAGGATTAACTCAGAAAGCGAATTATTTTTATTTAGTAATTTTCAAAAAAATCTTTGCTCACAAATTTCGAAAACATGACTTCACTTCAACCTCTCTTTGAGCGAAACCAAGAAGCAACCGTTTATGTTGGAAACTGCGACCAGAAAGTGACGGAAGAAATTTTATGGGAGTTATTCGTGCAGTGCGGGCCCGTAGTAAATGTACATATGCCAAGAGATAAAATTACCGGCGAACATCAAGTAATTTGAAACAATCACCAATCTGGACCCATCATTCACCTCTCCTTAGGGCTACGGATTCTGCGAGTTCAGAACTGAGGATGACGCAGACTATGCTATAAAGATCATGCACATGATAAAGTTATTTGGAAAGCCGATTAAAGTTAATAAGGTTAGCCTTTACAATTACAATGCAGACTGCTATAACGAGTTTTCTGTGGTATTATATAGGCATCCCAAGATAAGAGAACTCAAGAGGTGGGTGCTAATCTTTTCATTGGTAACCTTGACCCAGATGTCGATGAGAAAATGCTCTACGATACATTCAGTTCATTCGGTCTCATACTCTCTACGAAGGTAGCAATAGTAGTGTGACTGTTTTTCATGCAATTTATTATGCAGATTATGAGAGATCCTGACACTGGGGCATCTAAAGGTTACGGATTCGTCAGCTATGATAACTTCGAGTCATCTGATGCTGCTATGAACGCCATGCATGGTAATGTGCAATCCTTTAGCAATAGTAAGTAATCATTTTGATCTCAAGGCCAATTTTTCGCAAATAAAACCATCCATGTGTCATATGCGTTCAAAAAGGATACGAAAGGAGAAAGACACGGAAGTGCAGCAGAGCGTTTACTTGCAGCAAACAGACCTTCAACTTCTCGTAATACGACTGGAGGTACTCTCTTCTCAAACTCAATGTCGGAGTCCGGTGCAGGGTAAAAAAGCTTAGTATGACATGTTAAATTCTAATTTCTACTTAGAACCAATAAGTTCCAACCACCAACAAGTACCCCGCAAGTAAATTCTCAAATGGGAATGGTGCAGGCACCAACGTCGATGCCACCGACCTTCCCTACTTTTATGCCCGGCATGACTCCAACGATGGGCGCTATGCCTTTCCCTATGGGTCTTCCAATGATGGGCGGTCCGATGTTCCCAATGCCAGGGTTGCCAAGTAAGAGCGATATTTGTCTTCTATTATCTAACGTATCCCCTTTCTCTAGCTCTGCCAGGACTCGGCATGCCAGGAATGTCTTTACCTACACTACCAACAATGCCAAATACTGGGCTCCCTAATTTACCGAATCTTCCCAACATGCAGCCTAAATAAACACTATGAATTTCAGTCATTTCGGTTTATCATGTAAGAACAAGCTCTCTTGGTTTTGTGAATGTTTGTGTCTCGACTTGTCATTCTTTTTGCTGTTTATTTGATGGATTGAAATTTCAAAAAAGCTTCGAATCAGCAATTTTGATTGAATATTTCCCTCAAAGGAACTCTAGAGATTTAGACAGCTTTGTTAAGGATATACCCGCATATTCATAATGTCACAAAAAGTGGATAATATGAGTCTATTAAGAGAAGCAATAGGAGTTTTTAGAAGCTCTCCTTGTAATAATAAGTTAATGCAAGAGTCCAGCAGTAGTAAATAAAGGCCTATTCTACACTGGCATGACATAGATTGATGTCAATTTTGCAATTTTCTTTGGGGAAAAATTCCCAAAACATTATTGGGTTCTTCAATCTCAGCTTGATCTACATTAAAGTGCATTTAAAATATAGAACAAAACACAAGAGATCAGGAACATATATTCAAAAATTGCTGGTTTGTTTTATTCTGTTGCTAATTTATCTCATCTAAAACTCACTTCTCCTCCGTTTTCTCTTCTTCCATCTCTTCTTTCTTTTCTGGCGACGTGTTCAGGTTCTCGCTAGACTTATCGCCCAAATTAGCTTGAGAGTCGCTCTTTTTCGTCCGCTTCGACGATTTAAAATTATCCAACACAAACTCTCGGTCAGTTTTCGCTTTCATTTTCTGCAAATATGAAAGCTCTGTGTTAGCAGCCGTGTTGATCGGTTTCTTTGGTAGCTCAGTGTAAGGGCTTAACTCAAGCGATTTGTTTTTATGCCATTCAATGTAATGTATCGTGCACAAGGTTCTTGGGGCCCTATACAATATATTAGTTCTCCAGAAGCGATAATAATCCAATTACCATGGTCCTTTTGTGAAATTGCTTGAATATCTTGCGCCACAGTATCGGCACCAATCCTATTAGGAAACCATTAAGTTTTTCCTTAAAGAAGCAATAGACTTACATCAGGGTAGTTTTCATAATCGAAGTTCTCTGGAGATTCAATGCCCAGGCTCTCATAAGTGAGCTTTTCCTCTTTATCTTTGGGAGCCGGAGTCGTGGCTTTCTTCAAAGGCTTTTTAGGCTCAGGTTCAGACAGTTCCGTTCTCTTTCGAGTTCTCCCGCTCACAGTGAGCTTCAATTCGCTGAGAGGCACTTCCTCGCCCCTCAGTCTTCTGCTAGAACTTCTTTCTCTCGGAGGAGTAGGCTCTGGTTTCTTCTTGCTGCTGTCGCCTTTATCTCCACCCCGGTCAGTCTTCTTCTTTATCTTCATGTCAAATTCATCGGATAAGTTGTCTGATTCCACTTTCTGCAGCTTAATCGTAGTGTCTTTGGACGTAGAATCGCTCCCTCTGAGTCTATCACCTCTCTTGCCCTTTTTAGCAGGCAAGCTTGGAGATTCGGCCTCTGCGCCCTTGCCTTTTTTCTTTCCATCATTCTTCTTGACTTCGACCACGGTGTGGTTCTAAAGAAGAAAAGTTAAGTCATAAAGAAGACCGATTATTAATACTACCTCGCAGATCATGAGTTTCTTCGTCATTTTCGTGATCTTGTCTTTTGGATGGCATTTCAAATGATATGACTTCGGGCAGCGGATGCACTGAGCGATAGCCATTGTGTCGCCAGAGATTCCACAGCGAGCGCAATAATGCAATGAGCATCTGAATTTTTTGTGCTTGTTCGAGTCGAAGTACTTGAAGAGCTTGTTGTTTTTAATGCATTCGAGATGGTAGAATTTATTGCAGTTCGCGGTTGAGCACTTTGTCAGCACGTTTTCCATAGTCTTTGCCATCTTGAGCTCAGGCTTAGCTTTGGCTTCTTCCGAGGGGGACTCTTTCTCTTTTTCTTTATCTTTTGACTCACCTTCCTCTTCCTCCATCTTCTCATCCTCATTTTTCGTCTTTTCTTCCTCCATTCCTTCACCCTCGGAATCCGGAGGGAACTCGAACTTCTTTTTGCTCTTTCCTTGCATTTCAGGGAAGAAGTAGCCTTTCTTCTTGCATTGGAAGCACACGGCTAAATTGTTTTGGCAGTCAAGGCAAATGTGAGTGAAATTCATCATTTTCTTTAATTTTTCATCATCCATGCCAAGCTCATTGACATCGAAATTAAGATCATTATCTTCAAGTCCACCGATCGCGCCTGCAGACAACAAACATGTAAATAAGTCGTCAAAGGAAAGATGTTGTTGTTACCTTCTTCGATCTTATTCTTGCACTCTTGATGGAAGGACCTTTTGCAGAACCCTTGGCAGAAGATCGTGCATTTAGGTCTTTCGCAATAAACGCACAGTTTTCTCAGGAATTCCTCTGTTGTAATACACAATACATTTAGATAAAGAGCATATTTGAAGGATAATTTACCTTTTGATTTATTAGACATCTTTCGCTTGCTTGGGTCATCATCATCGTCATCTTCCTCAAACAGAGGCATATCATCCTGGACCTCCACCTCGCCTTCATCATCATCGCCTCCGAAAATTCTCTCACCATCTGAATCATCCTTCTTGTCAGCATCTCTCTTTCTCGTGGCTCTACCTTCTCTTGGAGTCGGACCAGTAGTCTGACCGCTGACAGCGATGTGCCTTAACTCTGATTCCAGCGTCTTTTTGAATCGTCTGTTTGGTCGCGAAACTTCATTAAGCCATTGATTCGCGAGATCACGAATGCCTTTATTGAACACTTTCATTGACGATATTTTCGTCAAGATTTCAATCAGATTCTTCTCGTCTTCTCCGTTATAACCAGCGATATTGAGCTTCTGCTCAATCAGCGTCGCAACCGCGTCATTCAATTTGAGTAAGAATGCGAGTCGCTCCTCGTAATTCGTGAGGAGTTCCTTATTGTTGTTCAGCGAGTTCAGAAGCGACATCGTCGCACTCTCGGTGTTTTTCAGCACTTTCTCCCAGAAATCAGGATCTTCCAAATTCACGTTTTCTGTTGTTTTTTCGCTGACGAATGACGATTTCGAGAACGTATACGTTCCATTAATGAGCGAATATTTCGCAATACGCGTGTTCTTCTCGAGAATATCATCAATATCCTTTTCCTCGAACTGTTTCGCGCCTGTATCGTCATCGTTGATAAAGCCGAGAATACCTTTTTTGAGCAGAGTTTCCATCTCTTGCTTGTTCATTTTCTTCTCATCCTTATCATCACCACTAGCACCCGTAGATTTGAAATTTCCGCCCAAAAAGATCGCCTGATCCAGTCCCAGCTTCTTTGAGGCTCTCTCAAACATAGTGGCCTCGTAGGTTTTTGCAGTAACCAATCGGTAGCATTGGACTTCAGATTGTTGACCAATACGATGAGCTCTTGCAGTTGCTTGAACGTCGTTCTGTGGATTCCAGTCAGAGTCATAGATCACAACGCAATTAGCGGAAGTGAGGTTAATTCCGAGACCTCCTGCCTTGGTTGACAGCAAGAACACGTCTCTTTTTTTGGAGGGGTCATTGAAGCGATCAATAGCGTTCTGACGCTCTTTCGCTTTGATACCACCATCGATTTTCTCGAATTTGTAGCCTCTGAAGCGGAGATAGTCCTCGAGGAGAAGCAGCATTTGAGTGAATTGAGAGAAGATGAGCACTTTCTTTCCTTCGTTTCTCATTTTCGGAAGCAACTTGTCCAGCAGGATCATTTTTCCTGAGCACTCAATCATCTTTTGCTCTCGCTCCTCGAAGGTCTTACAGTCCTTCGTGAGCTCGGCCTCGATCTCTTTGATCAAGAACGGATGATTGCAAGCCTTACGAAGCTGCATTTCGAGGTTATTCAGTGACGTGTTGAAGTTAGACATCGTGATGCCTTTCGTAAGCAATGACTTGTTCTTATCGTACAATGCCTTGTAGATGGTTTTCTGCAGTGTGGTCATTTCAATATCGATAATGGTTTCTTGCAGAGGTGGGATACTCGATTCGACTTCTTCTTTTCTTCGACGGAGGAGATAAGGACGAAGCACTCTGTGCAGTTTTTCTAGCTGATCGACGTTGGAAAGATCACCGAATTCCGACATAAATACTTGTAAGCTGTAGAATTTGTCTGGTTCGATGTAGTTGAGCAAACTCCACAGTTCTTCAGTGTTATTTTGAATTGGCGTTCCTGTGAGCAAAAGGATTCTTTTACAAGGAAGTCTCTTGAGGGAGGTCAAGATTTTCGCGTTCTGGTTCTTCAGACGATGCGCCTCGTCGACAACGATGAACTGAATGGGGATATTGATAAACACGTTGTTGAGGTCCTGCAAGAAGACTTCGAAAGAAGTAATCACCACTTGGAATTTATAAAGTTCTGCTGTCTGGAGAATGCTTCCTTTCGTGGAGATATCAATGTAGAACCACTCATACGCTCTGCAGCTGGCTCTTCCATCAATACTGTTTGTATCGTAGTACAAAATAGAGTTCATATTCGTCCACTCTTCAGCTGTTCGCTTCCAATGCTCTAGTGTCGAGAGCGGCGCGATGACCAAGAATGGACCTCGTACACCTTCGAACGTCCCGAGATGATTCAAGAAAGCCATACTTTGAATGGTTTTTCCAAGTCCCATCTCGTCTGCTAGAATGACGTTTCTGCCCTCGTACCAGGCTGATATCAGCCAGTTCAATGACTCGAGCTGATAAGAACGCAGCAATTTTCTTCCTTTGTAAATTGGCTGGTTGTTTTGAGTATAATGGAAGGGTTTTTTATGATGTCCGACGTCGTAGTGATAGAGACGGTTCTTGAGCTCATACAAGTAAGCGTTGGAGCATTTCGCTCGCTTTTTCGGGTTGTTGAGGATGTCGAGGTAAGTCTTATGTCGATTGACCTGGTTGAGGATGCTAGATCTCTCTTCCTTATTCGGTGCACGATTATAGTAGCGGTAATCGTTGATTTTTTGCGGAGAGGCGATGATGGATTCATGCTCCCATGTGGAATCTAAGTAAGAGAGGTTCTTCCACTTCACAAGGAAGAGTTTATCGATTTCCTTGTTCAAATCGATCTCTTTAAGCTCTTCTTCGGTGAAGAAGAGCTGTGGTTCGTCCTCAACGGCTATTTCGGCTTTCTCGTCTCTAAGCCATTCGAAATGATATGGTCCTGGGTTATACAACTCTATCTCGGCTAATGAAAGCGCAGGCTCCATTTTTTGATTTGGATCCTTGATTTCACTGGTTTTCACCATTTCCTGGGTAGGCTTTGAAGGGTCTTGCATAGAAGGACCATTGCCTGATGGAGGACCTGATGGTTTACTCATCGGCATCATGGTTTTCTGCGTTGGCGTTGGCTGCCCTCCTGGCAATTGAGTGCTTCCACTTGTAGGCATCGCAGGGAACAGTTTTGGTCCAGAGGTGCTAGGACCAGGAGGCTGGTTCATTGACCCACCGCTGCTGAGTGGGGCGTTCTTTTCAAAGACCATGTTCTTTGTGTAGTTGGTAACTTCTTCAAGGTTGAACTTATTGTTGAAGAGCATGGGGTTATTGTGGAAAAATTGCGCCATTTGGATTTTAAACTCTTGGCTGTTGGTGGAATGAGGGTCCATATTGTTCTGGCTTTGGTATGACTGGAATTGCTTTATTATGCTGTTCAACTCATTTTCTTTAGTTTTCCACTCGAGCTCAGTCTGTCTGCGAACGACATCGTGATCATCGGTTTTCGCAACGATTTCATGTTGTGGAGGGCCTCGTTCTTGGTACTCTTTCATATATCTTTCATATTTTTCGAGACTTTGCGCGTACCATTGCTTATAAAGTTCCTTTGCGACCTCTCTAAGCGTATCACATAGCGTTCTGATGTCCACCGTCGGGTCTTTGTTGAACTTCCTGCAATTTTTAAACACAAGCCCGAGATCGACCCAGAATTGATGACAGTTCTTGTAATAATCGAGGTAAACTCTGTTAAGAATCGTTCCAAGGTCCATTGGCGTCTGGATCAGTTTCTTGTAGCTGGGAATGTTTTCGCGCTCCGGATCGACCGGCTCCATGAAAAACACTCCATAATGAACGTTATTCTTCGTATAATTCAACAACTTTGACACCACTTGCATCAAAGGCTCACTCCATTTCCCTTTAATTTCATTCGCCTACATTCAACACAATTCAGCCCACTTCTAGAAAAATTTTTACCTTTTTCGGATGAATGATCGGGAATAGCTCTGTTGCGTAGATAATTCTATCTACTTCAATATAACTTGGATCAAAGTACTTATCGTCCACTGCAGGGTCAAGGTCATCCTAAAATACCCCAAAAAACAATTATGGTTTCTATTTATAAGGAAAAAGAGGCAGAAAGATCGAAAAAATGGAGGGCTAGGAGCACAAAATCTTACCAGTTCAAGCAGTTTTTTCTCGAAATTTTTATTAAAGCGGTTGATTTTGTTCTTGGCGTTTTTATTGTTCGCATAGAGCTCTGCTTCGTCGATCCATTTGCAGTGCAGGTAGGAATAGTCTTTGAATTTGACGAGATACTGAGTTTTTTTAACGTCTGCTTCAATGACATCTTTTTTCCATAGAATTTGGTCCACTTCTGGTCGGAAAACGCCGCTTACTTCCTCATAATACTCAGGTTCTTCCTCTTCGCCCTGCGCGTTTTCAGTCAACATTGTATCTTCTCCTTTTTCTCCAGTGCTTTTTGGAATTTTGCTTCCTTTATCATTCACACTCTCTGATTTTCCTTCAGAATCAGCATCTTCGTCCTCGTCACTCACGTCAAGCTCTTTATAACTAAGAGAATGTTTTATTTATATTTTAAATAAAAAAAATGAAAGACATTCTACAGTGTTTAATTTTTAACCACTCTCTACACAATTTCAAAACAACATTTACCTTTTGCGAGGCCTCTGCCTGGTCTGGATAGTGCGAGAGGTGGGTTTTCCTCGTGGAAATTCATAATCTTGTAAGGGATAATCCTCTTCTGAGAAATCCGAGCTGTCCATTTTCTTTATTCGGAATTAATTTTTTGTTAAAAATTTATAAATACTCGTAGCTCCCGCCCTGATTATACCTAATTAATTCAAATATTTAGAATCCCTCTAACTTAATACGATCTCTAATAACACCAGGCCCCTTGCCTGTCCTCTGGAGCAATCTTATCCGCCGGAAATTGCGCTAACGGAATCTGTAATCAGTTCCAATTCGCTTATTTAGGAATAATATGCAGTTTTCCGCGCTTGCTTGGAAAGAGCGCAGTTCGGTTAGACCGCGCAGCCTGTGACCTAATCGGAGCATGCAGGCTGCGAGTTTCTAAGTAGAAAACAAGAGGCATTTCTTCGAACTTTCTTGGTTTACGAAATTTGCTCCAAAGAAATAAAATTTAAATCGAAGTCTAAACAGCACTTTCCTTCGATTAATTAATCAAACTCTAAGGAAAAAACTTTTTCTTTTTGCGAACGTTTTAAGTAGAATTGCGCGGTAAATATGAAATATGACAACTGAGCTAGGTTTTAGAGTAGATTGTCTCTTGCTTAACGTGCGGCATTCTAACTGAGGCGAAATATGCCTAAAGAATATCGAGATGATCGAGAAAAATAGAAAAAATTAGATAGGAGAAGGCAAAACTGAAAAAATTAACTGCAATTGCTTATGAAAGTTGTTTCTATTGCGTATATGGAAACATACATCGAAAAAAAGAATCCTTTGCTTATCAAATTTAAAAATCGATTCCCGCTTCTCGAAGCCGTAAGCCAAAATTTTGAGGTTATTCACATTTTAATATTTTGTTGAAATTTTCGGTTGCTACGCGGCTCAGAAGCTGGTGAACTTTCAATTCAGCGTTGATTTGTAAGTTAAATTTTCATTATGGCTCTCTGGGATCCTCCTCCTCCAATTGTCAGCTTTTTTGGCGATGTGCGAATATATTCCAATGAACAAAGATGTTCCCTACGTTTTATTGGCATGAGTGTTGTTGTTTGGGGAAAATTGGATTACCATAGGTTTTCATTATCGTTGTAATCAAAGAGAGGGAAACATTTACTCTTGTCTGCAGAGGGAACGGCCTTCGTATCAGGTACCTCAGCCTTCTCTTCCTTATCAGAAGGGTCTGAGTTTTCTGCGGTCTCTTCTTTCTTTGGTTTTTCTGCAGGTTTTGTAATTTTTTGTTGATTTTGTGGCTTTTTTTGCGGGAATAATACATCTACTGTAAGCTTGAAAGCGTCATCTGCGCACACAGAAAATTGTGAATTGATTTTGCGAATGACACATGAATCTTACCCAACATTCTGGGGATGATCGCGCTAAGAAGAGGACAAGACTCTTCTAAACATGGGTTCGTGTTTACCTCGATTAGCCATACGTTTAGCTCTGCATCGATGAAAAAATCATAGCCGAAAATTTCAAAGCAATATTTTCGATCGTTTTGGTTCAGCACCTTTTTAACCTGAGGAAAGAGATTGTGAGATCTATCTTCGTCTCGACATAAAAATTTATTACAGAGCTCATAGATATCTGCACCAGTTCCTTCATCCTCGGTATTACTTTGCCCCTCATATCCAAAGGGATGCCATGTGCATCAAGATATTTCTAAATACATTTGTAAGTACATCTATAATAAATACATGAGCTGAGTACTTGAAATTCGTCATAACTCAGTTTGTTTCCTTGCTCAGCTTGTCCATACTTCTCGGAGTATTGCTGAACTGCGTCATTAGTAAGATGCACAAACTTGTTATCAATATCGTTCTCTCCAATTGAGTACTCTTCTGAAGACGTTCGTAGATACCCTTCCCTTTTGATTTATTCATACTTAGCTGCAATGTATCTTATATTTAGTTGTTTACTTGAAGAACATCAGCTGCATATCATGTGTCACCATAGCATAGACTCTAATATCAAATTTCCTATTGTTGACAAGAAGCGGATGCTCGATGTATTTCTGAATAACAAACGTATGCGACATCACTTTCATTCCAGGAGGCCCTTTTTTACCCTTCGATTCTTCCTCGCTTTCAGAGTCCGAGCCGCTTGCATCAGCAGCGTTTTTCACCGGTTTCTTTTTGGGAACTTTTTCACCTTCAAGATACTCATTGATATATTTGTTAAGCTCATCAAGAGTGTGGAAAAGCTCGATTCCTCGACCACGATTCAACCCAGTGGGTTTCAAAAGCCATAGGTTACATCCATTATAGTACGTTTTTGTCATTTTCGGCTTAAGATAAGGGGATATTTTCTTCTCACTAATGGATTTTTGTAATATATTCAGTGTTTTTCCTTTAGATTTGAATTCATAGGTATAGAGGACATTGGGTTTGCCCTTTTTCGCCGCAGTTGGATCATAGTTAGCGTATTTCTTTGGATCTCCGCAATGCTTGATGAAGAATTTGGTGAACCGGTGCATATTGCCGGTAAAGTTTGCATCATCATCCATATCGAAGTAAAAAGTGATTGGAGTGAAATCAAATACGTTGATTTTATTGGCCTACGAGATGTGTTAGGATGCCTCAATTGAAAAGTTCAACATACCTCACAGTAGGAGGAAAGGCTTTTGATGAGTCCGTTTTTCGTAGTTATTTCTCTGTGAAACTCGAAATGATTGAGCAGCTGCTTCAAATTTGAGTTTCCTGTCAATTGATCATAGCGATAACCGCGATCACTCTGCTGCCATTTCAGATTAAAAAGCGAATTGAACGACTCTGTTTCTTCCCAATTTTCCCTTTTAGCGAGCACTCTTCTCACCAATTCAGCATTATTGCCCCCTCCGATGAAAACCTATAGCAAGTACAATTAGAGGTGCACTAGCAGCAAACAGTACCTTATAAGTCACGCTCTTATTAATAGGAACTTGATAGGTTAACCTCCTTTTTTCTTTTTCATCAGGGCGAAGATACTCAGGCCTTATCGATTTCGAAGCCATCGTATTCGAGATGGAGAAGCTGTTAGAAATTGAAGTATTGTTTGCTGTGTTAGTGTTGTTGGCCGCGTTGATTGTAGAAGAAGCCAGCGTTGTAACGCTCGTAACCGAGTTCCCAACTCCTTGGCTATTATTCATTTGTGTTACTTTCCCATTCGAAAAATTAGTATTTTCATTTTTCCCATTAGCAATTGAGTCACCAACTGCTTGAAATGGAGACAAACGTGATGGAATGCGAGTTGGATTTGTCCCGTACGACCGGGAACTTTGGTGGATGGATGGAATGTAATCGTTTGGGAGACTGCGATTGCCCAAGAAATTGCCTCCTTGATATTGTTTCTGAGAGCCGTTTTCTAGCGATTTGAAATGCATATTTGCTTTATTGTGCAATGAGGATAGCTTCTGCGCGTATTCGCCCATTTGCAACTTCTGAGAGAACGGATTCTTATCTCCGTTGTCTTCAACCTGTCGATTTTGCATCTGTAACAATTGCTGAACCGCTGATGAGCGAAGAGGGTCTAATAATTAAGCTCTTTAAGGATCTATTCAATACTTTTTGCTTTTACTGTTTTCAGTTTCATTAAATCTGCTGTTTTCAAAGTAAGGCTGGTGCAGAGGGCTTTCTGGCGTAGATTTTAAATTCTTAATCTGCTCGCTATCATCTCTAGCCTCGCCGCCTCTCACGCTCCGCAGCTCGCTGCCGCGAACACTATCACCTCCATTACTAAAATCCATCGATTCCTTCGTCAAGATCGAGTGTTTAGATACCACATCTATTTATCATAATCATGCTTTAGTCACCAAGACTATTTGCTTACGAAGCCTCGGATTTGTGATTTTGAAAGCCGGATACTTCTTGCTCACATATTTAGAAGGAGGGTGAAAAGGATGGGTGCTTTCCTCAGACTCTTCTCTAATTTTCAGCGGCAACGAAGATCCTTGCACCTCGATTTCGTTATTCTGCAGCTGCAGACTGTTTTCTGGATTATATGTGCTCGTTGTAAACTTTGAAGGTATTTCATTCATTGGAACTGGGTTCTTTTGATTCACAAGTTTCACGGATTTGATATTGAGCAAATAATTCAAGCTAATGTGGCCAAAGCTGCTATTACTAACCATTCACAAAAAGAAAATACTTTGTAACTGGTACTAACGATGGATTCTCCGTTTTCCCAGTTTGATTGATCCTGGCGATCGCGTTCTGATTGAGAATCGCTTTGTCAAGCTTAAAACGGCTGTGGAATTGCGTCTCAGCGACATTCGGATTTGGAGCGTTGAAAGGATTGCTCTGTCTTAGATTCTGATTCAAAAGCAGTGGAGACTGGCCCACCAATTCGAAATTAGAAAACAGCACGAAGAAGTTTGATACGTTAATGGTGGCGGCTTTTTCATTATTTGCGGTTAACTTTGCCTTTTCAGCTTGGTATTTACGTGATAAAACGGGCGACAAGAAGACCGGATCTGCAACGTTCAAATAATTAAAGTTCAAATGCGAGCTGGAAGAGTACTTTTTCCGGTTCCCTTGCGGAAATGTAAGTCTGACTGAAGGTTCTCGGCTTTGGATCTCATTGTGGTGAGTGATTCAGAGCAGCAAATCCCCTCTTGGTGAGAAATAAATAAAAATTTTAAATGAATAAATAATATATTTATCGGTCAAAACTCAAGATGGGAGGAAGTTAGAGGTTTTTCGAAGGAATTTAATATAGTTTCTTAGGCAAGGGCTATGGAGAACATCACAAATAAGGGAATAACGCTTAAAAGTCTTTTTAAAATGAGTCGATACTTAAGAAAAAACCAATTTGCATATAAATCTGACGAATAATTGCGTCGAGCTTGATTATGCTACATTGCTTTTCCCATTATCTGTGTCCATAGCTGTGATTTTACAAAAATACTCATTCACGAAAATGATTCCAATACGAATAGATGTTATTTCCTTTAGAATATTGTACAGTCGCCTTGCTCTTTTTTCGCGCTTTCCTCATCCATTTTTGAGTCAGAAGAGTCTCTTAGCTGCGTGTTGTATTGCTCAGAAGCGTCCATTCCCTGTTGAGAGTAAGGCTCAGAACGCTGTACGTACTCTTGTTCTGTGGTGTATTGCTCGATTTGTGGTTGTTCCTCTACTTTAGTAGTGACTTTTCCCATACGATTCTTTCTCGTGATTTCTCCTATATTCATTACCGGGCCTGGTTTCGAGACGAACTCGCCTGCTTTGATGCTCTTCTCGATCATTTCCGCGAGTTTATGAAACGCCTCCTTTACATTTTTATTCTCTTTTGATGATGTTCTATATAAATTCAGCTGCAGCTCCTGTGCCAATTCAGCTACTTGATCAGGCGTCACGACAGCCGAAGCAGCCAGATCGCTTTTCGTTTGGATGATAATCATAGGGATTTTTCCACATTCTGCGATTACTTTCGCTTGCCAAGACTTTACCGCATTAAAAGAATCTTTATCAGTTGGTGAAAATGCCAGCAAGCAACCAGATGCGCCTGTAACAATCACAGATTAGAAATTTCTCAGATCTGAAATGACAATCTCACCTCGATAATACTCGCGAGTCAATTGATCGAATTCTTCTTGACCAGCAGTATCCCATAGATGAAAATTAATCTCCTGGCCTAGATTCAGCATTGAAGAGGATAAAGGGGAGTGAGGAGTTACCTAAGCTGGGTATAAATTCGTTTTTTTCAAGAAATGCAACTCCGAGAGTCTTTTTGTAATCCTCGAGGAAATGCCCCTTTGCAAATCTAGTGATCATGGTTGTTTTGCCGATTCTGCCATTGCCGACCACGATAATTTTATGAGTTTTTTCAATGTCTTCTTCAATAATCATTTTCAAGTTTTTATTTTCTTTACGTTGATAAGATCAGAAATAAATAAAAAACTCCTTGTAATTTGCTCTGCAAATTCATCCATTTGTCGGTCTTATGGAGCTATTATTCTAATT
>ENA-UOTX01001692-UOTX01001692.1-compost-metagenome-genome-assembly--contig:-NODE-1692-length-14385-cov-9.399147_pt1 | contig 14385 bp, 5 predicted proteins | sample MGYA00238143_ERZ746982 | MGnify/ENA primary metagenome ERZ746982 (study PRJEB28758, sample SAMN06268862) | compost metagenome | isolation source: single cell | place: USA: California, Emeryville, Joint... | reverse complement strand
TACCTCTCTGGAGAATGTGTCAGTGATTGTCCAGCAGGCCTTGTAAATGACGCCTCTACTGGATCATGTATATGTAATAATAATTCTATAATTATCTGTTTTACTCATTCTCAATGAAATATAAATTAGCTGCATCCTGGAGTTGTCCATTTGGATACAAACAAGAAAGTTCAGCAGGGAATTGCACAAAATGCACAGACAATGGTCAGTTTTTCCACAACTTAGCTTGTTTAGCAAGTTGTCCATCTCCCTATATTGCTGATAACACTCTTGGTGCTTGCACTCGATGCTCTGAGAACAAAATCTACTACAGCAGAACCTGTGTCGATTCATGTCCACTAACAACCTTCCTTGATGCAAGTTCATATACATGTGAGCCCTGTGCGTTTGGCTGCGACAATTGCACTGGTAGTTCAAAGTATTCCTGCTTATTCTGCTCAGAGGGATTTTTCATTGACAACGGGTATTGCAGTGCTGGTTGTCCCACGGATATGTATGCTAATCCAGACACAAGAGTTTGTGAGCAATGCCAGCCTCCCTGTATAACTTGCAGTCGTCCTGACAGTTCCAGTTGCACCAGTTGTCCAACATATTATTACTTGCTAAATGGAACTTGTGTCCAGAGCTGCCCAAGCACTCATTATATTGGATTTCTCGGTGAGTTCCCTTGGTACCAAACACCAGCCTGCCTTCCAAAGCTCATATTGTCATTCGAACTGAAGCTAAAAACTGAAGCACGCAAAATAGAAATCAATTTCAACTATGGAATTTCCACAATCATGCCATCAATTGTCAATAGAATCAAGGTCCAAATAGCAAATACCCAAGTTGATTCTGAATTTTATGCAATTTCTGCTGTCACAGAGTCGATGATAAATTTTGAATATCTGGGAGATCAACATATTCCTGCTCTATCCCTTCTCAATATTACCATCGATTTAGACTCTGATTTCAATTCTGATCCCTATCAGCAATTCATGACTGTTGACAAATCACAAACGATCCAACTCAAGGAAATCTATCCATTTACGAAAGTCGAAATTCAAACAATTACAACTAGCAGTAATATTAACAACATTGGTGCAAGTCTCACTGCGTCAGGGCAGGTCGCGAATTCAATTGCTGCAGGAGGTGCTTCTTTGGGTCTTGCAAGAATGCAAATGATCGCAGAGATTATCCAATTACTCAGGTTTGTTGACATCAGGTGGCCTGCTAGTGTAAACCAGCTGTTCACAGAGTCACATATTGACCCTGGCCAAATGACCCTCCCAGTTGACTTCATGACATCTTGGAACGAGAATCTCGAAAATTTTAACACGTCTCTACCTCGAGTATTTATGAATTATGAGGTGAGTCTTTTTATCACAGAAAATTACAGCACTGAGCTTTCTAACTTCTTGCTGTTGACAGCGATCGTACTAGGAGGATTTATCTTGATCAAGTTCTCTCGCACAGCATTTAGAAAAATAACAGCAGATCTCAAGGCACCCAAAACAAAAGCAAGGAGGACTGCTAAAGCATACTGCATTATCTTTCTTCTCAAAGTTTCTCGGTTGCTGAATCGCATTGACCTTTCTACTCTATGGAATATCGAGTTTATGTTTCTGCTGTCCATTTATCAATCAGGAGTTCTCTGGTCTCTGGTCAATGTTCGATACTTCTTTGACATTCTGGATCCTGCTACTATTTTCACAAATGCGTCTTTGGGAATTGCAATTGGCATCTTGTGCTGTTATTCTCTCTTGACATTCTTCGTTTTCAAGGCAGTGCTTTCGAACCTTAGATACATCGTTAATATCAAAGAAAATTTATGGCCTCAACATATTAGAAAATATAGAGGCTTATTTGTCGATTTTGAATGCAAGCGCAAAATGCATGTGTTATTCGTTCCATTATCTTTGATAAGATGTCTGATCTTCTCCTCCACTGCTGGTTTACTAACCGCGAGCCCTGAAACACAGATAACGCTGCTCTGGTGCACTCAGGGTGGATTTGTTGCCTACATGATCATTTTCGCACCATTGAAAGATAAATGGAATAGAAGGATCACTCTCTTTATGGAGCTAATGGCTTTTGGTTGTATGTCGTTTGGATTTATTATAATGATAATCGAAAAATTTGGAAATGTTGATGCTGACACCCTTAACGAAACTGGATTCACGTTTATTGCTTTTTCTCTCGCCTCCACTTTATCAGGTGGTATATTATGCTGGTGCCAAGTACTCGGACTCTTGATTCAAGCCATCAAATACATTAAGGAGTTGATACGGAGGAGGAGAGAAGTTCACCCAGTCACTCTGTCACAAATGTATTTAGTAAACAATGAAGCTGTCAAAGTTGAGTTAAAATTAAAGCCTCAAGTCAAAGAAAAGTGTGAGTCCGACTTGAGACCGCTCACCCAAGACCTCAGTATAGAGCATCCCCGGCCTTTAGAGCAGCAGCAGATGGAACAAAGTCACTGGCCAAAAGCATCTAAGGTTATCCTCACATTACCTTCCAAAAAGTTGAATGAAACCCCTGAAGGTAAACGCGTTCTGGAAAGTGTAGCAGAATGGTGGAGAGCACATGGTGAGGATGACTCTGCTGCTACAGTTTCCGAGAGCACTCCCACAGTAGCCAGCAAAAAGAGAGATACCCATTCAAGGGATCGTTTCCCGCTCTTTGCAGCTGATATTTGAATGAGAATCTAAATTTTAATTCAGGGATTGGCTGATAACAATGTTCACAATTATTCAAACACTTTTCTATATATTATAGTGATGAGTTATTTGAAAGAGATTACTGAAGTTTCATCAATTGTTGACTCTGTAAAATCTAGGTTGGAGAAATCACAACCTTCTGGAGTGTTTTTTTGGAAATATTTTATTAAAACCATTTGAATTTGCTATTTTCAAGAGTTATTTCTCGCGACAACTGTTCTATCGGGCTAGACCTCGATGAGGCAGACGAAATTCTTGTCTTTCAAATATTCCGTAGTAAATTAGCTTGCTTTAATCAGTTTATTTCCACATTTATACAAAAGGATTTGAAGGCTACTGCTATGTTGGAATTATTTTAACTGAAATGGACTCTTCTCATGCACTCGAGCAACAAGACTTTCTGAAATAGGTTTTAAATTATATTATCAAATCCATGTGCACTACTGCGTTTCTGAATCGAATCTGTTGTGCTCATTAATAAAAATCTCAACCAAACTAGTTACAAAGTGACATAGTTATCTCTTTTCACAAAAGCAGGGCTAATCAAGAAAAAAAGAACCGAAGTCTTACACTTTTCTGTTAAAGCTCATCTTGTTAAGAATAACAAATGCATATAGAAGAATAATCTATAGTACTTTTCTTCTGAGTTAGTGAAGGATCTTATGAGTATTAACTCAAATTCCTTGATCTTCCTAGATGATGCTATTTAATGATTTCTCTGTACTATTAATGAGCTATTGGCTTTCTTGTCTATCTGGAGATTTTTCTGTATGAAACCAAAATGAACTGGATGATTTACAACGAATCAATGTAAATTTTTTAATTGCTTTGAAAATTTGTGAATTCGATAAGAGCTTATCATTAATCGGTCCTTATCTGGGCCTCAGAGATGGGTTTAAGAAGAACAGCAATATTGTTTGTAGCTCATCAAGATCGATAAAAAAATCGTGGGTTTCACTTAAGCTGAGAATCATATACCAATTTTTCACACAATTGGACTGTAATCTAACTCCGTAGGTAATAAGAATAACCTTCAACAGCAAACTAAGTCATTATGCCTTAGACACGATTATCTACTCTGCAAATTGCTAATTAGAATTAAAAAGCCAGGTTTCTTTCGATTCTTTTCGAGTTAAACCTAGGCACCCACAGATGTAAGTCAAAAAACAAAAAAGGAGGGTTTTCGGCGTAAACTATTATGGATTTTCGTTCTTAACTTAGAACAAGGCATGATTAGGGGATATTTTGTCCTGCGGGTCACTCTGATTCCCATATTGGAGGAAAAAATAAATTTCGCTCGAGTTAATGTCGTGATTAACTTATTAAGGACAACGAAGCAGGCAGAGTCGAATCTTTGGCTCTCGATACTCTGGGTAGTGTGCTACTCTTTTTCATATTTAATCGAAGATCTGTTCTTCTATCCGAAATCAAATTCAAAAATTATGGCTCGCGGCATATTGACAAAATTTTCAAACGGCAATTGAACCAATCCAATAGAGTCACTAAACCTCGAAATGCGAAGAATTTTGCTTGAAGTAAATAACAAGCCCAATAAAAGTTGATCGCACTTTTACTGGGCATTCAGTTACAGGAAGCTTAGAAAACACGCTCTTTTACCTTCGGAGTCGATAATACATCAATACTAAGCTGCATACAAGTTAAATTCTTAATATTTAGAGGGCTTTTTTTTATTTGTTTGAAATTGCACAAAATTATGGCACTGTAGAAAACAAAGTAGTTGGTGCTTCGAAAAATAGAACAGGAAGCCCTTCGAATTATTCAAATACAAATGAGCACTTCTGGCTCTCTTGGTGCGTTTTATCCTCCAAAATAAGCAAAACGAGCCAGAATCCTTGATTATTTTCTCATAGTAATGCAATTTTGATCAGTTTAATTGTTTTTTGAGAGGTTCTTCTCCTCTTGATAGTCAAAACAGCTTCAATATCATCCTTCTGAACTTTATTTACGAACCTGGCTTTTCAATTAAAGAATTCTTTTATTTCTTATTTATCAAAAGTTATATAAATTTACATAGCAGATGTTCTTTGATCAAATTCGATTTTAGGAATCTTTTAAAATGCCATTTGAGAGTGAAAAATACCGCTAAATGAAGCTGTTCATAGAAATGCCAGCTGTTCCGTTGAACTGAAGAGAAACAGAATCTCTTCCCTGCTTTTGAAGTGGAAATATGTACTAATGACCGATAGCAAACTATCTCGATTTCGATTGGGGCCCAAAAAGCATGATTTCGTAAATGAGACTTAGCTGAAGATAACTCGATTAATATTTTACAGTTGACCGATTTTTTTTTTAAAAAAAGCTCTAAATTGGAATTACTATTGGAAAAAATACCTGTAAAGGTAGAAATTAATCCCGTTGGCAGAATTCAGATTATAAACAGATTAATCCAGTGCGAATTTAATAAATTTCTTTCTATTTTATATTCAATTCAAGAATTACCGGTAGTTCTTTTGTTTAGAGCACGTCGCAATTAAATTCAGTTTGTTCATCAGCACTATTCAAATAAATATTTCGAATAGAATTAAAAATGAATCGGCATAGAAACTCCTTATTCACTCTCTCAATCATAACATTATCTATTGTGCTTGTGACAAGTAATCTTTGATTTTGTCATGATGCCCTTCACAATATATGTTAGAGAGTTGGAACTTTGTGAATGTTATCGGCATCACATCAAGAACATTCACTCCCATTGATGATGCTAAGCCCATTATTCCGCTTTCATCACTTATACCATCATGGAACGGTGCTCAAAAGTTTTCAATGGGTTTCTGGGCAATAAGAAACTCTTACTCAGATACACAATTTCACGAATTCGTCAGATTAGCTAATACAGAGTAAAATTTACCGATAATGTGGAGATTTTACATTTCCTGATAAGCTCGAATACTCTTGAGGGAAGAATAATAATGGTACAACTCAATAACAATTTCCCCAGGGAATACGTAATCGTGGTGGACTCGCCACAATTCCCAACTGGCAGAAAGAATTTCGGCACCGATTATGTCCAAGAAATTCCAATGATTGCTTTAATAATATTAAATTGTTAGAATTCTGCAACTGAGTTCCCAGTCGGTGAATGGGTTTTCTTCTTCGGCTCAATAAATGCGGAGACTCATGATTATTTTGGTGCAACCCGAAGATATGATTCTGGTACAAGCTCAGTAGTTCAATTAACCAGGCAAAAATGGTTTTCGGACGCAGAACCATACGCTCTCAAGCCAGATGCATTTATCGGTCTCAATCAAAGAGTTTTATGTGATTGTACAATTTCAAGATTAAGGCTGATCTTTGGGGAGTTCTTCGAGAACCCAGATATGCTGCCCGTGTTGTCTGGAGACTTTTCTCGTAATATTCCTTACAACTTGAATAATTATCCTGACTTTTTATTATCATGCTGAAGTACAAATGCTCATTTTTGATCTCACGCCACAACCCTCACCTTCTCAAAGGATTTTGGTCAACAGGACCTTTTTTCCTCGAACCATGGATCACTCTACGCGAGGAATCTTGGGTATATCACCACCATTATAAAAAATTCAAAGCCCGAATTTTACATGATTCTAAAGGTTTCAGCACAAGTAGGGAGAGTTCTGATGCACAACTTCTTGGATACTATATGGATTGCAACAATGGCCAGACTGCTTTCTATACTTTCACTCAAGATTTAACTGAAGGAATTTCTGCAATGTTTTGGTTTCGTCCTAAACTTCTTGGAAATGCACTCCAAACCCTGTTCGCTCTTCAAGGAAATTCAGAGTCTCAATGGAGTCTTGCTCTAGAGTATTTGCACTCATCAAAAAGCATACAGCTGCGTCAATCATCGGGGTTCACTCTCACTTCAGCATCGAATATTATTATTTCAGGTAATTCTTCCCAATATTGACAAATTGCTAGGCTTATTATGCTAGATTCATGGAATCAAATATTCTTGAACTCATATCTCCAGATTCCAACCATTGGAACCGATTTTTGCTATGATCTCTATATCAACGGAAATTTGGAAATTACAGACTGTACAAAGACATTCAGGAACCTTACACTGCCTACTCTGAGTTTCTGCTCTAAGTACAACGACGTCGCCAAAACATCGATTATAGAAAGCGCAGCGATCCAGATGAGAAACTTCGTTTTTCTCTCAGGAGCTGGTGCTGCTGTCACTGATTCAGAGGGTAATCTGAATTTATGTTAAATGAATTACCTATAAATTCGCTTGATATAGTTCCAGGCTGTCTGAGATGGATCTTGTACGCGTATGATGCTGAGACGACATTATATCGTCATTGTACAGACTGTGAGCCAGGATATTATTACCTCTCTGGAGAATGTGTCAGTAATTGTCCATTAGGCTTGAAAAATGACGCCTCTACTGGATCGTGTACGTGTAAGAACAATTCTCCAATTTGCTCTTTTATTTAATCTACATTAAATATCAATTAGCTACATCTTGGAGTTGTCCATTTGGATACATCCAAGAAAATTCGACAGAAAATTGCATAAGATGCACAGACAATGGCAAATTGTTCCACAATTCCGCTTGTGTTGCAAGTTGCCCAGATCCTTATATTGTTGATAGCACCCTTGGTGGTTGTATTCGATGTCCTGAGGCCAAAATCTTCTACAATAGAACCTGTGTCGATTCATGTCCACTAACAACCTTCCTCAATGCAAGCTCATATGCATGTGAGCCCTGTGCATATGGCTGCGACAACTGCACTGGTAGTTCAAAGTATTCATGCCTATTCTGTTCAGAGGGATTTTTCCTTGAAAGCGGGTATTGCAGTGCTGGCTGCCCCACAGATATGTATGCTAATTCAGACACAAGAGTTTGTGAGCAATGCCAAGCTCCCTGTGAGACGTGCAGTGGCCCTGATAGTTTCAGTTGCACCAGTTGTCCAACACATTATTACTTGTTAAACAGCACTTGTGTAGAAAACTGCCCAAGCACCTATTATATTGGATTTCTCGGTGAGTTCCCTTGGGTTCAAATACCAGCTTGCCTTCGAAAACTCACCCTCTCATTCGAACTGAAGCTAAAAACTGAAGCACGCAAAATAGATATTAAGTTCAACTATGGGATTTCTACAATCATGGCAGCAATAGTCAACAGAATTCAGGTCCAAATAGCAAACACTCAAATTGATTCTGAGTTTTATACAATTTCTGCTGTTGCAGAATCCACGATTCGCTTTGAATATCTGGGAGATCAATATTATCCTCCAAAGTCTCTTCTCGAGATCACCATCGATTTAGAATCTGATTTTGATGCCGATCCGTATCAACAATTCGCCATGGTTGACAAATCACAAACGATCCAACTCAAAGAAATTTATCCTTTTACGAAAGTCGAAACTCAAGTAATTACAATCAGCAGTGGTATTAACGACATTGGCGCAGGCATCATTGCCTCGGGGCAAGCCGCGAGTTCCTTTGCTACAGGAGGTGCTTCTTTGAGTCTTGTAAGAATGCAAATGATCTCAGAGATTATCCAATTGCTCAGATTTGTAGATATTCAGTGGCCAGCTAATGTAAACCAGCTTTTCTCAGAGTCGAATATTGACCCTGGCCAAATGGTGCTGCCAGTTGACTTCATGACATCTTGGAACGAAAATCTCGAAAATTTTAACACGTCTTTGCCTCAAGTATTTAAGGATTATGAGCTTAGTCTTTTCATCACAGTGAACTTTAACAACGAATTATCCAATATCCTTCTGATAGGAGCAATTGTAATTGGCGCATCCATTCTGATCATCTCCTCTCGCACTGCGCTCCGAAAAATAACAGCAGTCCTCAAGGCACCCAAAACCAATGCACGAAGGACTCCTAAAGTTTATTGCACTCTCTTTCTTCTGGGATTTTCTCGACTACTGAACCGCATTGACGTTTCTACTCTATGGAATATCGAGTTTATGTTTCTGCTCTCCATCTATGAGACAGGAGTTCTCTGGTCTCTCTCGAATATTCGATACTCCTCGGAGATCCTGAACCCTGCTACTTATTTCACAAAGGGGTCATTGGGAATAGCAATTGGCTTGTTGCTCTTCTATTTTCTCTTGACACTCTTCATTTTCAAGGCCGTGCTGTCAAATCTAAAATATGTTGTAGGCATACAAGAAAATTTATGGCCACAACATATTAAAAAATACAAAAGCTTATTTGACGATTTCCAATGCAAGGGCAAAATGCAGGTGTTATTCGTTCCATTGTCGCTAGTTAGAGGCCTAATCTTCTCTGCTGCTGCAGCGTTACTGATTGTGAGCCCTGAAGCACAGATGATACTGCTCTGGTTCACTCAGACAGCGTTTGTTGCCTACATGGTCATTTTCGCGCCATTGAAAAACAAATGGGAAGGAAGGCTCACTCTTTTGAGGGAATTAATGGCTTTTGGCTCTATTTCATTTGGATTGATTATAATGATAATCGAAAGATTTGGTGAAGTTGATGCTACTACCCTTAACGAAACAGGATTCGCATTTATCGCTTTTTGTCTCGTCTCGACTTTATCAGGCGGTGTAATATGCTTGCTCCAAGTACTTGGACTCCTGGCTCAGGTTATTAAATATCTTAAGAATGCGAGGCGAAAGAAAAATGCAGTACATCCGATAAAACTCACAGTAAAGTCTTTAAAAACCAACGAGACAAACAGCCCTGGGATTGATTTAACCAGCCTTGGGAATGATCTAAACCTTCAATCCAAAGGAAGGATAGAGTTGACATGGAAATCGCTTGATCAAGGTCAAAAACCAGCACCACTATCTCCAATCACTCAAAACAATTTGCTCAAAGTATCAAAGGCAATTACTACCTTATCTCCCGAAAAATTGAGTGAGACGCCACAAGGTACACAACTATTAGAAAGTATCACGAAATGGTGGGTGTCAAATAGTGAGGTGGATACTGAGACAATCTTCGGCTTCAGCGGGGACACTCCAATGATGAGAACAAGAAACAAAAGGGAAACACATGTTAAATCTCGTTTCTCATTGTTTTCAGAATATTCTCCTTGACCTAAATGTATTAAAACGCAGAGTTCTTAAATATAATCGCATGAGACTTGTTACTGATTTGTAGATGCCGTATATCTAGCTGCAGGCTTCTTTTGTCGTTTCATAGATATCTCTATCATTTGTCTACCAAATTTCATAAATCATAGAGATAAGAACCGAGTTTATGATCAATCTGCTGTTTAGTGTGCTATCTTTGATATCTTACTCAAGGTTAGAATCTTCTCTCTTTTTTTTTCGGTAAGGCGTGACCTTCCTCCTATGTAGTCTTCAACTACGATAAAAGAGATAAATAAATCCTATACCCATTCATCACAACTAATACTTCAGGTGTTCATTACAATAAATTTTTTCACCTTCCTCAGATAAATGTTCCAAACCTTATTGTGCTCTTCCATCATGTTAACCCTACTCATCGGCAGGTTAAATCTAAATAACTAAAAAATTTTGTTTTTTTGAATGAGAGATTCAGGATTGTATGTGTATATCTCAATTAGTAATTGTAATCTACTAAGATATTGGAAATCTAACAAAAGGTTTGAAAGGAACCAAGAAATTCAACGTGAAAAACGAGATGCTTGAGTTCCTTGAAAATTTCACACTTTGCAAGATTCTCATGATAAAAGAATTACCTTAAGTCGATTTCAATATTTCATGTTATTGATAATTGTGAAAAATCTATTGAAATTCAAACCTTCCTAGAGAGATTATATTAATATTTTCTAATAAAATAATTAGATCTATGAGGGAGAGCAGAAATGAGCGCATTTAGTGTCTGCTTGGAAATATGAATTTTGCATTTTTAAATGGTAAAGGTAATCTGTTAAAGAGGAAGACTGCTATAAATTTTGGGAGGTAAAATGCATTTTCGATACTCTTGAAAATTGAAACAGCTATATGCAACATCATTAAAATTGAATAAGAACTAGTAGGAGATTATTTGAACGTTTTTAGACCAAGCCTGATTCTTCTTTAAACTTGCAACTAATTCCGCACCAATCGAGTTAATATACCCCAAATTTAATGATTGTAGGTTGATCCAAGTTGTATTCTTACTCAATGCAATAGCTCCTTCCCGCCCAATCGAGTTGTATGCCAAATTTAGTGTTTGTAGGTTGATCCAAGTTGTATTCTTACTCAATGCAATAATTCCATACGCACCAATCGAGTTGCTTCCCAAATCAAGTGTTTGTAGGTTAATCCAAGTTGTATTCTGACTCAATGCAGTAGCTCCTTCATCACCAATCGTATTAAATTCCAAATGAAGTGTTTGTAGGTGAGTCCAAGTTGTATTCTGACTCAATGCAGTAGTTCCTTTATCACCAATTTTGTTACTTCCCAAATTTAGTGTTTGTAGGTTGATCCAAGTTGTATTGTGACTCAATGCAGTAGCTCCTTCCGCACCAATCGAGTTATTCCACAATTCTAGTGTTTGTAAGTTGATCCAAGTTGTATTGTGACTCAATGCAGTAGCTCCTTCAGCACTAATCGAGTTGTATCCCAAATTTAGTGTTTGTAAGTTGATCCAAGTTGTATTGTGACTCAAAGCAGTAGCTCCTTCTGCATCAATCGAGTTGTGTTTCAAATTTAGTGTTTTTAGGTTGATCCAAGTTGTATTTTTACTCAATGCAGTAGCTCCTTTCCCACCATAACAGTTACTTGCCAAATTTAATGTTTGTAGGTTGATCCAAGTTGTATTCTGACTCAATGCAGTAGCTCCTTCCGCACCAATCGAGTTGCCTTCCAAATTTAGTGTTTTTAAGTTGATCCAAGTTGTATTGTGACTCAATGCAGTAGCTCCTTCCGCACTAATCGAGTTGCGTTCCAAATTTAGTGTTTGTAGGTTGATCCAAGTTGTATTCTTACTCAATGCAGTAGTTCCTTTATCACCAATTGAGTTGTTTATCAGATTTAGTGTTTGTAGGTTGATCCAAGTTGTATTCTTACTCAAGGCAATAGCTCCTTTCTCACCAATCTCGTAATTACGTTCCAAATTTAGTGTTTGGAGGTTGATCCAAGTTGTATTGTGACTCAATGCAGTAGCTCCTTCCGCACCAATCGAGTTGTATCCCAAATCAAGTGTTTGTAGGTTGATCCAAGTTGTATTTTGACTCAAAGCAGTAGCTCCTTTATCTCCAATCCTGTTATATCTCAAATTTAGTGTTTGCAGGTTAGTCCAAGTTGTATTCTTACTCAATGCAGTAGCTCCTTCATCACTAATCGGGTTCCAGTTGGGGTCTGGTTCATCAATCGAGCTGTATGCCAAATTTAGTGTTTGTAGGTTAGTCCAAGTTGTATTCTTACTCAATGCAGTAGCTCCTTTATTACCAATATAATTGTCTGTCAAATTTAGTGTTTTTAAGTTGATCCAAGTTGTATTGTGACTCAACTCAGTAGCTCCTTCAGCACCAATCTCATTGAATCCCAAATCAAGTGTTTGTAGGTTAGCCCAAGTTGTGTTGAGCCCAAGGATGCCTGCATGCAATGCATTATATCCGTTATCGGATAATAGTAATTCGACAACGCTCTCTGATTCAATATACTTTAGGGATTGCAACAAAGTCCGCTCAAAACTTGCTCTTGGCAGATCAATTTTTTCCAGATTCTTTGAAGCAAGGCTTTCTATAGCTTTGAGAGCTTCAGTGACTCCCAGAACTGCTTGGTTGTCTCTCAAGAATAGATACTTGAGATCTTTCCAACTCACATTGCCACATAAGGAGATTACAGTCTGCTTTTTGTTGATCTTATTTGAACTCAAATTCAGTTTTACTAGTTTTTCCCAAGTATTATTTTCACCTATCGTCCCCGCTCCTATGTCCCCGATCTCGTTTGTACTCAAATCGAGAATTTCTAAATTCACCCAGATTTTGCTCTTTCCAATATCGATGGCTCCTATGTCGCCAATTTTATTCGAAGCAAGCTCAAGTTTTTTGAGATTCTTCCAAATGTGATTATTTGCCACTTCCATGGCCGTTCTATTTCCGATTTGAGTCTGTACAAGAGTCAATTCTTCGAGTTGAGGCCATGATTCGTTGCCTCCGATCGCTTCGCCACCTTCTTCTTCTATAGCATTTCTCGAGAGATCAAGCTTCCGTAAATTACCCCAATACCTATTGCTTCCTATTATTCGAGCGTGAATAGGATCCAGCATTTTATCAATGGCAATGATTTCTCTTACATCATTAAATTCTTCTGAGTTGCTTGGAAATAGCTTGTTAAGCACAGTTTCGGAAAAAGCTCCATAATCTCCTCTCTTTTGAAGCATAACTATATTTTTCTTAGATAGTTTATCGTAGCTGCTGGCAATTACTCCTTGTAAATTTAGACCTTCATTATTAGCTCCTCTGATGGTAATCGTTGGGGCAGACAGAACAGTAGTCGTAGGAAGCTTTTCAAAAAGTACAACGCCAGCATTGTCAAAGTAAGCGACTTGATTTGTTGAATAATTGATCGAAATCTTATCTCTGTGCTCTTCGGACGCGTTTTCCACAGGAATTTTGAGGCATGTCTGCGCGGAGGAAACGTCTTGAAGGACAAGCTCTCTTCCTCTCGTTGCTATGAATCTCTGTCCAATAAATTGGAAAGAGGAATAATAATCCAATTCTTGCTCCGATGTCATTGCTTTTATATGATATCCTCTCACAGTATCTACAACTTGAATAACTCGATCGCCTATTCTCGATACGATTTGCTTTCCATCTAGACTAAATTTGCAGTCAGTTCTCCATTGTTTTAGTTTTAGAATTGATTTTCCTGTGATAGCGCTGCAGAGTGTTCGAGAGTCGCTCGTTAGAAGTGTATCGCAGTCTTCAGCATTCAATTTCCATTTTTCAGCATCATCCAAAGCAGTAAGAGAAAATTTGGTCCATGAACCTGTTACAGTAGAATATTTTTGGATTTCTTTGCCACCCAATGCCATTACTTCTTTCCGCCTTGGATTAAAATTGAGTAAGGTTCTATCTCCTATTGGTATGTCTAGTTTTTCGATACATTTTCCGGACGCAACATCCCAGAAATAGATAATCGCAAGATGATCGCTGCTTGGGTTTCCTTCTTTCATAACTGTTGCAATTTGTTTTCCATTCACACTAAATGGTAGATCCCCACGATTTGAAAAGCAACCAGGAACTCTTCTGATTTCTTTGAAATCGTTCCGTTGAGGACTGACATTCTCGAAGATCACAGTCTCCTTACCAACATCAACAGCAAGATATTTCCCATCGAGGGAGCAGGCAATATTGAATATCTGCTCATTTCGGAGTCTTAGGCCAAGAGTTTCGCCAAAGTCTATGTTGGCCAACTGAACTTCTAGCAAATTAGCATTTTTTAGCCAAGCCCCAGTAAAATCAACTCCTTGCAAATTAGCATTCCTGAAATTGGTGCCTTCAAACATTCCATAGCTTATGTTGGCTCCTGGGATGCGGATGCTACTCAAATCTTGATGACTAAAATCATATCCAGCAGCATTGAGAACGGTAATTGCATTTGCAGCAGCAACTGCAAAATCGCCTTCCTGCTCAACTCCTCTCTCACGAGAAAGTTCAATGAGCTTCATCAGTTGTTCAGTTGAGAGTCTCTTATCATTCACAGCATCTCGAAGGAGAAGGAGCACCATTGAATTCGATGCACCTTCAGTAAGGAGTCTTTGACTGATAAGCAAA
>ENA-UOTX01001690-UOTX01001690.1-compost-metagenome-genome-assembly--contig:-NODE-1690-length-14400-cov-72.143336_pt1 | contig 14400 bp, 12 predicted proteins | sample MGYA00238143_ERZ746982 | MGnify/ENA primary metagenome ERZ746982 (study PRJEB28758, sample SAMN06268862) | compost metagenome | isolation source: single cell | place: USA: California, Emeryville, Joint... | reverse complement strand
AAAAACGTTGCATTGCTCGTTGCGTTCTTTACATTCATGATGACGATTTATTGCCTTGCAGTAGCAGTAATTTTATTCCCTCCACTCCAGTTAATGAAATAATTAACTTTTAGGACGCTGGAGATATCTCTAGAGTTCGTAACGACCAGAAGAAGAACTGGGTTGCTCACAGACTTGTCCCTGGCGCTATCATATTCACTTACTACGGAATTATGTAATTTTTTCTGCACAACTCAACCATTCTGATTTCCCCTATTTCATTGACAGACTCCTCGAGATCAAAGACCGTGCCAAATTATGGTTGCTGTTTATCTTTCAATGTGTTCCCCCTGGAATCATCCTTATTGTTGATCTTGCAGTAATTCTATGAAAACTTCATTTCCATGCTAACTCATTTTTTTTTTCCCTCTCTCTCTCAATTTAGAAATGGTACGCCGCTGGAAGAGTCAATTTGCCATTTAATCGCATGTGTTCTTGTATTTATGCTGTGGTGCTTTTCCTATTCTGGTGGGTCACAAAACTCATCCGAGAGGATAGCATGTTTGCGTACACGTGGAAGTTTTCAATGGTGCTCTCAATCTTTTGGTTCGCACTCGTTTTTGTTTGGATTATGGGTTTCGCAATTTATTACTCCATTACACCCAAAGCGTACAACTTTGACTGGGGTTACGGCTATACAGTTTTCCTTGCAATTCCCACTATGATTCTAACTGCAGTTACTTGGGTATATTGGCATGCACGCTTCCTGACCGTCCCTAGCAAGATCCACCTGATGAATAAAATCACCGATGAGAACAAGAAGAAACTCTTCCAAGATTTTCCCACTAACAGGATCCCTCTGGTAGAAAAAATTAAGCTCATTAAGCAGAAAGCAACGACAGTTAAGAACAAACCTGAATCTAAGTACCTGGGTGAAACCCGCCTCGAAAAGCTATTGAAGCAGCTCGACGAGCAAGACGAAAGAGAGCAAGCGATAGCAGTACAAAACCAGATGAAAGACTCAATAGTAGCCAACTTGAGCACAAACGCTACGATCTCTATGGTTGAAGAGTCCAAAAAAGACATAAAACCAATGCCCGTCCTCTCCAATGCCCAGGGAGGAGGAGATGTTGCAGGTCAAAATCTATCGTCTTCGGTGGCAAAAAGAAAGAAAAGAAGGGCAGGATCAATGATTAGAAACCTCCTCAGAACCACCTATCGAAGCATTAAAAATCAGTTGATACTGTTTTCCAGCGCAGCGATGGGAGGAACTTTGCTTCTAATGATGAGTTTCATCGTTATTCACTTGCTTAACGTGCTCAACGGAGCAGAAATGAGCAATCCTTCGATGTTCTACCTGTCAGTGTTCTTCTATTTCTTCACTCCACTGTTTCTTATCCTCGGGTTCCTTCTTGTTGGCTGGCAAACCAAGCTGAAATTGAAAAGCACGTTCGTTCCAGTTTTAGCAGCCTTCTTGCCAATGTTTGTTACGATGCCGCTTGCCAACGCGATGGTAAACGACGAAATTCTTTCGGAAATAGGCACCTTGCTGATATTCCTCCCGGCGATGTCGGTTGGATTTTGGTTGACTATCTCTTACTTCTTTGAACGACATCGAAAAATTCGAACAGCACTCGTCGCTTTTATCTTCATCTTCTTCTACATACCTCTACTCGTTGTTCGATCTATGCGCGAGGTCAACGGTTTCGGCAGCATCGATGCTCTGGGACAATTCACTGAATTCACACTAGTCGGCATCGGAGCCTTAGTGGTGCTATCACTGTTCCTCTATCTTATAGTTCGAATACTCATCATGGACGAGGCGGAAGTGCAAGGTCGCTATGGCAATCAGCAGTACAAGATTATGACTATGTTTAGATGGGATATACAGAACTGGGGGTATTGGGCCAACTCGTTAGGCTTCATCGTCTCTACAGCAATCACGCTTTGGAGCTACTTCCATGCGTCAAGGCGAGTGTCGCAGCCACTGAAAGGATTGGTGCTTGGCCTGACTCTTGTTTATTTACAAACTTTTTACATAAGCAATCTTGCGCTGCGACTTTACGTGGTTCATTATCGAAAGGACATTAAGAAAACAAGACTAAGCTTCGATGATAAGTTGTTCGCGGATCAAGACACTCATTCACAGAGGATCTCGAACTTTATCGAAAACAACGACCTCAAAGACAAGCAGCTACAAAGAATCGCTAGTAACAGCAAAGTAACTCGGTTCTTAGTTGTGACTCACATCGGAGTGCTGGTTCCTTTGTTTGTGATTTTGGCTATTGCGTTCGGTGGAGCTAGATTAAAGCAACCTGCCTTTGTCTTCTTGGCATTAGCGGTTGGAACGCTCATCAACATGGGTCTCTATCATTTTTATAACGAGTGGAAGAAGTACAACCCAATCAGCTCAAGGTTTATTGTACCAGCCGTCATTACGTATGTTTGGATCGCAGTGGTCTGCCCACTCGGAGCACTCCTTCCCGCAGCCAACGTTTTCTATGGTGTGAACTCAGAGGACTATCCGAAGCTCCAACGAATCACTGTGGGAACAATCGCGCTCTGGATTCTCGTTACAATAGCGTTACTCGCGATAATTGCAAATCTATTCACAAAGAAAGTGGAGTTTGATCGCAAGGTTAGGTTTATTAACAACTTCATGAGGAGAGAACTCGATAAGATCGCGGTGAAATCAGACAGCTACATCCTTCGAAAAATCTATGAAGATTGGATCAACAAAGGCGAGAAAGAACTCTCGAAAATGCTGAAAGAAAATGGAAAGCCAGCTTTCTGGTGGCCGATTCCAAAAACTTGTCACCTTACGCAATACTCGAAAATGCTGATTGACTACGACGCGTACAAAAAACTTCGCATAAGATTCAGAAACAAAGCGGAAGGAATTGAAAGCGGAGACCATGACCGAGACGCGCTTGATCTCACCCGCAAAAAGTACGATAATAAGAAGAATTGGTGCAACTTCTGCGATGGCAGTAAAGCTTGTCACCATTGCACCGAATACTGTTTTCCTAGTGTCGACGAATGGGGGAACCCAATCCGCGACCCTAATGAGAAAAAGCCCGTTGATCTCGAAGACGAGCCTTTAGAATTCGCTCCCAAGCTCGAAGAGATCTTAGCGGTCGATTACAACGATATCCAGAAGATCGATCTCTCGGGTAACGGACTAGGCGACGATTCCGATCAAGATGTCGACGATGAGGATTACGATCCTGAGGGGTACGCCGAAGACGCGAGTGTTATGGGTCACAAAATCGAAATTATGGGTGTTGATTTCTGGCCATTGGATCCTCGAGTCTATCGCGCTATGATCGTTTACTGCTTTGCGGTTAAAGTGCACGTGAACCAAGAGACCAAGATCAATTTCTTGAAATTAGTGTTCAGACTCTTTGCTATTGGCAATTGGAGGGAATATGATGAGCGCTGGCTTGATTACACGGGCTACAAGAAGCTGCTTGAGCTCTCTGGCATTATTCCTTCTCGCAACTTCCCAGACTACATGATTGATGTTGTATATTCAAAGTACTGCCATAGAGACCGAGGGAATAAATTTGAGCCGATCAACTGGGAGAGATTCGAAGGATTTGTCACTGAGATCGCTAAAGTGAAATACCCGAACGAAACTAGCGACAGAGAAGCTCTTGCGAAGCTGATCAGATACTATATGTATCCGAATCTTCTGCATTTGCTTCCTTCCATGCATAAAGGAATGCCGGATGAATGGAGGTACATGTCTTACCTGATAAATAAGTATAGAAAAATGGCGATGCAAAAGAGGAAACTAAAAGCGCTTGGGTTCACGAAAGAAGAGATTGATAAAATCCTGCAGTTGTCTGATGAAGAGATCGAATCGATAATAGCCCAAAAGGAAAAAGAAATCGCAGAAGCCAAGGAGAGAGCTCGACTAGCAGCAGAGGAAGAGGCAGCTCACCATGGAGAAGAGAATGTCTCATTGATGATGGGAGATGAGAAATATTCAGGACAAAACCAACGAAAGAAAAAACCGTGGTCGAAATGTAGACGATGCATGATCGCGCTATGCAGTCGGACGAGCAAGTGCTGGAGGGCGATGAAAAAAGGCTGTACGACGCTATTTAAGGACATCTTTTTCTTCAACCCAAATGATATTAAACCCAGCAGAGTAGATCAGTACATCGACGATCTTCACAAGCAAGAGGAAGAAGAACGAAAAGATGCTAGGTTCGATGAGAAGATGGAGCAAGGGAGAAAAGAAGATGATTTTGCTGAAGATTCCGAGGAAGGTGAGGAGGAGAAAGTTAACATTCAGTCAGGAAGTAAAGGCGATAAAGAAGGTGTAGACCCGTTGAATATGGGAACAGGGGCACGAAAGAAAATGAAATATCAGAAGAAAGCGAGGAAAATATATGATCATAAACCGAGCCCTGACTGGCCCGTGATTGTTGATGTGATGATGGCTGCGATTCAGGCAGGAGAGCGAGAGTATTCTGATCTGAAAGACAGTCTGAGGAATACTCCTTGGAAGACGAGTTTCGCGAATATCGTTGCTTTGATTATTCGAATTGTGTCTATTTATTCAATCGGAGCGTTTGGATTTAGCCCGTCGATAGTTTGGAACATCCCAGACAAGTTGCTTGCTATTCTTATATCCGTCAATGGATACACGGGATTGGTAAATTTTGAAATTATTCTCAATTTAGTAATGTGATCTTTTCTTCTCCGATAGGGCACTTATGATGCACTTTTCATTGCTTGTTTTGTGATCGCGTTTTTCTATGTTGCTCTCGGCGCTCATGCTCTGAAGGACGCAAAGAAGGGTCTGCTAGGAACAGTAAGGATATATCGTTCTAGGGGGAGTGGGCTAACTCTGTTCAAAATAGAATATTAACGGCGACCGAACTCGTTTCCCACAGTTGAGATTCTTCCAATCGCAACTTTTGAATATTTTGAGCCAAGCACTATTCATTATGTTCATGAAAACCTTCATTGCTGCTTATTCCTGCGATTTCACTACGGTAAGCTGGTTTTGATTTATAATGGATGCTTATTAACTTTCTCATAGGATCCTTACGTCTTATACACCGACTCGGAAATGATTTGTAACTCTGGCAAGCATAAAGCGTTTATGGTTCTCGCAGTCTTCGGAATGCTGCTGTTCTATCCAATAGCGTCGTTCCTCTACCCAAATCTCCAAGTTGCCGATGAGGCAGATGATCTCAGATATGAGCCAGCATTTTTGGTCATCGAAACTCAGTCCAAGCTGTTCCTTGCAGGTAATTCTCATGTGCTATGATTTTTTTTGCTCTAACATCATTTGTAACACAGGTTTCGCTGTTTTCTTCCCTGACGCAGGAACCATCACAGTCGCACTGAGCGTTGGTGTATTTGTCAATTTGGGCCTTGCCATGCTGAACAAGGCTACAGTCCCAGGCATGATCCGTGTACTTGTTCCTTGGGAGACTGGAATATATGTTGCTGGAGCTTGGGTATTTTTTCCCCATTTTTTTCATCACTGAATCTTATTTTTTCATAAACAGCTTTGTATCTGTGGTATAGTAGTGAACCAAACAGGAATCAACTACATCGGCTTGGGCCTTTTGATTGTTGGATGGATTGTTATTTTCTTCCTCTCTGCGATTGGAGCACGCAAAGTGCGAAAATTCTTGAAAAATCGACAGCATCAAGGATATAAGCCTGTCATGGCAACCACGGCTGAGAAATCTCCGAAAAAAGTCGACAATCATCAGCAGTTGCAGTTCTCAAGCAACGTTGACTCTCAAGGAACCGAACGTAAAATGAAACCGACACAAGAGATAGAGTTATCCAAGACCAATCGAAATATTGCAGATTTAAATGAAGCTCTAAATGACAAGCCTCAAATAGGCTCTGAAGTTGAAGGCGGATCTGTGGCGATAAACATCAAAGACGTTCATCATCATGATACTTCGCTGCAATCGCATGTTGACCTACAAGCTTCGAAAATGCAGGATGTCGACGCTTCAGTCGAAAATAAATTAGTAGGAAAAAGCGGAGTGAGGTTTCAGAACAGACGAAGAAGACCTCAACAGGGAAGTGTGATCCACCTCGATGATTCCGACAGTGAATCACATCTAGGAGAGCATAATTTTTCTAAGCAACGTGACTCCTCGAAACCATTCTAATTTAATCTCAATTTATTGCAATCAGGCCCACATTTCTGAGAGAAACGTGGGCTTGGACTGCTTGATGTGCCTCAAACTAATGTAATAATGTATTAGCAATTAATTTATTGGAGTAATTGTGTGCAAAATGAATTGAATGCTTTGCTTTTTGATGTCATTATAATATCCAAAATGCACTCTTAATAGGAACTAGCAATGTTAACACGAAAATTATCGCAACCTTCCTCTGTGTGAGATATTTGTAAGCAATATGATCCGTCAATAATTAAGCCATTCTCAATGTCCAAGTATTGGTACTTTATTGATGTGCGGATGACATTTTTTGAATTGTTTCGGAGTTGAAGAATCTAAAATGACTTTTCTTGAATAGATCTTTGTCTCCTAATAAATGAACATGGACCTTGACTAGCTTTCAAGTTCTCTGAGTGCAATAAATTCAAATTAGAAATTAAGGATCAAATCAAAAAGATTTAATAATTTTTTAAAAAAGTCAAATAAAAAGCTGTGCAGATTCAAATTGTAGCCATTATTTCGTGAATGGCTTTCCAAACATAAAGGTCATCCTTCTTCAACAAGTTATTGACGATTCAAAAGTACCAACTGATGAAATATTTTTAGAAAAATGGTAATTCGGGTAATATCGCAGATTTAAACCCTAAAAAATCAAATTTCAGGTTAGTTTTGATTGTTTTATTGGAATTGGTAATAACTTGGCATGGTTATTTTGATAAGAAAAAATGTTGTCGGTATGAAATTGACTGTATTTAATCTTAACCAACGGTAAATGTACAAAGCACACGTAAGTAAGTTTTCACACTATTTGAGGTATTCGAAAGATAAAACTATCAGAGATCGCAGATATCACACGTAAATCGGTATAAAGAAGCAAACAACTGTAGTCTAAGCAGTTGTGCAAGAAGGTTTTTAAAAGAATTAAGAATAAAGTTATGATACTTTCAAAGAAATAACAATGAGAGCCTGTTTACACAGGTTCGATATTTGTGATATGAAAGTATACTCAGATGCTCTAAATCATGTTTTAATATAACAGTTATTCTCATTGATATGAAATTGTTGGATGGAGTTAGTATTCAGTACTGTTCCAACCTCAACAATCACTATGAATAACTTAACAATAATGAACACCAAAGAAAGGATATACTACCCATTTGCTTCTTAATTGGTGTTTACTGCCTTATAAGAAGCTCTAATGAAGTAAATGGTAGTCTTTAATGTTTTAGTACTGTGAAAAGATGAATAATAAAATACTCAAATCAACTAATACAGAATGATGGATTCATTCTTAATTGTTTTTCCTGAAAGAGGCTTTTCAGCACAGATATGAGGTATAAGAGAGTATCATTCAATACGCTTACAGCGATCATTTGAAAATTGAATAACTCGGTTTTTGAAATGAAAGATAAAAATTCTCCAGAATATTGAATTAAGAACCTTCTCCTCAGGTAGTTAGTTCATCAATTCTGATTAATGAAAATTGGTATGAGAAATGTAGAAAATATCAGCAACAACAACACGCAGCAAAAAATGCTGAGAGATCTGCTACAAAATCAGCAAAACAAATTGTGGATAACAATCATATGCGTTCACTGCAAAGATGAATTCAAATGTTTGATGTAATATCAAATTTTGCTCAATGAGAAGGAAGAATGAGACTATCATTCAAATATTGTTATTATAATTTTTTTTTAAGATGGTGAAATGTTTACAAGTTGGGGATTGTCCTGTGTTGTTCTTACTACAGGGTAAAGGGGACTGAACTTGGGTCACAAAGAAGATTTGGGAGATGAAATCGTTTATAAAGTGAACCAAGCAAATAAACGAATTTTTTTTGTTGTTGGAATGTTGTTTAGACGATCTTCTTCTGAAGTCAACAATGGCGACTGAGCAGTTTCTTCCAAAAAATTTTTTCTTTCGCACATTAGTGTTGTAACACTAGTTTTTATGATATATCCAATCCCCTTCACCAATCTCAGCAGCAGCAATCTTGGCACTTTATTACTTCTTCCAAATAAAAGTCATTCTAACCAAAATATATCACTGATAGGCAGTTAACCATGAATTCGTAGATTACATACGAAAAGTAAACATTTAATTATTGCAAAATATCTGCAGTTGAACCTGTTTCGTTCGAGACTGGTTCGCTCGAAATTTACTAAACCTGAATTTCACTCTTGAATCATGAAGGAATAATGGTGATGTAAGCTAAAATTACTGCGTAATGTAATTTTACCGATAAATTATCCTATCACAACTAGTTGAAATGAATCGTATAGGTCTGTTTTCATGATTTTTCCCAGATGAGTCCACAGCATTATCTAACATAGATGTAATCCACTTCGATTTCCAATCGAATTTGTAATGAATAATGTTTGACATTTTTTTCAGCCCCAAGCTCTCTGTAGCAAATAATAGCGAATTTTGTGCTTTACTGGTTCTGAGTTTTGACCGGATGATGATATCAAAATACCATGACTTAATAATAATCAATTCCAGCGCTTTTTCACTTAATTTAAGTTTTATTTGTTATGGCAAAATTTCTCAAACGCATTGGTACAACAGCCGAAAAGTTCGCTTTGGAGCTCATTCTCGATAAAGTCGAAATGAAGATCGTCAAGGATGCACGAGTCTCGATTTCGTTCAAACGAGGTGGCATTTTTTGTCCCATTTCATCAGGCAATAACTTAATTTCACAGGAAATCGCAAAGTTGACTCTAAAAACGCTCCTACCCTAATAAAAGGCGTTGCCGATTTTGATGAATCTCTTATATTACCTATTACGTTTTATCTCGACAAGAAAAAAGAGAAATATCAAGAGAAACAAGTGCTTCCTCCTTCAAAATCAGCATTACAATTAACTTAACCTAGGGCGAACTTATAGCTTATATTAATACGGAAAAGGGTCCGAAGAAAGTTGGCCTCACTAAATTCGATCTCGCTGAGTATTTAAATAATGGAACTAGAGGTTCTCAGGAAATATGATGCATGGGTTTAATTATGCCATATTGTCAATAGAAAAGAAAGAAGTTATTCCAATCCTAAAGTGTAAGGACCAGTCAGCAAAATTCCATTTGACAGTCAAACTAACTCCGCTTGCAGAGCTCGAGCATCAGCTCGAAAAGTAATAACCGAAAGACGTCAGAATATTTACTTTAACATCTATTGTGATTAGTGATGGTGAATCGGATGACTCTGCTGATGAAGGGAGCAAAACGCAGAAAACTGATGGAGACAATGCTTCTGACGAGGACTCAAAAAGTGTGTTCTCTATTAGAAGCAAAGATCTTAATAAGTCAGGGCTAACTGACAACTCAAGTATTTTCTTGTTTCAGATCGGATTATAAAACTGCTCCTCTCAGACAAATCGCAACTCTCAGGCAAATCGCAGAAATCGCAGGATAGGAATTTAAGACCTAAAGAAGAACGCAAAGACCGATCCAAATCACCTGGCCCTGATGAAACAAAAAATCTTTTTAATTTCAAGAAAAACTCTGATATCTCAGGTAATTACAGCATTGAGGTCACAATTATTTAACGTAATATTTGTAGAAACCAAAGAAACAAGACCGACAGCTAATTTCTTCACTAAAATCGACACCGGAATTTCAAGATCAAAAAATTTAGATAGCTCCGATGGTAGCAAATTACACAATATTCTCCTTCTCTAACTGAAATTACTAAAACAGACGAAAGTATGTCTCAGTCAGACAAGAGAGCCCAGGCCAACCAATACAAAGATTTGGAGCGCCAGTTGAATGTCGCAAGAATGGAGAGAAACAATTTTCAGAAGCTCTGCAACGAATTGCAGACAGAGCTCCAGGAGACAAAGGACGAGTTGAGTGAAGCTCAAAGGCAAGTTGAATCGTTAACAAAACTCTACGACAAAGCCAGAGCGATGGCGGGCAATAAAAAAGATTCCTCTAATTCAGGATCTTTCACAGTAATTTCACCGTTTAGGTGTATTCTCATAGCAATTGAGTAGCTCGACACAAATGTGCAGGAGTACAAGGACAAAATCAGTCAATTAGAGCAGGAAATCAGAACTTTGAAGAAAACGACGAGTCCCAGAGGCACTTACAAGGCATCTGAAGTAAATGATTAAGCGAAGGATGATGATGATAACTAATGTTTTGATCTTTGAAGTCTGAGACCAGGAGATACCAAGAACTTGAATCCAAATATAAGGAATTGGAACAAGAACTGGAGGAGTATAAAGAGAAGGTTGAGACTTTAGAGAACGACTTAAGCAAGAAGAAATCAGTCGACAAAGCTTCATACGAGCAGTTCAAAAAAATAAATAAAGAGGTAGCGGCTTTGAAAGAAGAGAACCAGGACCTGAAGGATAACAAAGAGGAGCTTGAAGAAACCATAAAGGAGTTAGAAAACAAACTGAAAGAGCAGAAAAGTAAAACCTCCAGAAGAGGCAAATCGCCGGATGCTTCGACTGAGTCTTCAGATTATATGGACAAATTCTTTGATCTGGAGAAAAAGTATAATCAGATGGAGGAGACGCTTAATAAGAAAGTCGCTCTTCTCGAAAAAGAGAATAAGTATCTAAAAGAGAGGACTGAGCGCGTGGAGACATCAACGTCGAACAAAACAAGCAAGCAGCTTGAAGAGGATAACGAGCAACTTCTCGCAGAAAATGAAAGTTTGAAAAAGCAGTTAAAAGAAGCTAGTTATAAGGGCAGCACCAGCACCAAAGGTGATAATAGACAGATTGAAGATTTGAAAAATCAAATAGAAACTCTCGAGAGCGAGCTCACCAAAACCAAGGTAACTCATCCGTTTATTATAAGGGTCAACCTGATATAATGAAAATTAGACGAGCTTGAAGAGCTTGAAAAATGAGAATGAGAAACTGGCAACCGAAATGCATGAGATAGAAAATGAGAATATCCAATTTAGAGTGCAAGTAAGCAAACTCTCCGATGACCTGCTGCTTGCTAAAACGAACCTCGGAACGGTTATGAATGCAATCTTTGAATATGCTGGCCCTGAAGTGTTCGATATGATAGAAGAGAAAGTATCTTTTGGAGAGAAAGATTAATAAAGAATTCATTATAAACGAACGTCCTTTTTCGTTGAAGGATGTTGGTGGATGAGTTCTGGATTATATTTTCTAGATAGGTAACAATAATGGTTTTTTTTTTTTGGTAAACGTATCCAACCCAATCCGTAACAATTCGCTCTAACTATTCGAAAAATCATAAAAGTTGAAATTTGAAATTCGGGAATTTCATAAATTGAGAATTTTGTAAGCTCTAAAAATTTGATTTTGATAACTGCTATCAAGAATATTCTCTTTTGCTTAATTTCGCAGGTTAAGCCGACCATGCAAGAAAATATTATTTATAATATTTTGTTTGACTGCTGTATCATGGGCTATTGTTATAACTCTTGATTATTCACAAATAGCAGATTTCTGTTGAAATAAATTATGGTATTTTGGCGGATTTCTTTGAATAATGCAAAAATTTGCATTGGTTTTGAAATTGTATAGGATGCCTAACCTTCAAGTTTACATTTCCTCTAATAAGCTCTCGCCGACAATACGATAAGTAAGTTTTTTGAAAAGAGAAAACAAGTTTTGTTAGGGTTGAATTTATCGATTATTTTCTCGGTTTACTATCTTTACTGGATATATAATCAAAATTTGCTGGACTCAAAAGATTGTTGTTGAATTAGTTCGCAATCAAAAATTCCTTTTTTATTAAGAATCTTTTTGACAGGCATAATTCCAGTCAACCCTACCTACTACATCGAAACTATCCAAAGATAGCAATGACTCAAATCGAAGAGCAACTTCAGCCAAATAACCTCTTCAACCTCGTCAAAAAAGGGAAAAATCTTCATCGTCGCGTACAATCTTCAAATTCACATGATTTCGATACTCTCCTCAACAACAAGCCAGCAACTCCGAATCTTATGGCAGAGATCGCTCGAGAACAAGGGGTAGCTGACACTGCCAAAACATTGAAAGCTGTAGAAACGTCAGCAACAAAACAAGAGGAAAAACATGTCACTATCGAAGACATCGATGAGATCCCAACAAATACTGGATGGATTGTACCAAAAAACCCTTACTCGAAAAACCCGATGCAAGCTATTAAGAAACGTGATCCTCATACGATTCAAACTCATACCAATGATGATCACTTTGAGACTCCCAAAAAACTTGAAAGATTTTCTGACCAACAGCATTTAGATGAAATAACCGGACTGAGTACTGTACTAGAACGGAATCAATCAATAGAAAGTTCAGAGATAGATCCTAAGGAGTTAACATCGGAGAAGTCCTTAGAAGGCCGTTCATGCAGGTCTCATACAAGGAGGAGCAGCTGCCATGAGCCAACTTTCTCAAGAAAAGGTTCAATTACTCAAAACACCCCACAAAATATAGTTGGCTACCCATTAAGCAACGAGCTTGAGAAAGAAACAGCGGAGGGAGTAGGAAAGAAACCTCACTGCCAGAAGCAGCAAGTCCCAACTCAGGCTGATGCGGTTAAGTATAAATTAAACGGAGTGATCTCTCAAGACCAAAAATATCAGGCGATGAAAGTTGCAAAAGAAAAATATCATCTCTCAAAGAAAATTACTCCACAAGCTGCTCGAAACTTTCTGAAAGTACTTGATAAGCATCAGAAAGCACTTCCTGAAAGGAGTCTTCAGAAACCTATGAACGATAGAATTCAAAAACCGATTGAGACACTAAAACTAGAGAAAAACGCACCAGTCAATGAGGAAATACAAGTTTTTCATAAGCTAGAAAGTAAAATTGATATGATGAGTACAAAGGTGGAGCATTTGAATCAGAAAACAAGCCTCTTGATGAGTCAGGTTGCTGACCTTAGGAATATCGTTACGATTCTCACGAAGGAACATAATAACTACCAGCAGGTAATAATATGGTTTCAAGACAAACTTTAATATTTGATGGCAGGATTCTCAGAATACAAAAGAGAAAATTCGTATGTTGGAGAGCATGTTCCAGAAACTTGAAGCAGGACAGACACAAGTCGTTGATGATCTGAAAAATAAGCAATTTGAGAATCCTAACGAGAAGTCGGGGAATTATCAGTTGAGGTAAAAAAATTAGCATATCTTCCACTCATTTTGAATCTTAAATAGTAATGATGCGTCTACAATCGAACCTCCTGAAAATGAGAGCCGGCAGAGTGTAACAGGCGATCCGCGCTCAAGGACGCGTTTGGACCCAAGCAGTAATACCATTTATCAATAAGTTGGATTTGGATTCTCCTTTCGAAGTTTTTGAATAAAACGGAAGGAGAGCTTATTTTGGCAGGTAATCTCGAAATTGGATTGCCCAAAAATTTTGTGAGAGTATTAATTAAACAGTCATTTCGATTCTAAATCATAATAATATGCGTATATTTCTTTTTTCTAATTGCCTGAAGGTATTATGTCCATTGCATGCTATGAATAACATTATTTCCTATTGTCATTATTCCATGATTTCATAATATTAATAGTGCATATACTACTGACTAAAGGAGGTGTTTTAACAATAATGGTTTTACTAATTCAATAGCAGAATCAAAGTTAACGAATATTTGGAATTTCTGGTGATTCAAATTTCCCGATCAGAGACTTAACTTTGCTAATTACCAAATAAATTTTTTGCACCTTCCGATGGAAAGTTCCAATGATTCACAAGAGTGGCAACTCTCAGAACTATATACTTATTGCCAATCCAAGAATGATAGGCACAGCCCCGAAACCTCCAATAGCAATGAGGATAGCAATTCGATTATATACTACAAGAAATATTTTGCAGCACCTTCCAGAACAATCAGCACGCGCTTATTGAACGAAAGAGACAGAACGATCTTAAGAGATACAAGTATAAAAGTTCTCTACATAAGGGTATCATTCGCTATTTCGTTTATGCCAATAATTCATACATAGAGAGATAATCAGCCTTCATCAGGAGAGCAATGCTATGTGACTCCAATAGGTACTTAAGCAGATCCCACTAGAATTATTCTCATTGCTTGGAAATTGCTGGTAGGTGTCTTAGAGCGGCCTCGTGCTATGACTAAAGAGAAATATATGAACAGTTTACAAGTTAGTGAAGATATATTCCACTTTGGGAATGCTGTAAGACCTTTATATCTCAAATTCTATCTGACTTCGACTACTAGCCTCCGGCAAATCCAAAAACCTGGATACGCCTTCTGAACATTGATCAAAGTATAAGCAGTTCCCATGCCCAACTGCTATGGAA
>ENA-UOTX01001689-UOTX01001689.1-compost-metagenome-genome-assembly--contig:-NODE-1689-length-14417-cov-3.716876_pt1 | contig 14417 bp, 13 predicted proteins | sample MGYA00238143_ERZ746982 | MGnify/ENA primary metagenome ERZ746982 (study PRJEB28758, sample SAMN06268862) | compost metagenome | isolation source: single cell | place: USA: California, Emeryville, Joint... | reverse complement strand
TAATGTGTCTGGAAAGTAAGTAATGAATATTTTATTGTTTTCTTCAAGAGCGATAGAAGAAGTGAGGTTGAATAGCAATGGAGAGCTGTCCATAATAGAGTTCCCCGAGTTTTTAGATAAAGTGCGAGAGGATTGTAGGTGCTTTGAGTGATTGAGCTTTATGCGACTTGAGTTTTATTTTAAGATCTGTGAATTAATTATCACTGAGTCAATAAAAAAATAGACTCAAGAGTGCAATTTTATTATGCAGTGGAGGTATTGGAATTCCGTTCCTTGTGCAAGCCTCGTATCTTCAAGCAAAAATATGGGCAATCATGGATGGCATCCAAATAATTGAGAAATTCAATTTACGGTTTGAAGGAAACCAACCACCTCTTGGCTTCCTTCCTCTAACCATAATTAGAATAGTTCCAGTTATTAGGAGCATGCAGAGGATTGATCAACCCATTTCGACAATTGAAAAATGAACTAAGATCTTTGACTATCAGCTATTTGCATCTGTTATAAAGCTTGTTTTGAAAAAACCAATAAAAAAAATTTACAAAAACGACTATAAATTTGGTATCATTGGCCTATTTTTCGCGTAAATACGAGAAAGACTGCTTATTAAACACCAACTCAGATTTTTCGATGGCCAAGCGTGAGGTATCAGGAATTATTGTGAAGAGCTGGAAACTTGTACCGTAGCCACTTAAAATTATGTTTATCTGAAAGCTGGATTAAAAATGAAATTTTTTTAAGTTGCAATTAGAAGCACTTTCGAGTGTCTCTTCGACTTTTCTTTGAATTCCGCCAATCGTCTCTTCTACAAGCAGACAACGATATTCTTACGATTCTTCTTGATTCTGTCTCGCCTAGATAACAAGTCTATTAATAAGGTTCTGACCTCTGAATTAATCAATGTACTTAGATATTTGAACCAATCAAGGAATATTTTTCATAAATGTTATTGTAATTTGAGGCATTTTTCAACCACTACACTGAAACTATCATTTTTGTTCAATCTTTCGTCATCGAATATATACCAAAAAAATCATATGGAGATATACTCAATAATTTCCTATCTTCTCTCAAAGTTCATCAACATAGCTTAATTCCTGAGTGACTGTGGCTTGTGGTTCCGTTTGCTGCGAGTTATCTGCTGGTTGGGATTTTGCGCATAACATTTTCAGGTCTTCTCGTGTTTTTTTCGAGAGTCCATATGTTAAGCTATTCAAAAACCCATGTAGTCCGAGACAGAATTTTGGTATAACAGCAAGGTCACGATCCAGGTCAATGAACATGTAAACAAGACTCCAAATAAGATATGGAAGCCAGCAAACAATCATAGTTGCTGGATAAACCATAAGAACAAGGAGTTCTCGAGCCATGCCCGATTCCTTAGCTAGAAAAGACTTGATGTGCCAGCCTGTTCGCAAATAGAAATAGATGCTCATGACACAACTGAGGAGCAAGGGCACTCCAGAAAGCAGAAAGTATGAATAGTCAAATTGACCGATGGTTACATATCTTCCGCATCTTTTGCCATCTGGATTATAGACCACCAAAGGAGTCGAGACAAAGACCAATGCAATAATAGCTGGTAGAGACAAAGAGAACGTTGTATAGTATTTCCCTAATCTCTCCACTGGGGTGAAATTGTTGGCTTCCATTACCTTCATCAACGCGTGAGCAAATGAGGCTGACCAGAAAAACGAGCTGGTCCTTCCAAAGGCCGAAATATAAATCGTGGTCTTGCATTCAACTGAGCTTGATGGGGTGTTTACCAAACTGACCAGCAATGAAAGGCTGAACAAAAAGTCAGCCAAGATTAGAAAGAACACCATTTTGTGAAGTGGATCAGTGTAACATTTCGTTAGAATAAGGATGACAAGGATGGCAAAAGTGAGGACCAATGAGAGGAGAGCAGGAATAGTATCAATTAATTCGTTCGGATAGTATGGATAAAACGGTTGATTAGCATCTTGAAGCATAATTGAAGAGTTGAAGGCGAATGTGGAAAAAGTGGAGTCCATCTGTCTTGCTGTCTGTTACTAAGCAGATTTAAGTCGATAATGAGGCTTGTTTGGAGGTAAGGGTATTGAACCGGTTTTCCTGTGATATTAATGATTTATCCAAAATAAGATTATGAATGCTGCCGAATTAAAATCGATTTTAATTCACGAGGCTGCAATTTTTAGTTACTCAACAGTTATGATTTTTGTGTTTTTTTTATTTTTTTATTTTTTTTGGTTGCTGATAGATTGGCGACCGACATACGAGCTTCTGTGTTCATAAGGAGCCTGTTGGCACGTAATTCAACCTGTTATTCCACTACCTTTTTGATTCAATTGATTTTTTCAACACGATGTGCAAACAGAATTATTAGGTTGAGGAAAAAACACCAAAGGATATTGCTCTCGGGATTGAACCACTTTATTCTGGATTTTTCTATTTTTTATGGTTTATACCTTCAACGAATGTTTTTCTTTATCTAATCAAGCTCTATCACATCTATTTCCTTACCACTCTTAGCTAAAGCTAATAAATTTCAAGAATGGAGGATACTGTGTTCAGGATTTAATAAGGTTGAAATCTTTTCTCTTACTAGCACTATTCAATTTGCTTTAATATATAGTGGCCAAAAACAGCAACTTGACCCTAAAATCAATCTTCATTTAATCTTTGAATGACTGGATTGCGATCTTTTTGCAGCTCTTGGATGTGCTATGTGCTGCTAAAGAAATCTAAATTTGTTGAATCAATCCAGCCAAAGAAATAAACAACTTATCTATATTATTGGCTATTACAAATTACTGCCAATGTATGACAGTTCTTGAGACATTGTGATTGATTGATCTGTATCTCGCCAGTTCTCCTCTTTCTTTCCTCTCGAGCATTGTGCTTTTAGGTCTTCTCGCGTTTTTTTTGAGAGTCCATATGTTAAACTGTTCAAAAATCCATGTAATCCGAGACAAATTTTTGGTATGATCATATATGCTTGATCCGGCTCCGTAATCATGGTAACGAAACTCTGAATCATGCTCGGACCCCAGCAAAACAGCATGATTGCTGGATAAAGCACAAGAATGAGAAGTTCCCGAGTTGCGGCTGAACCCTTAGCGAATAAAGCTTTTAGACGGCACCCAGTTCGCATATAGAAGTATATGCTTAATAAACAGCAAGTAGTCAGAGGCACTCCTCCCACCAGGAAGTACACGAAATTAAATGATCCTACTGTGTCATATCGTCCACATCTCTGAATGTCTGGATTATAGTCCACCATCGGAGTTAAGACGAATGACAATGTGATACCTATCGGCAAATACACAGCGGTGAGGTAATAGTACCTCATTAGCCTTGGCATTGGTGAGAAATCGTTAGCTTCCATGATTTTCATGAGAGCATGGGCAAACGCAACAGACCACCACAGCGAGCTGTTCCGACCGAAGGACGAGATTGAAAGTAACATCTTGCACTCGGCCGCGCTTTTTGGAGAGTAAAACATGTTGATCAAAAATACCAGACTGAATAAAAAATCAGCAAATATGAGAAAGAACACCATTCTGTGAAGTGGGTGTCTGTAAAATTTAGTTATCCAGAGGATGATCAAGACGGTGACAGTGGCTGCCAGTGAGAGGAGTGAAGGAATTCTGTCATATAATGTGTCTGGAAAGTAAGTAATGAATATTTTATTGTTTTCTTCAAGAGCGATAGAAGAAGTGAGGTTGAATAGCAGTGGAGAGCTGTCCATAATAGAGTTTCCCGAGTTTTTAGATAAAGTGCGAGAGGATTGTAGGTGCTTTGAGTACTTGAGATTTATGAGATTTGAAGTCGAATGGAGGTCTATCCACAGAGCTGTGAATTAATTCAAACTTAAATTAATTCTTCACTGACTCATATGATTGAAAAATTTCCAATCCATTGAATTTGATCGGCCTATTTAATGTTCTGTCTGTCGATTGCGAGGGTGCATCTTGTGATACTCATTCACCTTCTCTTGATTCTTCAAAAATAGAAATAGAATTGCATTCAACTCATTTCCAAAATTTGCTACATTATCTAAGACTTTGAGTATGGACGAAATTGTAATAGTCATCTAGATTTCGTATGAGTGCTTTTTCAAGCACAAAATACGAGACTTTTCACAAGGAACGGAATTCCAATACCTCTACTGCATGATAAAATTTTACTCTTGAGCCTGCCTTTTTATTTACTCAGTGATAAATCGAATGGAAAATTTTAGACTCTTCAAGTAAAAATATGAAGTAATCTTACTTGATGGCATCCAAATAATTGAGAATTTCAATTTTGGGTTCGAAGGAAACCAAACAGCTCTTTGTTTCCTTCCTCTAACCATCATGATATTATTTCCCGTTATTAGGAGCTTGCATAGGATTGAGTCAACTCATTTCGAAAAATGACAAATGAGCTAAGATCTTTGACTATCAGCTTGTGTAAAGCATATTTTGAAAAAACCAACAAAAAAAAAAACAAAAACGACGATATATCTGGCTTCATTGGCCTATTTTTCGCGGAAATACTAGGAAGACTGCTTATTAAACACCAACTCAGATTTTTCGATGGCCAAGCGTGAGGCATCAGGTATTATTGTGAAGAACCGGAAACTTGTACCGTAACCACTTAAAATCGTGTCTAGCTGAAAGCTGGATTAAAAAATGAAATTTTTCAGCTACAACCAGAAGCACTTTCGAGTGTCTCTTCTGACTTTTCTTTGAATTACGCCAATCGTCTCTTCGACAAGCAGACAACAATATTTTTTGCAATTCTTCTTGATTCTGTCTCGCCTAGACATCCAGCTTATTAATAAGGTTCTGACGTATGAATTAAATAAACCATAAAATCAGGCCTCAGTCATAAACAATGGTTGAATCAGAACCCTGCTACAAACAAATTGGAAAAAACTACTACTATGACATGAACGCACGACCTTTAGGGGCTGGGAACTTCGGCAAAGTCTATAAAGGTCATTCTCTTAAAGACAATGAGGAGAAAGTTGCTATTAAAGTGATCTCGCAAGCCATTCTTGTTCAATACAAGGACTACATCGAGATTTTCCTGAGAGAAATCGAAGTTCTCAGGAAAATCAAAGGAAAGCGCTTGTTAGAATTCAAAGAAGTGCTCCGCTCTCCAAATAACATTTACATTGTCGTTGCTTTTTGCAATGGAGGAAGTCTTGAAGCGAAACTCGACCAAAACGGAGGAAAGCTCTCAGAAGCTGAATCTCTCAAGATACTCAAGCAGGTGGCTGAAGCATTCAACGAACTGGAGAGTCTAGAATTAAAAAATTCTAAAGGAGAGAAACTTGTTGTTATGCACAGAGACATAAAGCCTGCTAATATTCTCTTTCACAATGGCGAGATTTGCCTCGCGGATTTTGGTTTTGCTAAGCTTGTTGATGAAGCTACTAAAGACTTTAAATCAAATAATACAATTCTCGGGACTCCAATTTATATGCCTCCACAGATATTAAAAGAAGAAAAATATTCTTCTAAATGTGACGTTTGGTCAATGGGTGTGGTGTTTTATGAAATGCTGCATGGGAATATTCCGTTTTCGGCTCCATCGGATTACGGAAGGCTAGCGCTAATGAAAAAATCTTCACTTGACTTGGCTGAGGGTTTGAGGAAAGAAACGAAAGATTTGATCACTAAAATGCTGAAATATGAAGAGGATGAGAGAATATCCTGGAAAGAAATACTCACTCATCCTGCACTCATTCGAAAGAAATCAACTATTCGCATAATTGAAGTTGTAGAGTCTAGTTAATTGTGATTCACATTTTTTTATACCTTTGCTCTGTAGTTTAATAACTCATTGAATGAAAAGAGTTTTTCAGCACTAAAATATCAGTGAATTAATCCACAAGCTATACCATCTTGCTGCTCGCTTGGGCAATCATCTTGAAAATATGTTTATAGATGAAGATGAAGATGAAGATGACGAATCTGACTATTCAGACGAAGATGACAACTTGGATGTTAAAAAGTTTGAAAAACTCCTGAGTCGAGAGTCCAGCAAGAACCAAAAGTCAGCAGGTAGGAGAGGAGGAGGTGCTGCTGCTGACAATGATGATGACAATATCGAAGATGCTGTTTTGAATGACGAGGACTCTCTAGTTTATGGAGAAGAAGGAGAATTCACTTACGAAGCAATAAAAAAGCATTTGGCCAGTCTCTCAAAATTTGCTGGACTGATCTGCAGAATCAACCCGAATGAAGCCAGCGAGGCCATTTCCGCTATTGTCAAAAAACTCAGGAAAGATTTTGCATCTGAAGATGATGAAGATGATTATCGAGTAACGTTCGCGTTAATGACACTTGTTGAGATTTTCACTCATCTGCCTTCAAAAAATATACCGAACGCAGCCCTTGAATTAGCTTCAAAGTTCTATGAGTTATCTTCTAAAGAGTCGTTAGAAGTAAAAGCAGTTTGTATTTTGGGATTTGGTGTTTTTGCTCAATTGGATCCCGATATCTTCCAGGAAGTTGCCTCAAAGTGTGTTACTCGGATTTATGAAACGATCAAGCAATTAAAAACTGAAAACACGGATCTAGCTGCCCATCAGCTTCTCACGCAGAATATCTGCTTATCGATTGCGAAAATCCTGTATGCGAGCAAGACACACATCCCTTCGCAATTCATTCCAAACTGGCTGGACAGTATCCCAACGAGCAATGATCCAAAGCAAACTAAAGAGCAGGTAGAAGAATTTATAAAAATTTTAACTGAGCAAAGAGCACCGTGAATATGTCCTTGGAGAACAGAATCAAAACTTGCAGAAGGTGAAGAATGCTATAGAAAGAGCTGTGAATGCGGAGGCAGTGACGAGGACATTGCGCTCTCAGCTTGATAATGCCAGAAGTCTGCTCCCCTCTTGACGAAATTATAAGAAATTTTATAACTAGAATCTCTCTCGTCCGAGCTGCTAAACAACAATTATTCAATCATGACAACATGATAAACAAATAAAAGCAGATCATCACGTTTTAAAGCAGCACATCAGTGTATACAACATAAGAGAATTATAGTAAGAAATGCTCTGATAGGGAGAGAAAAAAAAGAAGATGATGAAAAACTCTAAAGTTGACTCCAATTAATAGCTACATTCTTTTAAACATTCTGAAAGCGAGGGAGAAGTGCTCCCTAGGTTTTAACATGGAAATTGAGTAACATGTACAATCAAAGGGAACGTCAGATGAATACTTCACACACAACAAAATTGAAAAAAATTAAACACCAAACTCTTTTTGCGTCTTGAAGAGTTCATGCATATGATGAGAAAATTCATAGTTCTGAAAAATGGATCAGTAACAAATGTATCCATGAGAATTTTGATAAAATCAAATGAAGATATCCATGCTAATTCGATATTCAATACAAATTGATAAAAAAATAAATAACCTAGCGATTGGCCAAAATTTTTGGCTTTAACGTTTGATATGCCGGAATCATTACGGTCATAGGAGTTTCCTCCACTGGAATCTCATCGTCTACTCTGCCTTGATCATACCTTAAGCGATTTTTCGGAAATTTATAGGAAATAAAGGACTGAAATCGTCCATGATCTGAGTTTCTCGTGAAACTTAGGCTCGCTTCTTTGAAATACATATTCATGATAGAATTATTTGAGGAGTCAAAAGACAGGCCAATAACGTTCTCTTTTGAGAGAGGAATCATGTTGGATTTGGTCGATTCAGAAAATCGAGCAAAGTCTGGCTTAAGTTTAAACTGTTTCTTAGTCGCAGTAGGCAGCACAGTTGCCTGAGAAGTCTCATAGCAAAATAAGTAGCTCTCATTTGGTATGTTTTCGGCATCAGTATTAAACTCGTTTTCACATTTTAAGTGATAAACTTTGTTAAATTTCAAAGATGGGAGAGCATCAGACAGATCAATGCTTGACGGGTATGTCCTAGCTTTTACTTTCTCGAAATCGATCCCTGCCAGCCAAGGATGATTCATGATTTCTTTATACCCATTGTAGCCGAGTCGATACGAAGGATCCTTGGCTAGCAGTCTCTTGAGGAAATCCTGCAGCTCCCATGATAAATCATTCGGGATCTTTGGTTGTTCATGCACAACTTTTGTCAGAATCTCTCTTTGAGACTTGGTACGCATGAAGGGCGGACTTCCAGTCACTAATTCCCAAGCAAGCACTCCTAAGCTATAATAATCCGCTGTAAAAGTGTAATCTTCTCCTTTGAAAACTTCAGGAGCCATCATTCTAGTAATATTTTGTTTTAATAAAGGAAGGGTAGAATCTGAAGGCTACTCTTGTGTGCCACACATAGTGTTCGCGTACGGATATTCAGGGTTTAATCGTTTTGCGATTCCGAAGTCGCACAAACGCACGTGTCCTTCATGATCCAGCAGTAAATTCTCAGACTTAAGATTTGGGTAAATATTATTGAATTTGAATGTGTTTACCTTAAGATCTCGGAAAAGTATATATTTCTCATGTAGTATCGAAAGGTCAGAAAGAGCTTCAGCAACAAGAACTCGAGCTTGCTTTTCAGTGAATTTAGAATGCTTCTTGAGGAGGCCCTTGAGGTTGCCACAGGGGAAGTAGTCCAGCACCAAGTAAAAGTGATATTTCTTCAGTTAAAATGGAATTATTAAGCATTGATAAATAAACGCATTAGCAACTTACTGATTCAAACGCATAGTGCAGTTTCACCATTTTTGAGTCTTTCAAATCAAGCATGATATCTTTCTCGTTGAAAAGACTTCTATATTCGGATTTTCGGGATTGCGCAAACCCCTTTCGAATTTGCTTTATTGCGAAAACTTGCCCTGTGTCCTTTTTTCGCCCTTCACAAATAAACAAAAGATTACCAATTAATCAAGAAAATTGCCCTACCAACATAAACATGCGAAAATCCACCTTTCCCAATCCTTGCATACAATTCAAAATCGCAGATACTCGTTCTTTTCCTGAGGAGTGACGCCACACCCTGACATATGTGTGATTGAGCAGGATAGTAAGGAATGAGTTCAAGTTTGTCCGGAAAGTTATTCAGAGTCGTATTTCGCTCAGAAAGAAACGAGTCATATGCGATTAGTTTCGATTGTGTATGCAACAGGCAAATGAAGTCGTAGCTTTCGGAGTTATAAAGCTCTCTATTATCTTTTGTCGATTGTAACCGTGCATTAGCCTGGTCAACCAGCCATGCTACAGTGTAATACTGGGCCTCAGATTTCAACACTTGAATTTCCAGGACAAGTTCTTCGAAGTATACTACGAAGATTTTGAAGTGAGGCGAGAGAGAGCATTCGTTAATTTCAATGAGATTTTCTTCTCTTGGAGTGCACTGCGTACTGTTTTGCTTTCCCGTGGTGGGTTTTTCTGAGAACAAGGAAGATTCCAACCGAAACATAAAATTTAGAGAGTTTTATAAGATTCGCAATTGGATCGAGGAATGGGTAGTTTTGAGTACTTAATTAATACAAAAAAGAATGATTCGATAATTTATAATCAAATTCTGAGGATTTATGCTCGATATTGATTATCGATAAAATAATTTTCAAAAGCTCACTGAAATTTCTTCTGTAAAATTCTTCTTGTAATGAGTTGTAGTCGGTAATAAAAAATTTATTTTCAAAAAAAAATTTTTGTGCGGATGGAAAAGCCTTTCGAAAGTTGACTATTATGAAGGTTTCTTTTTTCAACTGAAACGCAATCTATTTTCGACTTGGACCGTCTATGGAGCTTTTTGCACGAATTACAAAGTAATGAATTCAAATTTAAATTATTGTGGTGATTGATGAGAATGGGATTTTTACCCGGCGTTTTCTGTCCTAATTTCAGCCCATAATATATCCGAGAGAGCTTACTAATAGCCAAATCAATCTCGACAATGGAATAAGATACAATTATTGATTTATATATATATGTATCATGTCTCTTTGAATTTTACAATTAGCCTGGGAATTAGTTCGACGCTTTTGTACAATGATGTGAGGTAGTAGCAACAATAAAGCATTTGGAGAATCAAAGTCATTATATGAAAAAATGTTGCTGTTAGAAATTCCGGTAGTGAGAATCTTTTAAGAACATCCATATATTCGACATTTAAAGAATCTTTAGCTTCCTTATCTACTGTTTGCGGGTCTATCGATATGAGAAAGGATCCAAGAAATCAAAAGAATTTTCCCTTCAGATTTAAACGACTATGTTTTGTGCAGTTTACGAAGTTCTCAACTCCCGTAAAATATCTAATAAAACTCTAGGATTATTTTAGATTAATATGATATTATGCCCACTTTTTTTGAGTATTCACATTCTGACGGCTGAAATAAGTTTTTGAGAATTCAACTAATCGCAATCTCATTCATCCTTAAACTTAAAAAATAGAAAAAGGATCTTTGTTGTTTGCTAAATTGATCCCAAATTGTGAACAAAGCTATATTATCTTAGGAACTATCACATAGAGAGCCAAACTCTAAGAGTTAACTCCATGTATACCGATCATTGTAATACCAAAGGTGTTAAATTTCCGCGCTTTAAGTAATTCGATATGGATTTCACAAAGCTTCATCGTCAGTTGTTGATTCACTAACTGTTTCCTCAAATTAATTGTTACTTCATGCAACAAACGTTCTATTTCCTTTCTTTTGAAGTAGCTCACTACCATATTTGGTCATAATGATTTGTGATATAAAGATTAGATCATCTCGAAGCATAGAGAATGCATGACCGAAAAGCTGCAAAAATTAATAGTAATTTCAAAAAATTTATTTCGTTTCTTCAGTACTGCCAACCTGGTACTCGACGTCTGTGATCCTTCTTTGCAACCCTGAACATTTTACATAAGCTTCAAGCTCAATTAGTTTCTAAATTTACCGAGAAGCTGCTGTTGGAGAGCGGTTTTTTCTCCTTTCAAAGCAGTGATCTGTTGCTGAATGCGTGAATTCTCTGCTTTTTGTTGAGCAAAGCCCTTTCTCATATTATCTTCGACGGTTGTAAGGAGTTCAATAAGCTCTTTCTTGAGGTCTCCGAGTTGCTGGTTGGCCTCTTTCTCCATATTACCGATCTCTACAAAAACTCTTGCGTCTCTTCGATATTGTTCCATGTCATCAACTACTTGTTTTACTACTTCCTACAATACATGCGATTAATGGTTTTTGAGGCGCAGAGTAGATACCTCGAGGCTCATTAATTTTCCTTTGAGACTGGCATTATTGCCCCAACTAGAATTTGTTTGGCCGAGACCCACTTTAGAGTTGTTAAGTCCGGACTCCTCGAGTTGCTGTGGTGATTTAGGTGACTTTACAGTGCCGATCCTCATCTTTTAGAGCTCGTTATGAGTATTTCTGCTATTTTTTTGCTCTGTGTTTATTGTTTTAATTTTATTTCCAGAGGAATGAATAGAAGTTGTATAAAACAGATTTTATAACTTACGACAATGCATATAATCAGACTAACTCTCTTTTCAGGTTTGCGAGAGCGAGTTGAGAGAATCTCGCTTCTAATTGGAAGTCATAGGCTTCTTTCAGTCGAGAGAAAATCCTTTTGTTTTCCTTGTTCTGGGTGAGAGTGTAGTAGTTCAAGCAAACAAAGACTAAAAACTCACAGCAAAGTTGAATAATCGATTAAACTATCGAGGCTGATGTAATAATCAGGGTTGAAAATTATGTGTCGGACGATGTGAAAAGAGTCTGACATCTTGGACGACTCCTTTTTTGCAACTGAAATTGAGATCCTGTATAATTATAGAGGGTGAATTAAACAACAAAAAATTCGCACGAGAGAAAGAATTCGAGAAAAGCTTGCGCTTGGAGTCAATGAACCATTTTTCATGGAATCGAGACTAGTGAGAAAAATCGATAAGTTACTAAGCTTGCATTAAGCATGTATTATCACAAGTCTCAGCCTAATAATTTTCAATTGATGCTTTTCGGAGGGTTTCTCAATTTAGAGTAACTCTGGCGCAGATTTTGAGGGTATCTTCGGATATAGGGAGGAGGATATAGTCATTTAAAGTTATTTAACGACAAATGAGATGGAAGATAATTTGCTATTCAATTAATGGCACACTTAATTCTTTCTCATCAGCTTTTTTTCAGTAAATGGCATAAATTGCTGAACAATTTGAAATATATGCAAACCTCTCTTTTCTTAGCTCCAATCAAAGTCGATATTTGTTACAATACATCAAAAAAAGTGTATTACTCGCAAAAAAATATTTCACAGTTTATTCGTTGATCAAGACTAACTTGCACCTGAATATATATTTGTTGCAGGAATATCAACCTTCACTAAACCTGTTCTGAATGCTTTGAAAGGACTTCCATCATCTTGGGCCTTTCTTTTGCAACAATCGAGAGTCCAAACTCTCTTTCATTCATGGCTTCATTCTCGTTAATTTTACAGAGTGGGCTCTTTCAACAAAAGACAGAAAACCAATATTATAGGAGAAGCATTTTGCGTGATTCCCTGAGATAATTTGAATATTCCAAAGCATCAGTTATTTATTGACAGCAATTCTGCTCAAATCTGATCGGATATCCTACATAAGAAATTTAATTTACACAGTAGTTCCAAAACGATAATTCGAGTAGTGAAATTACTGTTATATCTGTTTCAGTCTTAGCATCCAATAGTAGGATTCTTTTCTTTCCAGATGAGCGATGGATGCCTCAAAACTCACTCCATGGACTCCAGCCGTCATAAAAAGATGAGTTTGCTTCCTGGCAATAGTTTTTGAAGATAAATTGATCTGTTATTTGAGCATTTTTTTTTTCTCTCAACTTTGCTGTGTTTCGATCTTCGAGATACAGTTTAACAAACCTAAGCGGATACTAACAACAACAAAAAGTTGAGAGTACTCCTCCTAAGTTTTTATTGTAGTCATCAGGGGATAGATTAAGTTGTTCATATTCATACCTTTGGCTACATTTCAATGATGGTAAAGCTAGCGACTTTGTGAGTGAAACTCGAAATTTGCTCTATGTTTTAATTATATTTGTTTTGAGTTTTTAAGTGATCATCTGAAAAGAGAACCACGACTAAAATTTCTTGAAACAATACCAAATATGGATATCTCTTTCTTTATGTACCATATTTCTGAGGTTTGGATACAACAGCACTTATCAAAACAGCAACGAAATTTATTTCAAATTCATGCTAAAGATAAATCAAATGTTTGTTTTTTACTGTTCTTCGGCTTCATCTTGGATTTCGGAGGTCCAGAGGGTGAGGTTGTCTCTGATGAGTTGCATAATGGTGGTTGAGTCCTTGTATTGGTCCTCATCCAAATGTTCGATGTCAGCAATAGCATCATCGAAAGCTTGCTTGGCCAAGTTGCAGGCCTTGGTTGGCTCATTCAAGACTTCGTAGTAGAAGACGGAGAAGTTAAGGGCAAGACCAAGTCTGATTGGGTGGGTGGTCTTGAGTTCCTTGTTGGCAACATCAGAAGCCTTTTGGTAGGCATCGAGGGCACCAGCAGAGACGGTCTTGTGGGCATCACCGGTGGCGTACTCAGACATGTATCTGTAGTAGTCACCCTTCATCTTAAGGTAGAAGACCTTAGCTTCAGCGTTGGTGGCGGTGGCAATGAGGGTGTTGTCGAGGAGCTTAAGGATATCCTTGCAGAAAGTTTCGAGTTCTTCTTCGATCTTCTTCTTCAAGGTTCTGAGGAGTGGGAGGTTCTTGCTGCCCTTGGCTTCTTCCTTTTGCTCAATGGAGCTGATGGCTCTCCATGCAGTTCTTCTGGAACCAACGGAGTTCTTGAAAGCAACGGAGAGGAGATTTCTCTCTTCAACGCTGAGTTCTTGGCCAAGAGTGGAGACTTTCTTCATGTGCTCAAGCATGTCTTCGAATCTTTCGGTTTGTTCGCAGAGCTTGGCGAGGTAGATGAGTTCTTCACGGGAGTGTGACATTTGGATGAAAGATTTCGGGTTGGTTTTAGTTTTCGAAAATTTAAATTATTTATTATTCATTAGTTGGATTCAGCCTTATAAAGCAGAGGATTTTGAATTCTAATTTGAATAGGTTTTGCCAGAATTACTGTAATGATTTTAAAGAGGTTCCTAACTCGTTTTTATTTGAATTAAAATACCAAGGTAGTTTCATACGTGTTTCTAATCAGATCTAAGGCAGTACTAAGTGAAAAAGTTCAAAGAGTATCTCAACTTCACAAGCTGTTTTCAACTTATTTTGATTTTGGGGGCCTTTCTACGAAATTTGGTTTGAGAGTTTGAATTGGAGGAGTGGGTTCCTGAATTGCTGTAGTAACTCATAACAGAATCACAAAAAGAAACACAAAAGGAGGAAGATTTAGAGAATAATTTCGAAATATCCAAATTTAAATTTTTTTGGATCAGAATCGATCAGATTTGCTGTCTCAGATATTTGCCATCAATTTTTTTTTTTGAAAATTCCGAAATTCCACGTTTATATGACGCACTTGATATTG
>ENA-UOTX01001688-UOTX01001688.1-compost-metagenome-genome-assembly--contig:-NODE-1688-length-14446-cov-5.716473_pt1 | contig 14446 bp, 15 predicted proteins | sample MGYA00238143_ERZ746982 | MGnify/ENA primary metagenome ERZ746982 (study PRJEB28758, sample SAMN06268862) | compost metagenome | isolation source: single cell | place: USA: California, Emeryville, Joint... | reverse complement strand
CTTACGCTGAATTCGAGAAAATCTTCAAAATGACGTACGAGGAGTTCAAAGCGCTTAAGACTTGGAAGCAACAAGAATTGAAAAAAACCGTCAAACTATTTTAGAGTCTCTTGTGTAGGGGCGAAATGCTTTTTTAATCAACTATTATCGTTTTCCAAAGTTTAAAAATATCCTTTTAAAAATCTGGGTCTGCAACTTATATGTACGAGCGACGAATAAAAAAACCACAAACTTTCAACGAGAAATAAGAATTTAAAAAAAGCGGCACACAACACAGACACACACGGCACTGACGCAGAATGACTGTAAAGCAGCAATTCATATATCTAAAAAAATTTCCAACTTCTCGCTTCATTTGCTGTTTCCGAACCAAAAATTAAGATAAACTAGACTCAGTTAATAAAGTTTTATTAAGTTTTTTAACCGAGAGCTAGACTTTCCCTTTTTAAATTTAGTTCTGTGGATGTCTTCCTTCAAGATCTGCAGGAACTGCATGGGTTCCTTCAGGTAGGTTCTGCGGTGCTGTCTGAGGTTTGCTTTGGGTGCTGTCTACCTTTGGAGTGCCTTTTTGTGATTTTTTCTCTTTGGCTTCTAAAATACAAATTAGCCTCTATGAAGTTGTTAAAGGGTGAAATACCTTTGGTTTTCTTTGATTTATTGATGAGTTTCTCAATCTTTTGAAGTTTGGTAGGATCATCTTCCTGTTTTTTGCGGGCTAACTCACGGAGGAAGTCTCCTGTCTGTGTGAAGTATTCTTTTTGCACGTACACATACATGGCTTCGAACAAGAACACACAGCCAAAGTTCAGCGCCACCACGAGATAGAACTGAGGGGTTTTGAACAGCATCTGTATGGTTTCATAGACGATGAAGATATCGATGTAATTGGCTATCCAAATGTAAGCGATGTAGAGTACAACGCTGAAGACGAGCAACGTGAACCAAGTTACCCAAGTCCAATACTTGGTGTACACTGCGAGCTTGAGATCAACGATCTAATGAGTAATCCATTAGTTTTTCAAGTCAAAATGAGATATTATTACGAATATGACAGAGGTGTAGATGGTGACGCTAAAGTACCACATATCAGCCACTCGGCCTTCAGGGTCAACAGAAGCTTTTTTCAAGGTGAGATATGTGACAACGAAGATCAAGACTGCATGGCAAGCTCCTTTAAACACTGATTTGAAGAAATTTGGCACATTGAAGAGCTTGTTTTGCTGTCCAACGTAGTAGAGGAGAGGGTAGTATTTCTTCAAATTGGGCTGGTCTATCAACTGGACTTTTTTCTCCTTGCCGACCTTCTCAACTTTCTGCTTCTTGTAGTACACATCCTGGTCCATACAGGCTCGAACGACCAATGGCACCGAGGTGAACACCATGTTGAAGAAGGTGATGTAGAAATCGTCAAATACGGTTTGGGCACCGAAGGCTGACATGCAGGCGAAGAAGAATTGCGGGAGAGTGAAAACCATGTTTTTGTAGAAGAAGTAGAGGATCATCTCCGATATTCTGATGTAAGACCATCTGCCATGGACGAAGAGCAGTCTCCAGAGGCATTGGAACTCTGTAATAGCGAAATCAGAGGCCTGGACCGCGCGCATACCTTCCAATCCGTAGATACCGACACCGATGTGTGCTTCTTGGATCATATTGACGTCATTTGCACCGTCACCGATAGCGAGCGTGATTTTATTCATGCTGTTCTTGATGAGACGGACCACGTCGGCTTTCTGTTTCGGAGTCACTCTGCAGCAGATAACCGCCTCGCATTGTTTTAGCATGTTCAAGGTCTCTTTCTTGAAAACATGATCGTCCAAAATAACAGCTATGAAGATCGGTTAGCAGATAGACTAATTAACGACTTACTTAATGACTCTCCTTCTATGAGCAAAGCTTTTGGCTTGCCTTTCTCAAGGCATTGAAGGAATTTCCCTTTAGCCTCTCGGATGGCCAATTCGACCTTATCCTTCTCTTTTTGAGCAATATGCATCACTTCGAAGCCCGGCTGGATCAGATTGCATGATCGACCGATGTTTTCAGCGGTTTCGAGTTTATCTCCTGTAAGCATCCAAACCTTTATTTCTTTAGAACGAATGAGAGATTAGCATTAGTGCCACAATTGCAGAGCTGTTTTACTGGCTTTGATTAAGTCATAGATCACTTGTGGGACATTATCTTGAAGTCTATCTTCAACTGCAGTTGCTCCAATAAGCGTCAAATTCGTCTCGATGCCCTCAGCGATTTCATCTAATAACCAAATATTTAGTCTCTTAATCAAAGCGGATGAGCTATTACTCATTTTCTCTTCTCTATTAGGAGCATCAACGATTTTGACAATGCTCGCTTCAATTTCTCTGTACTCTTCATTGCTGATAATTCTCATCGCGATAAGCAGCGTTCTCAGACCTTTCACGGAGAACGCTTCGATTTTGTCATCGATCGCTGACAAGAAAACCTGAGGCGATTCCGTTGATAATCTCTTTTTAATGATCGTATCAGCTCCCTTGGTATAGATCTTGATCGTTCCATCATGGTCTCTGATAATGACAGACGCTCGCTTACGATTGCTGTCGAACTCGAAGGTTTGAAGCACCTCGAATTTCTCATCCTTCCCGTTGATCTCAACGATCTTGGCTCCTTTATCAAGTCCCTTATAGAAATAATTATTTCTCCTTGCGAAATCTACAAGCGTGATCTCATCCGGTGAAGGTCCCTAATACATTTGTAAATTAGGCATTAACCTCTAATTTCGCTATTTACCTGATAATTGAGATTGCCTTCCTTATCTTTTTCCAAAACACAATCATGATTGAGCGATAAACCCTTCAAGAACTCGAGTATTAAGTCGCTTTGGCTCTTGATGCTGAAATTTGCTACTCCCGTCACTTTGAGATTGAGATGAGGATCTGTCTGCATTTGGATGTCTCTCGTGAGTTCTGTGTTATCGAAGGTGTAGTCAACACCAGCTTTTTTGTCGGTGAAGGTTGGCTTTCGCTTTAACCCTCCGGCGGCGTTGGCTTCTAACACACTTTTATCGCCGTATAGTCTATCTCCTATCATAGCTAGCTTGAACTCCATTTTATTACAAGTCAACGTTCCAGTCTTGTCACTGAAGACGTAGTCGACTTGGCCAAGTTCTTCCATAATCGATGATGTCGAAGCGTTTGAATACCGACCGTTGTAGTACATCTCTTTGTCTCTCTTAATGAAGAACGCCTGGATGACTTTCACCAACTCGAGAGAGATAACCAATGAGATTGGAATCATGGTATTGAAGAGCAAAAAGTACGAGAAGAAGAAAAGCACGGCTTGTTTTCCTTTGCCGTAGGTCTTACCGAGATAAAGGATGTGCTGGTAGTTGCCGTCGAGGTTCACGATTGTCCAGATCAAACCTGCCACAGCGGAAAGCGCACACAAGAACATTTGAATCCCGAGAATTGCAATAATGCACTTATTAACAGTTCTCTCGACATTTGATTGTTTTCCTTTGGAAGCTTCAGCGTTTTTCATGATCTTAGTGTCAACTCCAGTGTAGACAACAATGCCGACGATCCATTCAGTATTTTTGAGTTTGGCGCCTCTTAACAACAGCTGCTTTGCGTTCAAATTTATTTTTTTATCACCGAATATGGTCATGAGGCCTTCGTACTGATAGAGAGCTGAGTTAGGAAGATCGCATTTGATTGAACCTTCAAGTCTCACGGTTGGGGTCGAAGCATTGAAGAGCGGCATGGTTTCTTTGGGGGCGACTTTAGGTTTCAGGTTTTTCTCGCCGTCAAGACTCCCCGTTTCTATGTAGCACATGCCGTTATCGTTGCTACAACTGAAAACTATGATATCTGCAGGGAAAAACTCCTCTTCTTCAACTCTTACAATATCACCGACAGCGAGATGCCGCCATGACTGCTGCACGAACTTCCCTTCACGGTAGACAGTGCAGGTGCTGGCGTTCAATTCGTTATCGGAAACATGTCTCAGCCAATCTTCAAAGCCTTCTCTGCATACAGCAAGGAAAATGACGAAAATAACGGGTGCGATTGCAGAGAAAGGGGATAAAGGAGAGATAGCTGGGATTGACTGGAGGATAGCCGTGATTAAGAAGTAAATATTCGCGTATTTCTCAAATTGCAGGAGGATACTCTTCGGAAGAAACGTAATGAGGGTGTATTTCGATGTTCTGATAAAGTTTGAAGGGTAGCGGAACTGGTGGTTGAGATGAGAGTTGCCAAAATAGAGCATCCGCTTCTTCTCTTCGGGTGTTACGACCTTTTTGGGTGTGGTGGTCTTATCCATTTTAGTATATCTGAGTGGTTCAGTTAATATATATAAATATAAATTATTTAAGTCGAGCTGAAAACGCAATCACTCTCGTAATTTCCCCTGTGGTTTCTCAATTTTCAGAGAGCAAAGGAGCATCTTCCTGTTCAGCTGCAAAGAACTCAATATAGCATTGAAGGTGGATGGTTATTTGAGTTCCGCCATGGCGTTTTATGAAGTCAACCCAAAGTTGTTAGGATTTAAATAGACCCCGAATTAATTCCCAAGCGTTATAATTAATAATCGTGGATGAGTCTGCTTTCGCGAAAGAAGCCACTGTACGCTTCATAAAGGTTTTTAGTTAAAAATCGTGGGAAATATGACACCGAACAGTAAATAGTAATCATGATTGCTGTTTTCATTTGGTGCAACTAAAACCTCTAAGATCAAAGCGAATCAACCTATTTTTGACAAGATGGGTCGTTTTATTGATACTACTAGCAACGAAAGCATTAAATTGATTGCTAAGCACTGCTTATGGTTCTTAGTCTCTACGTGTAAGGAAAGTGACGCCTATAAATTTGCTTATCCTTCACTAATTTTGCAAATGTTACTTTATAAAATTCATATTTATCACGCTCCAGGGTTGAGTGAAGCCTCTGTGAGCTCTAGCGAATATATTAATAATAATAAGGTTTGATCTAAAGTTTCTCAAATAATTTTTTCCGAAGCGATTGAGTTCTGAAAATAAAGTCTTTCTTTTTGCATTAGATTAGCTAAAAGGCGTTTTATTTCAGGGTCTTAGAGAAAAGAGGCAAAAAGTCATTTACTATATATTTAACTTAATTTTTCAATTTGTGTAGACAAAAACAGATGGAACTAAAAATAAACAAAACTTTCAAACTCACAAAAAAACTGGGCAGCGGAGCGTTTGGAGAAATTTTTCATGCAATTAATTTGAAAACCAACGAGGAGGTTGCCGTGAAACTCGAAAATACGAACACGAAAAGTCCTCAACTATTCTATGAGGCCAAACTTTATCAATATCTCTTAAACGACAATTCCGTTGTTGATAGAGGCATTCCCAATGTCTACTACTGCTCTACTGAAGGTGACTACAACGTACTCGTCATGGACCTGCTTGGACCTTCACTCGAAGACCTTTTCAACATTTGCAACCGTAAGTTCAATTTAAAAACGACTCTCATGCTGGCCGACCAGATGCTCTCAAGAATTGAGTACGTCCACAGTCGAAGCTTCTTACACAGAGATATCAAGCCGGACAATTTCCTTATTGGTACCGGCAAGAAGCAGCATAAGGTCTACATCATTGATTTTGGCCTCGCCAAGCGCTATATTGGAAAAGACAACAAACACATCCCTTACAGAGAGAATAAGAACCTCACCGGCACAGCGAGGTACGCATCAATCAACACCCATTTGGGTATCGAGCAAGGTCGCAGAGACGACATCGAATCGCTGTGTTATGTGCTTCTTTACTTCCTGAGGGGAAGTCTGCCATGGCAAAACATGAGAGCAAATAACAAAAAGGACAAATACGAGCGAATTATGGAAAAGAAGCTGAGCACGCCTATCGATTTCCTATGCAAAGGCTTCCCAACTGAATTCGTGACCATGCTGACTTACTCTCGAAACTTGAGATTTGAAGACAAGCCAGACTATTCTTACTTGAAGACATTGCTAAAGGACCTTTTCATTAAATCTGGCTTCGAACTGGATTGGCAGTATGACTGGAGCATCATTGCTCAGGAAAAGAAAAAGAAGGATGACGCTTCCGCTGGTGGGAAGAAAGAAGAGGGAAAAGTGGCTGAAAAAGAAGGGAAGACCTCTCAAATTAGACCGTCGGTAAAAAAAAAAAATGTTTCGTGCTTTAATAGTTTGTGAAAATAGACTGAAGATAAGCTGACCAACGACGCTACAGCCACTAAAATGATGTCGACGACTGTTTCTCGAACGGACAACAGAACTGGAACCACGACCAAGCTCTACGGAGTGACGTCAACTCAGCCTATGCCCCAAGCTTATACTGGTCCGAAGATCGCGGTAACGAAAGCTGGACGATAGAGTCATTTGAAAATCTTATTCCTAAAAAACTTCATTTGTTAATATGATATATCTTAAGGCTCTCTTTGTTGAATACTCTTTGGTCTCAATCAATGACGTGATTTTACTCGCATAATTGAGCTAGGAATTCAGAGTCAGAAAGACCAGGAGTTTGCTGCAGAGAATCACGTTAAGTAGTCTGAGATGTTCTTAATATTGCCTGTGAAAAAGTACATGTTCTACTTTTTTATTAAGAAATCAGAACTCAAAATTGCCGTCTTTTTTTTAAGTCATCGTTATTATTACATTAGTTAAGAAATTTTTCGTTATTTTCACTACTGAGACGGAGTTTTTCGAAAGCCGTTAAAGAGACACTCATTCAAATCACATGAAATTTGATGAAATTGAAGATCATCTGTCTTTACTTTCGTTTAGTATTTTTATTTATGGACTAGTGCTTTAAATCATTGAAAATTTCATCTTAAATTTCGATTTTAATGCACATCCATTATACTAGAACTCAGTATTAGAATCGCACACCTCTCTTCATGTCGTGATATAGAAGCGTTAAATAAGTAGTGTGAGTATTACTTTCATTTTAGTGACAATTTGTTGATTATCGAAACGCTAAGACGTGAGTTTTGAAAGATTCAATTTTTCTAATTTAAATATTCCCAACTATGCATTCATATGTTTTTCCACTTTTTAAATTACACTTTACGTACCAGAAGGGCTTAATCTCAGATATAACACAAGTAGTTAGCATAGGCGCATTTAGCATTATTGACATTAATGCCAGAAGAGGACCAATCGGAACCTCAATCGCTTATGCTGACTAATAAATACCTTTTTCCTGAAATTTGTTATTTCAGAAAAAACAAAAAATTATTAAATTTTCTACCGATTCAATATCTATACTATTCAATTATTTTCCATTCATGGTTATCTTTTTCCTTTCATATCTTCAAAAGCTAAGTTTCTTTTAGCCACTTTAATAGTTAGACATAAATATAATTTTCAGTTTCTTAATGTCTAAATCTCTTATATGAAGATTTCAACGTTCCATCATCTGCGATATATAAAAAACGTGGATAAAAAATAAGGTCAGAAGCAACGACACGGAAAATGAAAACATCTACCGTCTGTTGCCAGTAAATCCTCGTCTTATCCCTTTGAATAAGCGACTTTCTTAACAGTCAGATTCAATTTCATTTAAATCAGCTTTTTTAGGAGGCTGGAAGTAAGTCACCATTTTCTTAGGAGCTCTTATACGATGTTGAATTGACCAATTGATCTCAACATCTTCGTCCATAAATTGAATATCAAAATCCCCTTCAATATCGTTATCATCCTTGCTCATCCAATGCGTTGAGGTTCCTTTAACATGCATATCTGTCGTAGCTCTATTATCGGTTCTCTTATTCGGAACAGATTGTACGAGATGAAGAGGCAGGGGATCCCAGTGATCATTATTTGTTAGATTCATCGGGCTTTTTATCTCCGAGAGATCTTCCAGCAATGAAGGGTTGATTTTATGACCTTCAAGTAAGCCAGCTTTGACACGCTTGGTGTACTCCTTTCTCGAAATTAGAATATTCTTGGGGTCATCGGTTGGAAGAAGGTAGTTATCGGAAGGGAAGTTAGGAGGCCTAGAGCAATGGTTATAACGACAATTGACTGATAGAGAGGGTTACCAAAATTTTGTGAGATTTTTTGCGGTGCCTCCGAATTTTTCTTCCACTTGCTCTTTATTCGTAAAATCAAAGAGCGTTTTCGGAATTCCAGTCTTAAAGAACTGGATCTTCTTCACTGTTACTTCGTCTAAGAAGCCTTTGACGATGGCCCAAGGGATATAAATCGAAGAAGGAGTATTGATGATGTTCATGGTCCAAAGATGCCCTCTGTAGTTGCTCTGTAAAAAGCTAATAATTTTTTTCATTGACTAGGGGAAGAGGATAAGGAAAGGCAATTCATTGCTTATCCTTACGGTTTTCGGCAGAGAGGTGATTCCCATGTTATTCAAGTCTAGGATAAAGACCCAATTTTCGACTTGGCCAGGCAGAAAAATATTCTCAAGCAGAAATTCGAAAAAGAAAGTCAATGCGTTAATCAAATCATCTGTCTCGTGCTAAAATGAAGAATTATGCAGTCAGTAAGTGTCCTCAATGCAAGAGTTACTTTCTTCGGATCAATCATGTAAGCATTAAAAACGATGATAGGTCGATAATGACGGTCTCTGCCATGAATATACATGATGCCTTTATGCTATTTGGACTATGATTACAAACCACTTGAAAAATCATTGTTACAAGAAACTCTTCGAGGAAAGGAGTTTTCTGAGGAGGAATCCTCTCGCTTCGCGATTTATCATTCTCTTTGATTGCAGTCAACGTCTTCTCGAGCTTCCAATGGTTTCCTTGTAAGAAGCGCAGCAAGCGAGCGTCGTCCCATCTGTAAAGTAGCAATTATTCTCGCATTCAACAGAGAAAGTTGCATATTTTACATCGGTTTCAGCGTATGACTGTGCTTTGCGCAGTGCTTCTTGAATTCCCCAAGCATCTTCTTCTCAAACTCATCAAATTGCACATTGCCGTTGAATAATCTTCTAATGCCATCCGGAGTCTTCTGCTCTTTCACTAATCATAATCGCATTGCTCGGTTAACAAATCATTGCATAGAATTGCAAGTTAAACCTCCAGGAAAATATAGATATGCTTGCTCAGGAATCAGATTCTGAAGGCCTACATCAATCGTAATTTTGCTCTCAACCATGGTATGAGTCTTGTTGTTTTGATTGAAAGTAGTTTAAGTGTAATTATCTTGATTATTACTCAACAAATTGTCTTAAAATTAAACTATTAATTGCTTAAAAGGACGCCTCGAAAAATGTATCAATGAATAAAAAAAGACCTCCTAACCAATCACGAATGATCCGTCCTAACAATCCTCTCGCGAGTATTCGCCCAATTCGTTATCAAGTTATCCCACGCCTTACCGATTTCTCTCGCACTGCTCTGTATCAGAGGCAGCTCGCCTGCATGCTTCTCAAACTCTGATAACTTGTCGTCAAGGCGCATTCTTAAGTAAGGTCTGTCCTTTTCTATGTTCTCGATGAACCCCCTGAATTTCTTATAGTGTGCCCGATCGATATTATATAGCTTCTTAGACAAGCGGTAAAATTTATTTTGGATTTCTCCTTCCTTGCGTTCCACACGCTCTTCGAGATTATGAACTTGCTTTAACTCATAATGGAGATTGGCAGCTTTGAGCTCTGCTGTGAAGAATTTGATTTGCTCAGAAAGACGCTCTGGGATTCTGACCAAAGAGGTTTCTGCCGGACTCCTTCGACGAAGAAGGGGAGAAATGCTGCTTTCACGGCGGTTGAACCGAACCGAGCCTCGGTGTGAGAATTCCGAGACGATTTGCAGGCCTTTATAGATTTCCTGGTGGGTTAAAGGCTCTCTGAATCTCTGGGCTTTTTTGTTATAGAATATCCTCAGCATGTCTGGCTTATCCATGATATAGCTCTTTATGTTGTAGTAGATGTCTTTCTGTCGTGAGCTGTGATTCATGAATATTTCGTATTCAGTCGCGAGAATTTGTAAAGTCTCTTTCAGCTTGTCTCTATCAAATAGTTTGTCTAGGTCAACCCTTTCGGTTTTCGCGCCGCTCATGGTGGCATTCGAACTGTCTCTAGTCAGCGAAAGATTTTTTTCTGAATCTCTTGTGACAATCTTCAGTCTCGAAATTTTTTTAGGACTTTTTGATAAATCTCGATTTTTTAAGATCTTCATCGGTACTAATTCCGGCATACTCTCCATCCTTTGAACCTGTTCTTGCCTTTGCATTATCGCTTCGTGAAGCTTGGAACCGAGAAAAGTATCAGAGCTTTGTATATTTGATAGATTCTGATTCAATTCAGGAAGTCTCAGCTTCTCCTTCATTTTTTGCCTGAATTCTCCAAGGTCATAATCATCTACTTTGCTCAGGTAGTTCAGATATCCCCCTATTCCAGGATTGCGATTAACCTTTTGATATTCGACTTTTGGTCGCTTCTTCTTATTCAGATCTGTTTTCTTGTCCTCGTTTTTTATTGAGGACAAGCTCATTTGCTCGTCAAACTCGCCTTCAAGAATAGCATCTGCTTCTTTTTCAATCAGTCTCTTAGAGTAGTCATCCAATTCTTGAGTTCGATGAGTTTCGAGTGTTGTATCTCTGGAGTTTGTGCTGAAGACGGTTATATCTTTCTTTGAGAGGATGCTCCTCGAGCTGTTTGGTACTTTGTAATCCCCTTTGAGACTCGCGGATGAATCAGCTCCTCCGATTTGAGCGATTTTTGCTAGGTGTAAATGTTTTCGTTGAACAGAATGATTCTTCGCTTCATTCAGGGTCATGATTTATAGTTTAATCCGAATAATTATAAAGGCAAATGCACTAATGAGAAACTATGGAAATAAGGCACATTTTCAAAGGGCATCCTTCAAAAAACGTTGGATATCTGCTTTCTGGGGGCTGATGGCATTTTCGGTGATCTGATATTCAAATTTCCATTTTTCAAATAATCGGCTGTGAATTTTCGTCTTTTTCTGGCATTCGGTAGCTTGTTTTGAGAGAAGAGGAGGTTTTTTCTGTAAAATGCACAGGGAACAGCGTTGGATCACGATATTAGGCAAAAGCCTCGGAAAATAGTTAGATATCAGTAAAATTCAGGTTATGAAGTTAATAAATTTAATTTGGGTTTTTCACGCATCAGGATTTTGTGAACCAAATCGGTAGGGTTTTTGCAGATTTATCATGATCCTTATAAGCATTTGATTCTCGTTTTATCAATAATTGTTAAAAAAAACTAAACGTCTCAAGACTACCATCAACTTTATCCCTCTCGACTAAATGACTTTCTTTCTTAACAGAAATTCTTTCTTCGATGACAGCGACCCCAGCATCAAATTCGAATGGGAAAAACTTACTTCCAGTCCTCACAAAGACATCCTAAATCAAAATCCAATTTGCAGTGACACTCTTACTCGTTCTCAAGCAAACACTCAATCGAGCTGCACCGGATACTTCTCTCTATTCCAGAGATGCATTGTTCAATTTAAGGTACTCTTTTCATTCATTTAATTTATCATCCTTACCCTTCGTCTCCTTTGCTTAGAACAACACAACAAAACAACCTGATGGAGTCCTTGATATCGCCAACGCCAAGCTACAGATCACCTCAAGCGGATTTTCTCTTACCAAAAATGGAACCACCCATGAATTCACATCCAAAAACGAGGGAATCATCAAGAATTGGATCACTTTCCTGAAAGGACTCTGCATCCTGGTGACTTTCCACGACGATTATAAAGCTCTCAAGATGATCGGAAGAGGAAGCTTTGCTAAAGTCTACCTCGTAGAGTCAATTGCCACTGGCAAAAACTACGCAGTGAAAGCCTTTACCAAGGAAAGCATCATCCTCTCAAACAAAAACAACGCAAAGGTACCACACTTAACCTTTAATCACTTCTCTTACCTGATTTTGCTTTCAGCCAAGCATTATCAATGAAATCGACCTCATGAGATGTATTCAACACGAGAACATCATCCAACTCTATGAAGTCTATGAGTCAGAGCGCTCTATTTACCTCGTCCTAGAGCTCATTCAAGGCAGATCCCTTCAAGACACAGTCAAGAAATCGACATTCAAGGAGACTTACTCTGAAATTAAAATTATCAATATGATCAGAAGCATACTCGATGCACTGGCGTATCTTGCGTCTAAAGGAATCATGCACAGAGATCTCAAGCCTGATAACATCCTCTTGGACAAGAATGATAAAATTAAAGTCGTTGATTTCGGACTGGCTACTTTCGTCAAATTAGACACCTATATTTTCAAAAAATGCGGAACTCCTGGCTACATCGCCCCTGAAGTCTTCAAATACGACGAGAAGAACCCGTTGACATTTTATGACGACCGCTGTGATGTTTTCTCGGCTGGCTGCATTCTGTTTTACTTGTAAATATAATTTCAACAATGCTTTTTCTGACTGATAACTTCTAGCTTATTTGGCTATCCGTTCTTCGATGCCAACAATGCTTCGGAAATTTTACAAATGAACCGCAAGTACACAAACGAGTTCGAGGCGATTCATAAAGTAAGGCAAGAATTGAAGAATCCTAACTCGAAAATTTCGAGAGATGGTAAATATTCACTTTGAAAAACAAGAAATCTAACATCTTGAAAAGGTCTCCTCTTGCTCCTTGAGTTGCTTGAATTCGATCAGAGAAGAAGAAAGCGCGCAGCTGATTGCTTAGAACATCCGTTCTTTACCCCAGTCCCAAGCGACATGAAAAAATTATCTCATGACTCCGCTTCAGAAAAGTTCGCTGAGTAACTCAATTTCAATTATTTGTCCTCTCATCTCTCTATTAGTTCCCCTAAATCAACCAACAGCAAAGGCCTTCACATTCCATTAATGCAGCAAAGCACCACTCCTCATCCAAAAGACAAATATGAACAAAAGGATTCGTTATATATTGACATCGGACAGCCATTGTTCAATGGAAAGACTGATACTATGAATGGAAGTGTCAGCTCCAATAACAATTCCCTTAATTTGGGACAAAGCCCAAAGTCCGGTGGTTCAAACTCATTTTCCAAGTTTGCTAAGGGAGGAAAAGCTGGAGGCAACGACCTCAGAAAGCTTGCTATCTTGAAGAATAATATGCACGGTGCCGGCGACAGTGACCCGGATAGTCCTATGTTCAAAGAAAGAAGCAGCTCTCTCGGCAGACAAACCAGTTTCAAACAGAAAGAACAAAGCGAGGAAAACGTTGAGGATACACCCAGTGACCACCCTCATGTCCAGTCACCAACAAAGAATCCTTTAAAAATCGTCGCTCCAGGCAAACGCTATCAGTTACTGGAAAACAAATCTGCTGGCAACTCGCCCAAACCGAGTGGACAAAAAGTCCTAGCTGGCGGCTTCTCTAAATTTGGAGAAGAGTCTAAATCCCCATATTAAAAGCTTTTGTTTTTTAATGTTTGTTTTTACAAAGCTTTTATTTTATTGTTCTTATTTCTTAAGATTTCATGGTTTTTGAGTAAAATTGTGGAATTGAGCAGAGTCTTTTGCCTTGTTTTTATCTTTTCATCTTCAGGTATAATAATCTTTCACTCAACTTAACAAGCTGAAAACAAAGAGATTGGGTTTATGTATGAGAATCAACGGAAAACAGCTCATTTAGCTCATATTTTAGAAGTTAAATCTAGAGGCAAACAGTGAAATTTGATAGTTGATGATGTTGTCTCAAGCATTAGGTACCATTTCATAGAACCCATTAAGCAGTTTGTTACAATCAATAACGCATAACTCTCATATGTATATTTATGTTTACTTTTTCTCAGCTGTTAAGGAAATATGCGGTCCTTATTAGCTAAATAATTCGAAAACCTCACTGTATAAGTAGCGCATTTCTTATTACCAGATAGATGATTTTTTAGTCTTGGTCGTCTTCCTCATTAATTTGGTCCTCATATCTGTAGACCTCCATGCCACCGTGCTCGTTTTTGTCTGTTTCAGATTGCAAAGAGTTCAGTTCTTCGTCAATTCGTGTGAGTAAACCAGCGATTTGGCTATCAAGGAGCTCTTTCAGCTTTCCTGCCATCAGATCATCAAGGCCTACATACAATTGATAAATAAACTATGAGGAAGGGCTATCATTTACCATGTTCTTCAGCAAACTGTTTCGCCAATATTTCGCTCTTGTCTCCCTCATAGACAATGATTCTTTCGCTCTTTCCTGCTCCGAGGTTGACGTCGACAAATAGCAATGGAACACGCTCGTTCTCTGCTCCTTCTCCTTCGTTATGCTCTCCATCATGCTCTTCTCCCTCATGATCTGTTCCTTGCTCTCCTTCATGTTCTTGATCTTCTGGCTGCTCATATTCTTCTTCATCACCGCCTTCGCCGACATGTTCGTCTCCATAGTGCTCACCTTCCTCTTCACCCTCTTCCTCGCCTATATTATTTGAATCATTTATTATTTATTTATTTTTCAATTGAGATAAACTACCTTGGACATCCTCGCCAAAATTAAAGCACTCTGACGAGAAGATCGAGCCAGAGGAAGTTCA
>ENA-UOTX01001684-UOTX01001684.1-compost-metagenome-genome-assembly--contig:-NODE-1684-length-14452-cov-55.130713_pt1 | contig 14452 bp, 12 predicted proteins | sample MGYA00238143_ERZ746982 | MGnify/ENA primary metagenome ERZ746982 (study PRJEB28758, sample SAMN06268862) | compost metagenome | isolation source: single cell | place: USA: California, Emeryville, Joint... | reverse complement strand
GTGGAGAGAAGATATATGATCGGATGGGGCTATTAAAGTGCCTCCTGTTATAATATTTTGCATACATTTCTTTGTAAGCAAATTTGGAAATTCTTGTTAGATTTACTGTTGTAATCAATGAGAACAGTTATTCATGATATTGCGTCATGATATTTCTATCAATTTCTATGAAATCTGAGATATCTCTGTGGCTTTTATGATATGTTTCAAAGTATTTTCAAAGTCTGAGCGGATATGTGGATGGGTTAACAGTTTTTTTATGACTAACAAATAAAACAAAAAAAAAGCCGTTTGTTTTTAAATAGGAAAAAGTGTATTGAAAAATTAAAAATGGGCAACAATCCTTCTTCCATTGAAACAGACTCAAAAGCGTACCAGGATTTTGCGACTAATTATGTGTTCCTCAGAAAAACAAATGACCCTCGCTATGGCAACATCTCCATCCTAGAAGATAAGCGCACCAAAGAACGTGTCGCTTTGAAAGAAATTCTATGCAAATCGACCGCAGATTTCAACAGAGAGATCGAAGAGCTCATGCATCGACGCAAAGTTTCTCATCCTAATCTCGTGAGACTGATTGCCTACACGGCCAAGGCTGAGCAGAACCTCTGCGCCGCTTTTTATAAAATAGTGCTCATCCTTGACTATTTCGAGCAAGATTTTGACCGCGACCTCCTAATGAGAGAAACAAGCGGTGAGTATTATACTGAGGAAGAGCTTTGGTATATAATAGAGTCCGTGCTCAGCGGATTAGATTGTCTTCATAAGAAAGGCGTCGCGCATGGAGATCTGAAACCTTCAAACATTTTCGTGACGAAGGTTGGGTCATATAAGATTGCTGAGCAATCGCTTTTGGGAGTAGTGATGCCGTCGTACTCGCAGCGCCTTGCTGGTTTTGATGACGTTCGGGCGTATTTATCTCCTGCGTTAGTAAAGAATCTGGCAAATCAAGAGCTCTGTCCGAAGCATGACGCGTTTAAATCTGATATCTTTACGCTGGGGTTGACCATGCTTCATGCTGCGACGCTAACGTGCTGTGATCAGTTTTTTAACTGGGAGGAATTCGTGTTGGACGTTGAGACCTTACAGCGACGGATTGGTTCGCTTTCGAGAAGATACTCCCAGCAATTTCAACAGTTCATCGGATTGATGCTAGCATTGGATGAGAAAAGACGTCCTTCGGCAAATGATCTGCTCAAGCGCCTTCCGAATCCAGAAACACATCAACAGCAGTGTTACACTCCAAATGTCCAAAAAACTAAGCAACAAGTAAAGCCTCTTCAGTCTGGTAACGCCACTCCTCAAGAAGGCCTTTCAAAAGGGAAAAATGGCGGAGTGAACCAAAATGCTCATTGCAAAGAGAATGCTTATCGCAAAGAGGTTACAACAAATCAATTTGGTGTACAAGTAGGCGCGCGTTTTCCAGCTCCAAAACAAGTCATTGATCCTTCGCCAATGAAGCCGCTATTCGAATCCAATAAGAAAAACCTCGGGATTGCCATTCACGAGAATTATTTTTATGAGATGAACAAATCTCCAGTTTCTAATCTAACCGATTCTCGTCTTACCACCGATAAGAAAATGTTCTCACCACAGTCAAACCAATTTCCACTATTGCAATCTGATTCTCTTCAACTGAAGCTCGAAAGTTTCTATGTGGACTACAAACCCAACAATAACGAAGTCAGTTGTTTTGAGGATCAACCCAAAGGCCCCACTTCAAACTACGGCAAGGAGAACCTCAGTCCCACTTACAGCTCTTTGACTTCGCTGGACGGCTCATTACAAAAAAGCACTTCCCAAAGCAATGTAAGTAGTCAATATCAGACATCACCGCGAATCGAGGAAATTGTAGAGTACGTGAAAAAGCGAAGAGCTGGATTAAACACCACCACCGCAGCCAGCAGTAATGCTAATCTCAGCAGTACTGCGCGTGAGAATGCCTATGTGACGTATGCTTCTTTAACCCCAAGCAATGCTTCTTCCAATGTTTATACATTCACTTCGACTTATAATAGCTTGGCAAACCTCCAACTAGCAAGCCAAAAAGCGATCGCCATGCAGCAAGAAGCTAATTCGATTCAACCTAGACAAACAGATCGTTCGGTGAAGAGCATTGTGTCAACTGTCAGCAGAGTAATCGATAATGATGAAATGAATTCTTCGAAAGTGGAGTCTGGTTTTATGAATCCTGGTGCTTTGAGAGACGCAACGAATTTCAATGGAACCATTAATCGGATGAATTATGAGCAGTTTGCCGCTCCTCGAGATACTAAAATAATGCAAAAGACTCAGAATGACAGCGCGCAGTTCTATTACGACAAAGAAAATATAGGAAGACCTCAGACAGACAAAATGAATAGCGGTAAAAAGGAGACGTTTGCAAAGCAGCAGCAAGACGGTTTTACCCAACAACTAAATCTTGTTCAACCTCTTATAAATTCAACTCCTCAGCAGAGCATTGGTGTAAATATTTCCCAGCCCAAGAATGAGGAGCCAGCGGTTATTCGAAGTAATAATTTATTTTTCATAATGGAGTTATAATCATTTTTATGTTTCTTATAGAGTCATATGTTCCTCCCTCCAAGTTAATAGTTGAGCACTATGCTGATGGTTCAGTTTATGAGGGAGAAAAACAAGGAAATCTCAGACATGGAAAAGGTAGATTCTATTACAGCGACGGCGGACTATACGAGGGTGAATGGAAGAACGGCTCAATGGAAGGTTTCGGAACTTTATATTATGCTGGAGGTCAAATCGCTTATGAAGGAGAGTGGAAAGAAGACAAGTTCAACGGAAGAGGTGCCGTTTACAATGAATTTGCTGAGGAACTACACGAAGCCTTCGACTACAGAAACTTCCAATACTTAGGTGATTATTGGACAAAGTATGAAGGAGGGTTCGTCGACGATAATAAAGAAGGCTACGGCGTGCTCTATTTGAGCAATGGCGACAGATTTGAAGGAGAATTTAAGGATGATAATGTTCATGGACCCGGCGCTTATATATTTGCTAATCAACAGACAATCGTCGGAGAATGGTGGAACAACAGACTTGTTTAGGACTCCTACCTCGATGTCATTATTAATTGCATGTAATCTTAAGACCAATAACACTTTCTTGCTTTTTTCGAGGCTTTTAAATTATGATTTCTAAATTGTTTTTTAGAAAATAAAGCGAATTATATTATATCATTAAAACTCGAAACCTCAAACGAATACGATATGCAGCTGCTTGCTATTTGCTCTATGATCTTGTTATTCTGGCCAGCAATTATTAATTACAAGGAATATTCGTATTTTGCCTTCTTGAGTTGTTCATTATCCAATTTTCTCACTTTTTTCCAAACTTTGGAAATTGAATTTATTAATAGTAATTAACTCAAGAGAACGTTTATCAAAATAATTTGGCATAATGGCCGAGCCAGATAGGAATACAGTCGAAGAAGCAGTCACTGCACAAGCTGAGGAAACTGCTCTGCAATCAAATCCTGCAGAAACAAAAAATACAACGGGAGAAACGCATGAAGAGGAAAAAATTCAAAATGAACGACCATCAAGACCAAAAATATCTTTGTGTACCAAATGGGGTATTACCCATCCGGTCTGTCACTCAAGAACTGAGTTCTGTCAGCATGATTTTGGTTGTCTAGAGAATATTATTAAAGGAACTCTGCGATCATTTGGGATCGGATATGGAATAAAAACAGGTCTCAGCCTTATTGGACTTTTGATTGGATTCAAGAAACTGCTGAAAAAGTAAATTTTTTTAAATGTTGTCTATGTAGAAGGGTCTAATCTGCTTTATTTACTAGTCCTGCTCTGCTTCCCAAGGCTATTTTCGCCAAACCAAATTTAAAGATGGGACTGTTTCTAGGAAGCTTTACTTTTCTCGTCAAGGCCACTATCTGTGTGATGAGAAGAATTCGTAAGGACGATGGAAGCGCAAACTATCTGTTGGCAGGAGGTATTTACATGATTAAAATTTACAAGTTCTCACGATTTATTTTTTTTTAGCAATCGCAGGTTTCTTCAGCTTATTTTTCCAAGATAAAGGAAGTCGATCCATGTGGGCGGTTTTCTTGCTTGCTCGAGCTTTCGTAAAACTGATTCCTTTGATTGAATAACTAAGATCATTTTTTCTCAGGATTGCTTCTACAACTATCTGTGCCAGAAAGGATATATCAAGCGATCTAAATACCACTATGTCATTCTATTTTCACTCCTTAACTCCGTGACAGGATACGCCTTCGCACACGAACCGAGCATTCTGCCAAAATCACTCGACAAATTCTACAAGCAAATGACGAATTTGACAGAAAACGACAAGATCTTGAAAGAAATTTGGACTGAAAGAACTAACCGTGCGCTTAGAGCAAGAGGCTTAGAATAATCGTGCTCTTGATCAAACTCGTAAATGGAGTTTATAAAATTATTTTCATCGAGTTTTTTTAAGTATATATACTCGAGATTGCTCTCTTCAACGAATCAGGCTCCCATCTCCAAATAATTTCCCAACTTTCATTTAAATTGCTTTTTCAAAGCCCCCTCTCATAAATTTTTATCAGTTCCTTACACTTTTTAAAATCAAAATATGATAGTCATCTTAATTAACGAGAGTTAACATGAGCTTTCTCATGAATGAACATTCATTAAGCTCATAGAAGGACACATATTGTTAGATTCTCAGGAAATGCGCACACACCCAAATCAGTCTCTCTAAGTCTCTCATTATTAGATGCACACCATTCAGAAATTCTCCTTGTTAAATAACGCTTTCATAACAACAATGAGGTGTGTAGTCCTCGTTTACAATTCTTTGTCGAGAAGGGAGATCTAGATTAACCACGAAAGACAAGTTTTTTCTTGATGATGGTATAAATCCAAAGTTAGGACTTATATTGACTAAAATATTCATTCCAATAAAGCGAATATTGTGTCCAGCCAATGAGGTAAATATCGGACCTTCTGAGAGAGGTCTTTGTTATCTGCTTGATCCTAACTGAATTTTCGTGCAGTAAAATTTCCGCTGAACAGCTCAGAGCCACCATCACGGCCATGCTTGAGGACAAGAAGGTCAGAGATGAAGATCACAAGAAGAAAGGCAGAAAAGCAAAGCCAGGCTTCGTCGAAACCGTCGAGCTTCAAATTGGTCTCAGAGACTACGACCCAGAAAGAGATAAACGTTTCACCGGAGCTATCAGACTCCCATCCCAGCCATACCCTAACAGAAAGGTAGACTCTAAAAATCGCTATTTGTGCAATATTTCATCGAAACCCCCTAGATCGCTTTGATCGGTACCGCTGCCCACTGCCAACAGGCCGCTGCTGCTGGTATCCCAGCCATTGACGCAGATGCTTTGAAGAAGTTCAACAAGGACAAGAAGTTGATCAAGAAATGGGCCAAGCCATACCACCAACTCATCGCATCAGAATCTATTGTCAAGCAAATCCCAAAGCTCGCTGGTAACGTCTTCAACAAGATCAACAAGTTCCCAATCTCTATCGCCGAATCCGAAAACGTTGCTGATAAAGTTAAGGAATTGAAATCTACCGTCAGATTCCAATTGAAGAAAGTCCTCTGCATGGGTACTGCCGTCGGAACCCTCGCCCTCACTGAAGAGCAACTCAGACAGAACATTAATATGAGCGTCAACTTCTTGGTCTCCCTTCTCAAGAAAGGATGGCAAAATGTCAGGACTCTTCATATTAAAACCACTCAGGGCAAACCATTCAAAATCTATCCTTAGGTTGAATAGCCTCAAATTTAAGAGAATTAGTAGATGATTCAACGTGTTATCTATTGTGGTAAGTGGTGTTACATAGACCTTGCATCCTCCATCCTCAAACCTGACCCACAAATCACTTTTTTTTTGATTCTCATTCCGATAAAAACAACCCAAAACAAATAGTCATGTCGTAGCCGCTAATTTGTAAGTTATCACACAGAAATATTTTTAATGTCGTCATTAAGTAGTGTCTTAAAATGTAATCCAATTTTTGCTCTTCACGATTATGTAAATAAGCTCTGAACTAATTCTGAATAAAAAAATCAAAGTGACTCAAGCTCAAAGTATTTGTCACCCGTGTTCCGATAGAATGACTCTTTCTCTCAAGCTCACTATCCTTATGTGCGCTCTCTCCGTCATGGCTCTCGCGGGCGCTGATGGAAAATGCCGTGCACTCGTCTTCGCATCGACTACAGATGCTGGTGCCTACCACGCCGGTGTCTTGGATGGTATGCTCAAAAATGCCAAAGATCTCTCAGAGTTCAACTACGATTTCGTTCTCGGATCTTCAGTCGGAGCTTTGAACGCCGCCGTCTTCTCTCAATTCCCTAATGGTCAAGAAACCCAAGCCGCACAAGCTCTTATGGACTTGTGGACCACGATTACCAGAGACGATGTCTACCAATCCTGGGCAGGTGGTTACGTTGAAGGACTTCTTTTCCAAACCAGTCTTGTCGACTCTTCTCCTTTCGCTCAATACCTCCAGAAAAAAGTGAAGGCTCCTTTCCAAAGAAAGACTGTTATTGGTGCCTCTGATGCTAACACCGGAATCTTCGTCACTTGGAATGAGACCAACTTGTTATCAACTGATGATCTTGTCCAAGCTCTTATGGCCAGTACTGCTATCCCATTGTATTTCCCTTACATTAACTGGGGACAAAGCACCTACATCGACGGATCTTTGATCATCGGAGCCGACATCGAAGACGCTATTGACAGATGCTTCGAAATCGTCAGCAACCAAGAAGATATCATTATTGATGTCATCAGCAGTCACAATCACCATCCTAAGGATGTCTATGCTGGAAATTACAACACCCTCCAAGTCTTACAAAGAGCCCTTGAGATCCTCCTCTACGGCATGGAAAACTTCCAATACTATCTCTCAAGACTTGACTACCCAAAAGTCAATTTCAGATACTTTATTCAACCAAGCAAATCCCTTCCAGGTACTTTCAGTCCTTACGGTTTCGATCCTGAAAACATCGCAACTGATATCGCCATCGGACAAAAGGACGGTGCTGCTGCTGTCGCAACTGGCAAACTCGGTACTGGTATGGACCGTGTTGAAGAAGCTGTTGCATGGCTCCAAAAGAACCACGGAATGTTCTTCAAGGGTGGAGAAAAAATCAAGGCGATTCACCAAAGTTTGAGAGAAAAGTACTTAGCTGAGGAATTCTAAATGGTGAGCAGATCATCAAAAGACGATTTAATTCTAATTATTGCATTCACAGTCTAAGTACATAAGAAAAAGGCATGATTTGTTCTCGATAAAAAAAATTTCTATGAAAAATCAAAACGTCGTTTGACTAAATTTAATTGATGATGATGAGAAAAACACCGTAAATGTTCGGAATTTAAATTTCAAAGCAATCTAGCAAAGCTTCTTACAATATAGAGAGAGATTAGAATATATATATAATTAGGAGTAATGATTTAGCGATCATTCATAGAAACGAGTGATTTTTTGTTATTTATAGAGAGGGTTTGGCTAACAAATAATGTTAACTATATTATAGGGAATATTAAGAAAAGTGCACGTCCTTGGCGCCAAATAGTTTATTTATTTGAAATTTTTCGCTGCAATCACGTGCTTCAATTGGTTCTCATAATGTGTTTTTTCTTATATTTTGGGCTCTCTCTTTCACAACAAAGAACTTGGGAGCCTGTTTTAGGGTTTACTGGTAGTGATTCGTTTGCATAATTCCAATTAAGTTTACTCACAGAAATCATTACTTAAAAGCAAGCAAGTACTGATAGCTCTCTTTCTGTCTGTAAAAAAAGGTTTATTGGTCAACAAGCTCCATGGAAGACGCTAATAGCGGAAATTTTTCCTTGAAAACATTTTCAGGCAAGCTGTCCCCCACCAACACGTAAATTGAGTCGCTATTGCAATCATTGTATCCAAACAGAATTTATTTGAGTTTTTTACGAAAATCTGCATTTTGTAATGGTCGAAAAAATCAAGCCCTTAGACTTAGATATATCCAAGAATCAGTCTTGGTCCGTCTCACAGGACGTAGTCTATCAAATAATGCGTTGGCTTCCTACTGCAATACTTGACGACCCTCAAGAGCGCAAGGAAGAAGTAATTAACAATCATAACACCTGCATTTTCGAGCTTATTCCATCCTTCTACAACTAGAGCGAATACTGCATCCAGCAGTTGCGGCAATTTGTTGAAGATAACGAATCAGATCAAAAGTAATTTGATTTGCTTTTGCTATTCTTCAAAATTCTTCCACGTTCATGGCATCTCTTTCAATTTAAAGCGAAACTAACCGCTCAAATGTTCATGGTGTCTAGGGTAATCCAATACGTGCTGAAAAAATTAAGTATTGTTGTGTCGCAATACCCTTACGAGGACGTATATACCTGCTACGATCAATTTGCAAAGGAAATACTTGTAAGCTACCATTGCAAAAACAATGATTTAGAAAGGGCAATTTAGAAGAAGCACCCGACGATGGAGTATGGCGAAAACGCCCGAGTTAGTTTATTTTTCTCGAATAAAGTACTCGCGGTATTACAAAACATCAGCAAGATCGTATTCGAGGAGAAGAGCGTCCCGCAAAACACATTTATGCAGAAGAAGATGACCAGCGAAGAGTTTTTTACGCTATACAAAGATATATACAAATTCTGGTTCGGGAGGATCACGAACATGGATCGCGTGCTGATGTGGTACCCGGAGTATCTCCGCAAAATAACACGTGTTATGCATCATGTGATGCAAGCTGAGGGTCCTCTGCCGCTGGATTGGAGATATTTCCTTGCGATTATTGTAAAATCAGCGCATTTGTTCGATTTTCTAATGGTAGCTATTATAGAGTGTGAGCTGCTATGACTGCGAGTACTTGTATTGGCTCTTAGCCGAGAACTATCTGATGTCAGGAGGAGAAAAAGAATGGTTAGAAGGTTCAAACTCGAAGATACCGCTGCCTGAGAAGCTGCAAAACATAATTCCCATCTGCTTGGAATTCGCAGTGAAGCCTTGGGTACTGAAAGACGGTGTGAAATTGGTAATCAAAGGATTTGTGAATAAACGCTGTAAGTGATAAAAATTAGAATGGCTTGCTGAAAGGGTCGGACCCTTGGACAAAATTAGAAGTTGTGCAGGCGATATTTATCATGGGCTACTTTCACAGTTTGTGTGGACCTGTGAACGCCTTGGGAATTTTACCAGAGGTGAAGTTTACAAGAGGATGCTATTTGTTAACCAAGTGTTTTGGTAGGTCGATTTTCCAAGAAGCTTGCAAAAGGATTTTTTAATGAAAGCTGATGATCAAGCGCTGGAAGCTATCAAAACCTCTCCGCGCCAAAGCAGTATCTTGTTCTTTGTTGGTGTTCTTTTGGGATTAACAGTTCGCAGATAGCAACGAGATCATCGAGCTTCTGAAGAAAATGCAGAAAGAAGATAAAGGCAAGTCTGAACCGAAAAAGCCTGAGGAAAAATCCAAGGATGAGCCTAAGCCCAAAGAACCGACGAAGCTGGAAGATACATTCCAAGACGAGCCTTATAGCATCCGTAATCTTTGCTTATTTAAGCGGTCTCTCTTAATTATTTTGCTAGTTTCATCCAAAGGCAAATTGTTCGCTCAGTTCTATGGAGACCAAGAAGCAGAATTCTCTACCTACAACTATAAGGAGCCAGGAACTCGAGCTGATGTAAGCAAATAATGAGGAAAAGCGCAGTTGAATGACATTTAATTTTTAGGATTATAGTTGGGACATTCATGGATACTCGGAGACTTTGAACTTTTTCCCTGAGCTAGCAGATTTGATTTCTGATTCTCATAATTACATAACAAATCTGACCCTCGAAAGGTATTATAACGTCTGCTAACGCCGCTAACCTCGAGCAAGTTTCGGAGATATTCAGTGTATTAATACACAGCCGTTCAGACAAGCAGTTTCCTATTATACAGGCTACATTCATGGTTACTGGAGAGAGGACTATCAATACAAAGAGGTAAAGATGGTTAACATCAGAGGGTTTAAGACTATTTTTTTTGCAGGTGAATCAATTGCTTCATAAAGACCTTAAGAACTACCTCCGATGTGCGGCCTGTTCTCCTCAAAAAATCGATTTTAACGTTTTCAATCGGATTCCAGTGGAGCTGAAACCTCACGAAATATGCCATATGATTCTTCTGGTCTTTGGTATTTCTTTTCTTGAATGATATTATCTTTAACTTACTCGAAAAAATTACTAGATGCGAAATTCCATATAGAAATCATGTATGGGCTACTAGGCTTACAGAAAGTCTAAGCTATATAACAAATTGGAGCCGTATAATATATTGTGGGCTCTAATTCGAACATAATAAAGTTTAAATTGGGAAATGAGGTGCGAGAAGAAGATGAAAAGGCCAAACGAAAGAAATAAATAAAGAAGCGAATAGAAAAGGCACCTCTATATATATAAAAATACATATTCAGATGGAAGTTTGTTTTCATGTTAATTATGTTTTTAAATCAACACAAATTGGTAAAACCAAACAAGCATTCTCAAGTAACATCATCATATTGTGCTCATCAGCCTTCCAAGTTTGATTTTCCCAACCATACAAATTTTTCAGTCCGTTTTTTCAAGCAATTTCCGATCCAAATGTTTTATAAACCTCAAATTAATCAGCTAAACTCAATATATTGAGTAGAATTTGGAAAAGAGAATGAAAACATCTCTGAATTACTTAAAACACAATTTAGAATGTTAGTACTACACCGCGTTTTGAAAATATACTCATAAAAAATTTTTTTGCTTCAAGATCCTGCTCACATTTAATTAAGAGCGAGCTTTTTGGATATTTTATTAAGCTCGAAAATTGAAAAATTATCTAATTCTAATTCTATAAAGTTTGTGAGGTTCTAAAGTCATCTGATTGACCTAGCTTTTCAGCAGAATAAAAGAAAGAGAGGTAAGTAGCTTGCTAAATGAAATAGAATTTTGCAAGGTTAGTTTTTGGATTTGAGTAGGCTATATACAATAAATTTAAAGTCAATTAGAGAGAAAGTACAATGATCGTCAAAGCGATTAAGGGTCTCTTCCCACGAAACGCTCGTGCCTTCTCGACTAAGATTAAACACGACTACACCAGTACACCTTCTTGATGAACTTCCCCTTTAAATCAATGGAACTCACTAGGACCTCAAGAGGTTGATGACACCCGTCGTGTAGAACTTAGAGGAACATTCATCAAGGGCAACTACGATGACCTCCCAACCTTGATTTTCTTCCCAGAGGCTTGCGATTCAATCTACAACTGGAGCGCTTTTTTCACAAATCCCATCTATCAAGTGCCTCAATCTAATTTATATTTAGTTCCTTAACCCATTCTTTCAAAACCAGTTCCTTGATTACAGAAACGTGTACCTCCTCTATCCACGTAACTTCGGAAATTCAGACCGTCACCCCTGCTTTGACCTTGAGGATATGACAAATGATATTGCGAGATTCATGTATGAAAAGAAGATCTCAACCGCAACCGTCGGTGGTCACGGTTTCGGTGGTAAACTCGCCGTCGCCATGGGTTGCTATCACGGAGACAGAGTTACTGGTACAGCTGGCTTACCCATTACATCCTCTAATCATGGATAAGGTGTTTTTGCCATCGATTCTGCACCAATGGACCAGAGATACCACGAGGCTTTCAGAGAATTCAAATCTTACATTGAAATTTTATACGGACTCGACATAAAAACAGCTGATAAAGGCCAATTGGAGAAGATTATCGCCAAGGAAATCGATGTAAACCTTTGCGAACTGTGATTTGTAATGATATTTCATAATCAATAGGACCCTAACTGGAGAAAGATTTTCACTGATGGCTTACAGAGAGTTTCAGAAACCAAACTTGATTGGAATTTCGCTATGGAACACCTCCACAAGAACTTAACCTTCAACAAGACTGAGAGCATTGGCTACTGGGCTGTTAAGCACGGTTGATACACTTGTTACCTCCTCAAATTTAACCCGTTTTATCAATAACACAGGTCTCTACACCGGCAAGGGACTCTTCATCTACCCAGAATACTCCCGATGGGTTCTTCAAGCCACCAACACTCTCCCAATGTTGAAAGTCTGCCCTCAGGTCCAAGGATACGGCAGAGACGTTATTGCTGTCCAAGGAGAAGACACTCCAAATAGTAAAGCGACCATTGCTCTTCAAATTTGCTAATTTCGATCTAGCCCACTGGATCTATGAACACCCATCCCAAGAATTCGTTTTCGCAAAGAAGATCTCACAGTTAGTTTGCATTCTTGCAGCATTTGCATGACAAAATTCTGTTAATATAGGTTCATCAGACATAAGGATGGTGTCCATGTCCTCCTCAACGACAGATCTGAAGTCGGCGGAAACTACTTCATTCCTGACAGAATCCATTCTCGCAAGAACCCAGACCACCTCTATGGTGATTACGCACCTCCACACCTTCACCACAACTGGAGATTCTCCAACATTTACGACGTCTCGAAGAAATTCGCTGAAGAGAGAAACGCTCCAAAGAAGACTGAATCGGCATAAGGAAGATGTTCAATATTGGATCATCGATGCCTTTTCAAGAGGCAGAAATAGAAAAAAAACCTAAGTTGCCCGCAATTTGCCTTTTTGTTATTTAGATCCATCAGAAAATTAGCAGTTTGCTTTTCTTTGGCTAATTGATAAAAATCATCAACTATTGAAAATTCCTCGAATCTCATTGATTCATAATAAAACCAACGCTAACCAATAGTATAAAATCGTGACTAAATTAGTTGAGAGGAACCATTAACAAATAGATGAGTACACGTAAACAGATAGCAAAGAAAGGAATGAACGCGTAGTTGCAGAGTCAGAAGGTGCGTAGATAGAGAACTTTGGTTACGTGTACATTTAAACAGTTAATCACCACTGAGAATATACCAAGAATTCCAATAAATTTAGAAATTTAGAAAAAAATAATCATTGCTGAGAGCCCGTTTGTGATTGGGCCTGCTACAAGATTAGAAAGGAAGAGTCTCTTTAAAAAACTCAAAAAAGAACCAGAAGATGGCGCTGCTTGGAAGAGTTCGCAGCATACATGCTGAATATCCTTTATAAAAGCCCCGAGGACCTTCAAGCTTCCAGGTTTTGCCGATGATATCTAATAAATTGACATATTTTGGCATTTCTGTACTTTCTAAATATTGGTTCTGCTGGATCCGAGTCCTCACCAATGTCGCTGGATACATCACGGTTAAAGAAATTATTTTGCTGAGAACGCCACTGATAAGCGGTTTCATGCTCTGGACACCATCATTTTTCGGATTGTAACTACAAAGCGACACAAAGAGGTCAGCTATAAACTTTTTTAGCAATAATTTACCCAAAAGCATTTTTGAAATACTCATAAAACGTCATTTGAATAACTCCATGCACGGAGAGGAATAAAGAAACGCCAACTCCTCTGAAAAAGCCCTTGATGCCGTACTGACAATAGATTTGCTCAATAGTGTGTTTGAAATTAGCGTATCCCTAGGGAAAGTAATTCAATGATTTAACTACAGTTGATGTATTGTTTTTACTCTAACGGCGGCTGTGTTTAGAACCATCCGAGTCTTCACCATCCAAATAGGAGCAAGTGCGGCTGTTGTAATACAGCCAGACTGCAGAGCTGAGTAGCTAGTTGCGCGGTGAGAGTTTATTCCGTAGTTGTCTTGATACATCGATTGCCAGTACCCATACCTATGAATATTATTACTGGTATTCTCAAAAAAAAGAGTTTACAGTCCAAAATAAATGAATTTGGACATATTTGTAGCCAGCAGGGTCACGAAGAATCCTTTGTACATGCCTTTGAACCCTTCTGTTTGGCAAATAGTTTGGACAGCTGTTGTTATCCTCTGATAATTAGGAACGATATTTCCTCTGTTCAATCCATCATGACTCTGCAGTCTTATTCGGATCAAATCAAGGGGATGAAGTAACTGTTCGATTGAGTTGGCTAGAATCGACGCGACTGCGCTCCGCAAGCCGCTTCGTCTGTCATCTTTCATCATTTCGGAAGTATATAAATTTTATTAAGTTCTTATTTCATCCATACTGTCACATAAAAAACAACGCTTAGAACGGCTGAAATAAAAATAAAAAAACCTGTGTTACAAGGCGGATTTATTTTCGTTGTAAAAATATTATGAGACTCCTATTAGAGGTTTAGAGTCATACTTAATCATCGGTCCTCGATCTTTCAGTCCTCTAATTGCCTCCACATCTAAATAATTTCCATAAATAAGATATTATTTAGCCTTGTTAGGTTATTCTGCACAAGGCTCTCAGTCTCTCATTACCAATACTGTTGCCAACTCAAGCGATGTAAAATTTATCCAAGAGCCATTCTTGCTCGAAGCGAGCACTCCCTCTGCAGAAAACTAATTTTCAGATAATCTGAGACAGTGAGAATTTTCCAGGAGCTTTTCGTGCT
>ENA-UOTX01001683-UOTX01001683.1-compost-metagenome-genome-assembly--contig:-NODE-1683-length-14453-cov-7.667919_pt1 | contig 14453 bp, 10 predicted proteins | sample MGYA00238143_ERZ746982 | MGnify/ENA primary metagenome ERZ746982 (study PRJEB28758, sample SAMN06268862) | compost metagenome | isolation source: single cell | place: USA: California, Emeryville, Joint... | reverse complement strand
AGCTGAATTGCTTCGGAACAAAGCTCAGTTAGAGGCTTTTACAGTCGCGGAAGAGTCTAAATCTAAAGACTCCAAGCAGTATCAAGTCTCACAGAAAAAGGAAGTATTTGTTGGGAGAGAGTATGAATTATCTCAGCTCAAGAAGCTGTTTATTGGTAATAATGGGATTCTTGGGTGCGCAATTGTAGGAGGAGCTGGGTTAGGGAAATCACAGCTCGCGACGGAATATATCAACATAAATCAGAAGGAAATGTATTCCGAGACTGTTTGGTTGCATGCAGAACAGAGTGAGTTGATTGTTGATCAAATCCAAATCTACCTTGAGACCTGTCACAAGGTCAAAATTGATCCTAAAGAGAAAGATAAGAAGGCCATTATTATCCAGAGTTTTTATCGAATCATTGGTAAAGAAAATGATGAAACCAATACGAATAAGAAACGAAAGAAAGCTTGCATTGTATTCGATAATGCAGACAGTATGGCTCAAATAGCTGATTATCTGCCGGACAAAAGGCGTTTTCCAAAACTCCAGATAGACATTATAATCACTTCACGCTATAAAAAGTGGGAAAAACCGATAGATTTGATAATCGAAATGCAAGCATTTGGAATAGAAGATGTTAAAAATTATATTAGCGCTTGTATCCCCAACATTGCAACTAATCAAAATGTCCATCAGCTCGCAAAAGATTTAAATGATCTGATTGGAGGATTGCCTTTAGCTCTATCGCTAGCAGTAGCTTACATCCAGCAGAAAGGGATGAGCATTTCCGAATTTTGTGACATTGTTTCGAAGGAAAACAACAGAGAAATTGTCACTCTTCGATCTGAACAAATTTCTAATGAAGATGAAGAGAAACAACTTGATTTTATTTCAACCGTCTTAACATTGGTTTTGACGGATTTAAAACGAAAAAGTTATTCTGTTGTGTCTATTTTAGATATGATAGCATATCTCTCGCCAGATAATATCAGTATGAGTCTACTCGAGGACTGGTGGATCCAAAGTCAAAAGAAAAATTCGGGTGGGAATCACTCTTTTAAAAAGGAAGAATTTGCTAAGACGCTGGAATTCTTGCTGTCATATTCGATAGTAACAGTGAATTATTTTCAAGATCAGTCTCAATCCGAAGAAATAAAATTCATAAACGATATAAGTTCCATAAAGATGAATGTGAACCGACTAACACAGCAAGTGATAAGAATAAACCATAAAAAGAGTGGTGACTATGAAAAAATTTTCGAAAATGTGCTTGATTGGATTGTCGGTGGATTAAATTATAACGATAGAGACATGCAAGATGTCAGAAGGGCGAATCTATTCGTTCCTCATGGAATCCATCTAGAAAGTCTTCATAAAGCCAGCATTAATAAGAAAATGATTCAATTACTAGAACGAATTGGATTTCATCAGTTATATGGTATGGGTCAATACGATTTGGCACTTAAATGCTACGAAAAAGTTCTCTACTTCAAAGAAAACTGTTACGATAATATCCACCCTGAAATTGGAACTACACTTAATGATCTAGGAAACGCTTGGGGATCTCTGGGTAAATATACGAGACAAAAAGACTTGCTAATTCGGGCACTCGAAATTAATGAAAAATGTTCTGGAAAATATCATCCGGTAACTGGCACTACACTGAAAAACATTGGAGATGCTTGGGGTTCTCTAGGTGATTATCAGAAGCAGAAAGACTTTCTCATGCGAGCACTCGAAATCTATAATCGACACTACGAAGAAAATCATGTTCAAATCGGACTAATACTTAACAATATTGGAATCGCTTTGGGAAAACTAGGAGATTATGAGGAACAAATCGATGTGCTGAGACAATCTCTTGCAATTAAAGAAATCCATTATGATAAAAACCATCCTCAAATTGGATTCACACTCAACAATTTAGGGAATGCTTGGGGGCAACTCGGAGAATTTGAGAAACAAAAAGATCTTTTGACACGTGCACTGAAAATACTTGAAACACATTATGGTAACGCGCATCCTAAAACTGCTCTGACACTCAGTAATCTCGGAAACGCATGGGGAGAATTAAGAGACTATGAAAAAGAAAAAGATCTGCTGCTACGAGCTCTAACAATCAAAGAAAAACATTATGGCGCAGACCACCCTCAGGTTAGTGTGACTTTAAATAAGTTAGCGATTGCATGGGGAAATTTAGGTAACTATTCTAGAGAGAATTATCTGTTAATTCGAGCACTCAAAATTGATGAAAAGTATTACGGCAAAAACCATCCTACAACAGGCAAGACCCTTGGTAATCTTGGTATGTCATGGGGAAAATTAGGTGACTATGAATTGCAGGAAAAAATGTTGTTACGGGCATTGTCAATCTTCAAGGAATTCTATGGCGAACATCATTCAATGACAAAAACAACCCAGGACATTCTTGAGGAAATCCGAAATCTACTCAAAAGGACGAGAAGGAGCAAGAAAGAAAGCAGCACAGAGAGCAAAAGCAACAGTTTTAAAAGTTACAGCTCAGAATCTCAGAAAACAAAAAAGGATAGCTCTAAATCTCCGAGTAGTCCGAATATCAATTTAGATAACTCTCATTCAACCGATTCTGAAGAAACCATAGCAAAGAGTCCAAGATATTCAAATTTAGAGTTCGACCCCTCGCGTTCAACTCTATCTGATAGGATAGGTCTCAATCATGGAGTTGGATTGATGCATGGAAATGCTCAATCTCTGATTGGGCAGAGCAATGATGAAAATATAAGCGTAGGCACCTATAATTCAAAATCAACTCAAATTGATAGGAAAAATATAATGTCAGATGCTGGATCAAAACATGAAAACGATGCCAGAGACAGAAATTATGAGATCTCGAGTTTAGGTCATCCCCGATCAACTTGATCGGGTAGAAGAGAATTGAATATAGGAGCTGGGTTATTTTTTGGAAACGGTCACCTGCTGAGCGAGCATAGAAATGATGATAACTCAAGCATAGTTAATTCCGACTCCTCTTCATTGCGTCTATCTGAACCGGTTCGTGGAAACATCGAAAACTATAGTGTACATCATTCAGCATCAACTCCATCAAGCAGAGATGAATTAGACTCTTACCGCCTTGCCGATAGCCGGTAAGACTTCTCATTTAATTGAACAATGAAATGAGGAAAATATGATTGTAAGTGATTCTAAATCAATAACATTGCACACCAGGAAAGTTCGCTTTGAATGAAATACTACGACAATCGGAAGGAGTTAATGTCCTTGAAACCAATTCGTTTTTTTGGTAATTCTTGTAAAATATTGTCTTACTTTCATGTATTGTAAGGCTTTATAAAAATCAATTATCAATTCATTATGCTCTTACAATGAGTTTTATCCTCCATAACAGGCACTGCTCTTCTCCGCATGTGTGCATGTCTGTATGCGAGTTTCATTGATTGAAAAATTTGCTATCAACAAACTTTGAAAGAGCTTTTTCAAAGACTTCAAATTTGTATAAAAATATCAAATAGATAATGAGATTCACACAAAAAAAGAAACGAAAGAGCGTACTCATCTGCAAGATATACCTTCAGTGCTTGCATCTAATTTTCTTTTGGATCTGACATAGGGTGAGAAACCAGCGATAATATAAATAAGAAATTACACAAGAATTTATTAAAGGGATAAAAAATTACTTTATCCTATTCATTCTTATTCCCAAAATTTTGATTACTCACTTCAAAAGGGTGGTTCTGTGTTCGTCCTCGGCTTCTATGGAGCTAATTCGTCTCCCTTTTGTAGTTTCAACAGTTTAAAAATTTAAGCCTCGTCCAATTTCGGAAAAAAAGAATAATCAATTAAAATCATAAACTAATGAAAGGCAACCCAGCAATGGAAGTAACCACAATTTGCTAAAGATTATTTCCTTTGAGTAATAACAATATAGCACCTTGATTGAAAATTATATTATTGCAATTTAATTTATAATGGAATGAAATGAAATGAGCTTTGAATGTACACGGAGTTTCCACTATGAAAATACGAAGAAAGATAGTTTTCTATTTAATTTTTTCTAGAGTATGCAGCGAGAGCCAATTAATCCATTAAATATAGTTTTCTCTATTAAAGCGACATTTCATTTGATTACGGTCAGTCTCCAAGAGAGGTATTTAGTACAAAAAGCAAACCGAGTAAAGCCCGCCTATTGAATAAATGACATTAAAGGTTTGGCAGCAAGTATAATTAGTTACAATCGTCGGCAGATTTAGTCTCATGAATCACTTTTTCAGAGCCAAACTCAGTCACCTTTACGGATTTATCGAATGAACATGTTGCTAAGAGCTTTCCTGCTTGATCCCATCGGACACAGTTCACCTGACCTATGAGTCGCAATAAGAGACGTTTTTCAATTAATAACTACGGGTATGCAGTGTTCCCTTCATGATCTCTTTGACGATCTTCCCTTCGCGTTGATCAAAAATTTTGAGGGTCATCCCAGCGCCAACGGCGGCCACAAGGTTCGGATCAATTGGATTCACATCGATCCACAGACTATATTCTTCGATTATGAAATTTTAAGCAAACTAGACGATGCTTAGTATGATAAATCTTACTTGATTTAACGTCTTCAAGCTCCACAGTCGTCTTGAGAGAAAGCTCTTTTTTTTCGACATCCAAAACGCTTAGCTTGTTCATAGCTTGCTTCACAAATATCTTGGGGGAACCAATCTCAGAGCTCCATCTGCACCTTGCCATCCGCTCTATTAGTTTTTGGGAGAATTTCAACTGATAATCTCGAAAATTTCACTGTACCAACAGGTGGACCTAGTTTTTTGTGGCAAAGATATGCTTGAGTATCGATTTCAGAGACTAAGCAGGTTCCTTCATTATCAACAGAGGCTATCAATCTTCCTTCAGGATTGATATCCATCCCACTAACTGTATCTTTAGAAAGATTGGAATTGTTAGATAGTTAAATTAAAAGTTTTTCGTGTTACCATCTTGCTGAAAATGCCAGCCTGCTCTTCGCAACAGAGTCACTTGAATGAAACCCTGGGTCTCCACAAGGTTAAAGAGATGGTAGGCTATTTTGTTCCTGGTTGAGATCGTTGCAAGCAGATTTCTCTTAGGATTGTAAGCGATATCGCCGTACCCAACACCAGCGATAGCTGGTTCCATGCCTCTAACTACATAACAATGGATATAAGAGCATTCTTATCAAAGATACCCTTTACATTCATAAACTTCTTCAAAAGTGAAGACTTTCTTGAAGTTTCCTTTCGAAATATCAAGAATTTCAAAGTTAGCAGCTTGATTCGAGTCTTGAATCAGAGAGATAATCGAGTTTGAGCCAGGTATCTCTCGAACATGAGTCCAAGCTTTTGCAAACGGAGTAATAGCAAGAATCATCAAGATTGGAAAATGATTACTTGACATAACTCCTTTTTTTAATAGTATTCCTTTCGTAGAAGCTTTCAGACTCTCACTTTCAAGGCCATACCATCCGATCGTATGTTTCATGAAAGAACTAAAGGCAATGCCGGTTGGCACGCTTGAAATCATTTGTGAGTGGGAAGTGGATTTATTCAATAAAAGATAAAAACCAAGAAGTTTGCTATTAAATTCGTCCTCAGAATTATTCTTAACTTTAGAGAAACTTGACTTTTTCAGCTAGATGATGAAAAATTCAATCATTTTACTAACTCAATCAAAAGCTACTCAGCGTAAAAAAGCCCAAGATAGTTCATTTTTTTTGAGGGAGCCTTGTAAGGTTGAATCGAGATAGTTACCCAAATCTGCGACCTCGCTGAAGAAAAGTGCATGCAATTCTAACTTTAGAGACTTTAAATTGCAACTTAGCTTAAGCACTCTTGCATTGGCTATTTCCAGGAAGCCTGTTCTTAATTTAAGATGAGATATTCTTAAACAAACTTAAACAAATAACTCATAGAAATCTGTGAAATAAATTCATTGCAGAGGGATAGTAATAAATTGATTTTAGAACCGTAAAAAATGAATGCGAAGAGCACTCTCACATAAATTGGAGAACCTTGAATAACAAGACTGTAAATGGCTCCATTAAAGTACTTGTCGATTATCATTGAATTCATATTGCATTCTCTTATAAATATTTTAGTTTTCCCTTTATCTAAATCTTTTTCAAAGATAACAATCTTGAGATTAGCGTATTCTTAAACGTATGATTGATTTTAAATGTCAAATTGCTAAGTGAATATCAATGGATTCTAAAATAATAATTTATCAGTTTGATCCAGTCGAAAGATTAATTATGAACTTTTCCTCCTCAACGAGGAATTCTTCACTTTGATCTCAGGTGTTGTTCTGAGGGGGTTTAGTATAAAAAACAGACTGAGTAAAGTGAACCTAAACAGAAGATTAATAAATAATATATTGAAAAAAACTGATTACATTCATCCACAGATTTAGTTTGATAGAGAACTTTTTCGGAACTAAACTCCGTCACTTTTGCTTGAAGATCACCGCTACACGTTGCCAGGAGTTTTCCTTCTCGATCCCATCTCACACAATTGATTTGATCTACTCACGATGAGAGAGAAAAAATTCAATTAGTCCAATACTCGTGTGGAGCTCATTCTTCAGAATTTCTTTGATAATCGTTCCAGTTCGTTGGTCTAACACTTTGAGGACTTTACCACAGCCACCAGTAGCAAGCAGATTGGGGTCGGTGGGACAGACATCAATCCAGCAAGTATAAACTTAAATTTCAAAAAAGTTAGCAGATATTTCGCATTTTCTAAAGGAAGATGTGAGAAAATCCATAGATCTGGAAATGCACAAGAGGACAGCTCATATCTTACCTGAGGATTCTTCAAGCAGCACGCTCTGCTTAAGAGTACGCTCATGTTTCTCGACATCCAAAAGGTTCAGCTGGTTAATTCCAGATTTGACGAATATCAGGGGTGAACCAGCCACAGGACTCCATCTACACCTGGCACATCGTTCTACATGTTAATAAAGCAAATTCAACCAATAATCTCTGAGATTTTGCTTTACCAGGAGGGGAGTCCAATTTTTTGTGGTACAGGTATGCTTGAGTGTCAATTTCAGAGATTAAGCAGGTTCCTCCATTATCAATTGTAGCTATCAATCTTCCTTCGGGATTCATATCCATCCCACCAATTGTCTCTTTAGAGAGGTGAAATTATTTAATAGATTAGATAAAGATTTCATCATAATATAGTACGAGTCTCGTCTTGCTTTGAATGCCATTTCGCTCTTCGTAACAGAGAAACTTGAGGATCACGTTGGGTATCTGCAACTTCAAATAGGTGGTAGGCGAATTTCTTTTGGACTGGGATCAATGCAAACAAATTTCTCTTGGGATTATATGCGATGTCACCATACCCTGCATCTATTAAAAACAAAAGCGTTCATTAGAGTAAGAGCAATAGGAGCTGCTCACTTCCTTGGACTTCTTCAAATGTATAGATCTTTGTGAAATTTCCTTTAGAAATATCAAAAACTTCAAAGTTAGCTGATTTATCCCAATTTTGAATGAGAGAAATGATGGAATTCGAGCCTGCGAGTTCTCTAACATGGGTCCAGACTTATGTAAATCAGGAGACCTTTTACTTCCATAATAATGAATAGAATTTACATCCTCTATCACCTGTTTTAAGTAAGAGTCCTTTCGAAGAAGCTGTTATGCTCTTGTTTTGAATGTCATACAATCCAAGCGTATGTGTACTGTAAGAACTAAAGACAAGAGCTCTTGGCATGCTTGATACCATTTCTGATTCTGAGGCTATCTTATCCATTTGACAACTAATAAATAAAGAAATTCTGATAAGATTGGTTTAAACTTTTATTCTTTAATAAAGATCAGAAACTTTTTTTCCACAAGAAGAATCGCATCGACTCAACTAACAAAATGCTAGATGAGAAATTTACTTTGAAATTATTATGGAAATAGAATAAACAAAAGAGCAAAGAAAGAAATCCCATTGGAATTTTTATATTATTCATTTTCCTCAATGTCCAGCTCTTGATATTCAAGATTATCAAGCTTTTGAGGAGGCAACGCCCAGTCTAAAGTATGCTTTTGCCAAGCAACGTCTCTCATGTGTGGAGGCGTCATTCTCATTAGAATATGTATCTAAATTGTAAAAGATGGAAATAAGTATCATAGAGTATGGATTAATAGCTACCTGTCTTGCCTTCCCCAGCAGCTGTTTAATAAAGTGTTTTGTCTTCGCTATTTCAGTGTAGTTCACCTCTCCTGATGACCAAGGATCACATTTAGTGTGTAACAGCAACTAGTTTATTATTTTAGCTCAATCAAGCAGGGAAAACGATGATACCTTAACGAGATCAACTCGATTTTGCTGAATAGCGAAAAACAAAGGCGCTCGTCCAATCTAACAGCATTTATGAGAACATTAAATTGCAATATATTTTTTACCAGATCTTTCGCATCCACATCAGCACCTTTATCGCTCAGCAACTTCGCTATAGGCAAAAATCCGCTTCGGATGGCCCAATGCAACGGAGTGAGATGAAACTAGTCCGAAAAAGAGTTATAAACTAAAGTAATCGGTAAATACCTGATCGAAATCGTAGATCATGTATCTATTCTTGCAGAGGAGATCTCTAACTTTATCGATATCTCCTGCTTTGCAAGCAGCTATCAGCTCTTTTGAATGAGGTTTCTCATAAGGATTCCGACTGAAAATCTTCGCGTCTTTTAACTATCAATTGTAAATTAGCCTTCATATCTAAATTCGCAATTTTACCTCTTTTGGGTTCAGTTTCAGCCTTTTCATGTCCTTTAATACTTTCAAAAGCCTTTGTCTGACCCTTTTAAAAGGCGTTTCTGTTTCTTTGTTCATACCACCAGGTAATCTCGTTTTAAGGAGTCCACTAAATTTCGCTTCATCAAACCCAAATAAATTCGTGGGCACAGGAACAGGTCTAATCTCCCCAGCTATCTTGTCAAGCTCTTCACTTTCGATAATAACTTTCTTTTTCACAAATGATGAGTGCTTTGTAAGTGTCCTCAGACTGGTTTCTCCGTCGCTTTTCAACCCGGCAGTGTCTAACCTGACCCTTAAATTTCGGTCTGAAGGCCTATTTTGTGGGGAGTCTTGGCTAACTTCCGTTGGTAAAGGTTTCACCTCAGCGTTGAGTTTCGGAATCGAGTCAAGGTTCAGTTTGGAGATGCTACGAATACGTAAACCTCTTTTTTGCGCAAAATTTTCTCCATATAAGGAATTTTGCAATGCCTTCACATCTTCGGCTCCAAAGCGCGTCAAGCTCGTCTTAGAAATCGCCTCATTTTCGAGCTCATAGACTCTTTCGTTTTCTAATCCCTGAGGCTTGCCATTTCTTTCTGTTAGCGGACTTCTACAGAATTTCTCGTCGAAGTTTTCGTTCATTTTCAGTCTGTAGGCTTCAATGACGTCGAGTTGGTTTCCTATGTAAGTCGAGTGTCTTCCCTTTGCAAACCGAGTTCGATTAGTCGACTTCTTGATTACAAAGGAGGTTTTCTCTTCGGTTTCTTTCTTGTCGGTCGTGCGCGACCTATGCGTTCTGCTGAAAGAATCTGCTCTCGTAGTCTTGCTGCCTTGAGAATCAATGCTAAGAATCTTGCCGAAACTTAACGGACTGTTAAGTTCTGAGTATTCGTTAGAGTAAAATTTATCTGATAGCTTCTTTGACGAAGCCCTTCTGAAGGCCAGAGGACTGTTGGTGTTCGTATCGTAAAATAGGATCTTTGGGAGTGAGCATTCCGGGTTTTGTTTCAGACTATCAGTTGCGAGCAACGGCGATGAAATTTTCAGGAATTTTGAGTCTTTTTCGAAAGATTGCTTCAGACGACTAGCCGAGTGCTCGGGCTCTTTCGTTCGACTCGTCATCGCTGCGTTCCGCTGATAAAATCTGGAATGGTTTGGGGTAGAGGCCTCTTGGAAGAAACCGCTGAAATTAGGACTGAGCCTTTCAGAGGAAGTTTTGAAAATGCTTAGCACCTGTTGACTGGACTCATGTTTCTGTCTCCTGATTGGGGTAGAAGGAAGAGAGATTTGAGTAAAACTTGAGGTAGCTTTTATGAACGTCATGGATCTCCTTGAAGTAGAAGCCCCGCTTGACTTAGCAATTGGAGATTGAGGCAGAGAGTCGGTGAATTCTAATTTTTTCACGAGGTTCATTTTTTTCAATTTTTTTTTATTAATTCCCAGTGAAACTCGAAGATATGGGAACAATTGAATAACCTGCATTTTCGGACACCTCATGAAAGCAGATAAATATGTGCGTCAATCAATCCGTAGCATCTCGAACAGCATTCTTTCTCAATTTTCTTCGTGAAAACCACGAGAACCCCTTAATCCCGACTATTTCTGGGTTTTCTGAGAGCTATATATATCTCAGGGCAATTGCAGATATTTAAATTTTATTACTCAGTGTATTTTAAATTAATTTTAGTCACTCCTTTAATTTATGACGCTGGATCAAAAGCTCTACCAGAAGTTCTTCACACGTTTGTGATCTAAATTTATCTCTTTCGATTAACACACTTAATTACCTTTTTTTTGAAGTTCTGGGTGGAAGTCTCAGATCTGTTATCTCAGGACCAAATGTTCAATTTGAGCAATTGGTTGGAAAGAGAGAATCTTAGATGGCAGCGGGTGTTTCCCTATCTTAGAAGAACGCAGATTTGTTACCTATTTATAAGCAGTTTGCGGTTATCAGTGTGTTAGTTGTGTGTCTCAAACGATATATAGTAAAAATGTCTCTTAACTAAGAAATTTAAGTTCATTTTCAAACAAATTATCACTCGTAGCAATGTGACTTAGTACGAAAGGCAATAGTACAAAATTTGAGGGTTGATTACTTAGATCTTGACAGCTTTCTTCTTGGTAAGCCGAGTCTTTGGATATGTCTTATGGCATCTATCGCAATCGGCAGTTTGAATGTCGTGAGAGCTCAGCGGAAGCGACATTAAATATGATTTTTTGTCAACCTCGCTCTGTTTCATCACCATCTTCTCGAGCATCTGCTTCTTCAAAGCCTCTGCCAGCGCTTTTCTCTTTTCGTGGAGCTTTACGAGCGAGTCTCTCTTTTTGTTCTTTAATTCGTTCGCGAACTCGTCGATTGCCTGCCTCTCAAGTTCTTTCTCCTTGTTTTTCGAATTCTACATTTATTCCCAGTCAATAGAATTAGATTAACCAAATTCTCTCACCTTTTTCGCATTTTTCGCAGCCGCAAGCTCTACAATAGCTTGTCTTGTTGCTTCTTTCTTCAATCGTTCCTGCTCGATGAGTCTTTTATGTTCCTACACCCAAAAAGATAAATTTTAAGGCAAGGAGGTGGTTATTTCTACCTCTTCCTCTCTTGAAGTCATGCCTTGTAAAGTCTTGTTAAACCGGTCCTTTTCTCTCTATCACGATAAGTATTTATTTAGCTGTTCCAATGAGGAGTATGTTACCTCTCTTTCCTCTTCTTTTCCGCGTCTCTTCTCCTCTATCTGACTCTCTAGTGCATGCTTTAGCTCATCGCTGCTTGGAACGCGCCTATTCCGGTTTTTATCGTCCATGACAAGACTCGTGTTCTCTTCTATAGGTCTTCTTTCTCTATGGGTCTTATTATCTTGAATCTGGTTCAGCAAATATTCTCTGTATTCCTTCTTCTTGTCCTGGTCACCGCGTTTCTGCGGACTTGCACTCATACTGATCGATAACAACTTTCTTTCAAGTTCTCTTTCATTCTGTTTATCCTGTTCTTTCCTTTGTTTGTTTTTGGCAATCTGATCAAGTAACTCAGCTAACACTTGTTTCTTTTCATCCTAAGCCAATATATCAGCTGCTGCTCCTTATTCTCAGGATAAATACTGCTTTTGCTTGTCGATCAAGGAATTCCTGCTCTCGTTGACGTTCTGCAGCGCTTTTGAACCCAGCGCCTTCTGTGCTTTTGCTTCTCCAATCGTCTCTCTTTGCATTGGCTTTTTTTTCCATTTGATCTAATAGGGCATCTCTGATTTCTTTTTTCTTTCCCCTTTCACTCTCTATCTTCTTTTTATTGGCCTGGGCAGTGTTAACCATACGATTTTCCTTCAAAAATAAGCATTACCTCCTCTTCTTCAGCCGCTCTTCTTTCAATATATTCTCTTTGCTCACTTCTCGCTCTCTGCGAATAATCGTTACAGTTTAACCTGCGTAACTCAACTAGCAATTACCTCATTTTCCTTTAATTGGCTCAGTTGCTTTTCTGCGATTTGATCCAGCAGCTCTTGGCGAATTCGCGCTGGGCTTAACATCTTCGAGCTTGAGTAGCCTGGTTTTCGATCTAAAGAAGTATCCCTTTCAAATGACATTTGGAGTTTTTCCTTCTCGCTGAGGCCGGGAACATGCATTTGATCTATCAAAGCCTGCTTAAATTGCGCCTGCTTCTTTCGATTTTCTCGCTGGAGTTGGTCCAATGTGTCGGTCTGTTCCAGGACATATTGATCAACATGCTCACGCTCTTTACTCTTCTCTTTCTCCCGGAGTTTACGTCCCTGCTCTATTTGATCCAGCAGCGCTTCTCTCTGAGCCGATTGATCCAGCTGATAAATTTAGGATTTTCGTTTGCTAATTGAGCTTATTTTTTACTCTTTTTTTAGCAAGTCTGTCTTCGTCCTCTCTTCGTCTTGCTTCGATCGTCTCATCGATATTTTGCTTCTCAAGTTCTTTCTCACGTTTACCCTCCTTCTATTAGTTAGACATACAATTTAGCATACATTGATAATCAAGAGACTAAACTTTGGATTTTCTCTTTTGTTCTATTGCTTTTAACAGCGACTTCCTCAAAGCTTCTTTCTTGGATTGGTCATTCTCATACTTTCTCTTTTTATTCTGTAATGAGAGTAGGATGAACTAAAGCATAATTGACTATGGGCTTTGATTACTTCTTCGGCAATTTCTTGCAGTTTTCTCAAAGCTTCATTGTATCGATCTTTTTCGTCCTATAAGAATAACCATTAGACTAACACCTTCAACTGTAATATTTACCATTCGTTTTGCAGCAGTATTCGTTTCCTTTTCAGTCATCTGATTAAGCAGAAACTCATTCACCTCGTTCTGAGACGGCCCTCTGATATTCCTATCCCCTTCTCCGATATCCAATCCAGTTCTTGTTAAACTCTGCGATGCCATCTTCTCTCGAAGTTTGCGGTCTTTGTTAGCGCTCATCTGATCCATGAGCTCCTCTCTATACTGCGCTTTCAGCTCTCTCTCCCCTTCGGGTCTTCTACCTATGTTATCCATAACTAACACACAAAGTTTTCAACTTATTTTCAATCCAATTCTTACGATTAATTTCCTCTTCTACGATTCTTTGCTCAGGAGACCTCGAAGCGCGTTTGTCTTGAATCTGGTCTAAGAGATTCTGTTTCAAAGCCTCTCTCTGATGTTGCTTCTTTATCAATGCCTTTTCTTGCGAGTCTTTATAAGCCTCAGCTCGAAGCTCAAGCTCTTCTCTTTCTCTTAATTTACTCTCCTTTTCCTGCTCCCGCGCCTTCTGTTTCGCCTCTACTCCTTCATCAAGCGCTTTCCTATACTCTTCTTTCTGCTGCCTCTCTCTATCAGCAGCCAACAACTGGATTTCGTTCTCTCTAACTCGTTGCTCCTCCAAATTTCGTTGGTACTCCCTCTCAATTTCAAACTTATCTAAGTTCTTCTGATCCGCCTTGTTCTGAATTTGATTAAGCAACTCAATCTTAAGATCAGCCGGGCTATAATCTCTCCTTCCAGCTTCAGGGAAATATAGCCCCGTGTCTTCTGGGGACCTTTCACGGTCTTTCCATGCGTTTTTCCTTTGTTTATCCTCCTCGATTTGCCTAAGCAAGTCGTCTCGGTAGTTTTGCTTTCTTTCAGCTAGTTTGCTAGTCCTGTCAGCTGCACCCCTTTCGATCTCTTCTAGCTGCTTGTTGTATTCTTCCTGCTCCTTCAGCTTTGCTTGTTCTTTCTTCAGTTTATTGGCCTCGCTCATCCGCTTGTTCTCGCTGGAAACCTCGCGCCTTTTGGCCGCCATTTCCTGCTCTTGTTGGTCTAAAATTTTTCTACTTTGCTGAATTTCCTGCCCAGCTTGACGCAGAATCTCTTGGTCAGCCAGCCTTTGCTCGATATGCTTACACTGCTTTTTCTGCAAAATAAGATCGTTAATGCAGGTATCACAGAGTAACGCGTCGCTTTTCAGGCTGGAACACTGAGAGTCAGTATCTTTCGCAGGGGTTCGGTCACCAGTTTTGGATAATACCTCTTCTTTATTCACAATCACCGGCGCAGAAGGTTGTTGTGATATAGTTATCGCCTCCAATGGTTTTTGCTCGAAACTCTGTTCGGTGACCTTAGGAGTGATTTCCTGCTTTTTCTTCCGTGCACTGATCGTGCTAGGTGATTCTGTCGTATTGGCATTGAATGGCTTAATGAGTTCATCTTGGCACTGGCTTTTTTCCAGGGTCTCCTGCTTCTGAGGT
>ENA-UOTX01001682-UOTX01001682.1-compost-metagenome-genome-assembly--contig:-NODE-1682-length-14457-cov-18.518150_pt1 | contig 14457 bp, 11 predicted proteins | sample MGYA00238143_ERZ746982 | MGnify/ENA primary metagenome ERZ746982 (study PRJEB28758, sample SAMN06268862) | compost metagenome | isolation source: single cell | place: USA: California, Emeryville, Joint... | reverse complement strand
AGACCCAGATCGCCTGGAGATCGGTTATAGGAGCGCGTGCTTGTAACCAGAGGAGAATGATACTGGAAGACTTCGTCCAAAACAGACACAGCTTGAAGCAGAACGATTGCAATGACGACGAGAGTTACGATTGTGCCAGTGCTGGTACGGTATTTCTCCGAAGATTTGACGTGTAGTTCGACCTTGTTGGGAAAAAGGTCGAGAGCGAGGAACATGTTTAAAACCATTTTGATTCCTTTAAAAGCTAAATTTTACTAACTCAAATAAATAAATGAATAACTCAAGACTGGTTTATTCTAAATAAATACATGAATAACTCAAGACTGTTGTATTCTAAATCGGGGACACCGTAACTTAGATTATAGTATTATGATACTTAAAAATCAATTTACGCATCAAAAAATAAACTTTTCATTCGATTCAAGAGCAGCAACGTCATATTTCCGTGCGAATGACGATTTGTGTGCGTGACTAATTTTTTTTTTATGAAGAATTATTGGCCATTCGAAGGCGATAGAGTCAGATTGAACTCTTGTTGCTTAGATGGGGCTCTGATAGTTCGGATCCCGCGATAAAGAAGCTTTTTCTGGCAGGTTGTTAAAAAGGAAAAAATTCCAAATAACGCAAATATAGGAGTCGCGAATGCTTTGAATTGCTTCTATTAGAACTATCTAGTGAATTTTGTTGATTAAGCTTATTCGGGATAACTTCTTCATCATATAGGCTGCTTTCTACTTCGTATTGAGAAATTTGAGTTTCCGAAATTGTTAAATATACCCCCGAGTGTATATATATATGCCGGAACTGTTGTTGGATTCTGGAGGATGGAATAATGATTGAGATCACTGCTTTAGGGCAAATTCAGACTTCAGAAATCAAAAATGAAGTCAAGCGAATTCCTAGCGAGCTGCAGTGGACCTTTTTTTGCAAAATTTACAATGTTAGAAAGAATTTGTGTTGGAAATCACCTGTGAAATTAGATTATTACGCAAGTCACCAGAAGCTTCAAAAAGGAAGTTTTGAATCAAGCCTTTATAGATGTGAAAACCTTCTTTTGGTCATCACGTTCGGGATGATCTCATGGAATCTGAGCGATTTTCGCAAGAAAATTTATTTCAATTTGAAGACATTATTTCGATTATGAATAAATGCTAGCCGATGATTAAGCAAAGAAACATCATCTCTCTTTCTTTCAATCTGAGATATCCCAAACAAATTTATTGATTTGTTATACGATAAACAAATGGAAGCCGATTTTCTGGACCTTTTTTCATAAGTCAATTTGTTGATTTTTAAATATTTTAGTTTTTCAAATTTGAAAACACTATTTTACTGTCTTGCATTGTTAACTCTTTAATTTAGTTTGCATTACTTGAAGATGCGACATTCCTCCAGTTTTCAAGCTCAATCCTGAGGTTTCTTCAGGTATTGCTCAAAGTAATCTTATCTTATCTCACTACCTCTTAATTTAACTTTCAATTTTTGAAAATTTTTATTTAATTTTTTTCTGGACAAAGATCTTGAGCCTCTTTCTAATCTTTGAAAATGATTTTTTAAAGAAAAGAGCATTTTATTTGCTTTCTAAGCTTTTGAGATCTTGCAGATTCCAGCGACTGCGTCAAGCAGAGGAGCGAAAGCAATCTGAAAAAATACCACATAAGTTTAGTTTTATCATTATAGAGGCTTAACAGAACAGATTAGGAAGAGATATCAAGAAAATGTTCAATTAATTTGCTCGTTGAAGCTAAATTTTTTCGAACTCTTATGCAAAAATGGATGATTAGAGCCAGCTAAGAAGCTTAGCTCTCACAAAACCGAGTTTTTCTTTTTCGCATGCGAATTACCTGATATAAACGAACTGAGAAAATTATCGTTGAGTTTTTGTCGAAATATGAGATAGAAAGAAGACGGTAAACCGCATCCAGGAAAGCGGACTCAGAGTAAGAGATAATGTGAAAAATGGGGCGCAGTGAGATCAACTACTAATTCACTTACAACACACACTGACAGAAATATTATGACTTTGAGAGAGAAACAGATGAAAAAAACAAAAAAAAAACGAAATGATAACTTAGTTTGGCGTTTCGAGGGCGGCTATCGTATTAAGGGTTCGTCACAAGTAAAGAGAACCATGATCTCAATTCAATAACTCCAGAATTACACTTCTTTAAGTTTTTTCTTTGTAATTTTCAAGGCAAAGTTCTAATTCAGCAAAAATGGAGTCACTCTGATACATACTTACAAGTGAAAGTTATTCTCTTATTTTTCAACGTAGTGCATGCATGATGAAGAAGTATATCAAGTCAAAATTCAGGAAACTACACATCTTATCAAAATATATTTTCATTCTCACTTAATTGCGTTCCTGAGTAGAAATATTGCTGAATGTGACCTCACTCTACGCAGACTGCTTTTTGGCTGGCAGCATGATTCTCTCCAAATCCTTTTCTTTCATTAGCATCAGAAACGCCTTCATATCCTCCGGCGTGACCTTTCCAGGCGTCTTTTCCTTGCTACCTTTGCTCGCCGACCTCTTCCCTTTGTCGCCCGCCTCCTCGCTCATATCATTCTCCCTCTCCGGAGTTGCTTTTCTTTCTTTTTCATTTGACATCAAATGTCTCACAATTGCTCTGTTTTCCGCGCTTTTCTGCTGGCTCCTCTTCTCTTCAGCGCCCTGCTTCTCTTCAAGAGGCGACGCGAACTGCACCCTACCTTTTGAAGTTTTTCCAGGAGTCGTAGAGCGTTCATTAGGCTTTCCGAGTTTGATTGGAAGTAATGCGCCTTTATCCGTAGGAGTCTTTGCCGAGTACTCTTCGTAATTCCTCTTTTGAGCAGACTTCTTCGTCGTAGAAGGGAGCTTTTCTTCTTCGTCTACCGCTTGGTTTACCCTCGATTTCCTTACTGAGGTCGACCCAGTCTCTCTTTTCGAAGGAGTTGCCGCTTTTCTCGGTGTTTTGTTAGTTTGGCACAAAACGTCTTTTATCTGTCTCACTGAGGCGTCAGGGTCATGCGTGTTGTCGAACATCGAAGCCTCATAGAACCTGTGTAAAATGGTATAGGCCCCGCTGAGCTCGGCGACGTCCTCGGGGGATTTGAGGTGATCGCTGACGCTTTCCCAGGCGATCTTTTCAGAATTTTCTATGATGACTTTATAGAATATTTTCTTGGTAGTCTGGTCGTATTCGACTAGGAGTCTCCAATCGGTGAGTTTGAGTATGTCCCCGCGGCGAAGATCGTCAGGGGCCATGTAGTCGTCTTCAAAGGCGGCGTCTAGCTCGATCTCGTCGTCAGAGATCTTAAGATTCGGATTCCCGCCAGTAACTTGAACGAAGATAGGAGGATGAGGCACTTTCGAGAGCTTATTCGTCACGATAAGCCTCGCGAACTTAATGATCAGCACCTTGAAGCTGGTCTCTCTAAGCTTTCTCAAGCCTGACATGTGTTCTGTTGGATGTTCGGCTAGTTTGGATTTTATTTATTTTAATGATTATTTTTATTAAAGTCACTCGAAATCACTCATAATAATTCAATTGCCAATTTTCTTTGGCTCTCAGGTCACAAAAAAGAGAATCTTCTGCGGTTTTTTCTGGGAAAAACTGCTATGGAGTCTAAATTGCTTTATTTGAGAATCTTGAATCGATATTTCAAAGCAGAAAACAAAGACGTTTACAAGCTCGGACACAATATTAACTTAATTCAGCGCAATATTGGCTTGAATATTCAAAAAAATTCCCATGTTATCACAAGCAAAATTTGCTTACGATAAAATCGGTACTTCTAAATCCTCCATATTTTCCACATCAATGAGACATATGAGGACCTCAAGATCGATTTTATAGGTCTTGCGGATCGCGTCACTGTTTTTCATTTCCTCAATGCCTTTAATGACTGCCACCTTGCATTTTGACGTATTAGTCCTAATTCATACAGTAAGGAAAAACCAAAAGAAATATCGTTTTACTTATCAATATAGGCCTTATCATCCTTTCCAACCATGAACATGACCTTACAGCCTGCGATTTGCGTTAATGCGATATAATGGTAATGCGGAGTTCTCATCAGGAGGACCTGGTCCTTGGGTTCAGGGGAATTGATTTTCACTTTATCCCCTTTATTGACGTCTATTGACTGCGCCATGACGGTGTTGTAGATTTCTTTTATCGTCTCAAACGAGAATTCTTTCATCCAAAACTGCTCCATCTTATGTGGGGGGAGTTTATTAATGAAAAACGTATACACCTCGGTCGTTATCTTTTCAGCAGCGCTAAGCAGATCCGATTTTTCGTTATACTCCTTAACATAATATTCCAGCTTTTCTTTCACATGGTTTTTCTCTTCTTTAGATTTCTCAAGCTCTTTTTTGAGGTTCTCGTTCTCTTTTGCAAGGGTATTGAACTTGAAGCTATGCGAATCCTCTAAATTCAATTGTTCATCCACTTTCTTCTGGTACATCTCAAGTAACTCCTCTAAATTCCTTATTTTTGCAGCGTCTTCCTCAGAAGAGCTTGAGTTTCCTCTATGAGCCAATTCAGCATGCAATCTCTTATTCTCTGCCTCGAGCTCATTGTTCTTTTTAGCCAACGAGTCAAGAGACGCGCCGAAGGCCTTAATCTGATTTTCAGCGGATTTCAGCAGCTGCTGGTAATCTCGGCTCTGCTGGAGGTAGTCTTCATTCTGCTTTTGGAGCAAGGATTTGTCTCCGGCCTTTTTGATGATCTGAGGAAGCTTTGTCTTGATTAACGACTCCATTATCTCCATTTTCTTTTGATGATCCGCCAGCTTCGAGTCGATCTTATTCACGAGGATACCTCCGACTTTCTCTCTGATAAAGTGAGAAAAGTTCTGATTGTATAGTTTCAGCTGATCCGCCAATGTATCTACAAATGCTGGCTCAGGCTTCTGGTTCAAGCTGTTCTTTAGAGTCTTGAGTTCCTCCTCCAGTTTCTTACATTCAGCGGTTTTAGCCTCTCTAGGGCAATTATGAGAAAAAATCATTAAAATGCAATGTTTTTACATGAGTTTGTGCTGTGTCTCAAACATTTCGACAAATTCATGTAGTTTTTCGTTTTCTTCGCCCTCGATTTTCTCTATCTCAGTACAATCAGCTTTGTTACACAATAAATCACAAATACGTGGTGGTTTGAGAGGCAAATCCTCTTCGATACGCGCCGTGATTTCTTCGATGTTTAATCTCGGGAATTTATTCGAGAGGAACGGGCAGAAAGTGGCTGGGATAAAGGAACTGTTGTCTCTCATAAACCTAAGCATTTAAGTCTCTTTACGCCAAACGAATGATATCACTTTTCTCGATTTTCAGTTTCGTAGGCTGAGTATCTATCCAACGCCTGCAATAGACCCAAATAAATCTTTTTGAACTCTCCTCTGCGTTTTAGTTCAACCAAGCACGTTTCGTAGACTTTAGGGAATTTCTCAAGGATCTCAATGTAAGTTGTGTCCTATTCCACAGGAGAAATTCCAGCTTACATTGAAAGAATATGAAGGGATTTACTTTCTTATGCTTATCTATCAAAGCATTGAAATTCCTCACCTTGATGCTCATGCCGTCTCTGATTTCCTTCTGAATTGTAGAAACTCCTGCGATAAATTCTTTCAATTTGTTTTTATTGTCCGCCTTGAAAACGATTAGCATTTGCGAGTCTAATTACCCATTTACCATTTCCGCTTCGATATCTTTCATAATTTCCCTAAATTGAGGCTCCAGCTCCTTCACCTGCTTCCCGATAGAGTCAGCTTGGGCTTTTCCAAACTCAGCCAATTTTTCTTTCGTTGGGTTTCCCTGCTCTTTTTCCACCATCATCCTAAACTCCTCGAAGTCTACGGCGAAGCCATTATAACTCAAAGAAAATTATTATTGGGTTGCTACGCTTATGGAAGAGCTCTTTGATGATCGCTTCCTTTTTCTGAACCATGGCTTGCACTTTGCTAGCGGAATTGATGTTTTCTTTGAGATTTTCAAGGCGAAATTTGAAAATGCTCATCTCATCCTTAAACCCCGAGAATTTCTGTATGATTTTTTGCTGGTTTTTCAGGCAGACCTGACTAAGGTCGGCTATCTTCTTCTCATCGAAGAAATCGAAGAGCACCTTCCTGCTCTCGCTCTCAAGCAATGGGTCAACTTTCGTCGCTTTGAGCTATATTTCGGTAAAAATTCCGTTAAATTGACCCGAATTTCATCACTTTGCTTACGTTTTTCACATGATGGCTTAGATTCTCAATGAGCGGCGTTGTTTCCTTCAGCCGCTCATTGGCCTTCTCGATATTCTCCAAAAATATTTTGTTTTTTTCCTCGAAATATTTTATCAAGTTGTTCTTTGTGCATATCTCCGCCTCTGCTTGTCTGCAAATCATCCGGTAAATCTCTGTTCCCTGCTTCACAAATTCTTTGCAGTCAGTGTAATACCCCTATTCCATTAACAAACTCTCAGTAACAATGCCGAAAATGCACAATTATACGGTAATTTTATCGTAATACACTCTGCTTTTATCATCAAGACATTTCCGAAAATCCTCAAAATGATGCTCGTAGTTCGCGTACGTGTAGTTATGAGTCGACTCGCTCCATTCTATATATCAAATTAAGACTCTGCCGTCGATAATCTGTTACTTTTCTGGAGAGAGACTGGTGCTGGGAGCAGGTTGTAGTCATCGGCCTCTTGTTTTTTGGAGTAGAATTCCAGATTAAAGGCGTATACTGTTGAATTCTAGAGAAATTTTAGTTCGTTTGCGCAACGAAAGCGGGTTATTCTACTGGAGAAAGGACCTTGCTGAGGCTCATCCTGGCTTCGAGCTGCGTTCCGTCGTCTTTAAGGATGATTTGATTGGATTTCGGGACACCGAACTCGTTCTCGATGATTGTTTGCAATGTTGTGACGTTCTGTCCGAGGAGCCGATAAAATTCGTAGTCACAGACCGCCCCGGTTTCTGCGTGCACGACGTGGATAAACTCTGGGAGCTTGTTGCCGACGATGCTGTATTCCAAGATGCTTGGTTCCATTTGGGTTGTTTTTTTGTCGAAGTGAATTTGGTTTTGATTATTTATTAATTTCTGGTCAAATTTATTCACTCAGAGGCTCCTTGGCAACAAAAATTACAGAAAATTAACGATTTTCTCTAATTACAGTACAACGCAAAAAATCCTAAAGAATACACGTTAACAGGGAGCAATGGGCTGAAAACTGAAAGGAAAAAGGAGGATGGTCTCTTTTCAGTATTTTCAAATCAGTAAAACAATTAATTGGGTGATTGGGATATCTAACGTGATGAAAATAAGCCAAATTATTGAGTTTAAATAAATGAATAAGCATATTGAGCAGCTGGATGAGCCTGACACTACGGAGACGTCCGTCAATGATACCACCTCAACTGAGATCCCCCAGCAAAAGGAGCCGCCTCAGCCATTAGAACTCGAAGCTGGTAGCGCAACTACAACTGCTCAAGGGACTTCTGAGGCGATTACGCCTCCGACTATGCTCTGTGCAGTTTTCGTTTCAACAACCTACCTAGCACCGATCATATTGACGACGATTTCCATGGCAGTGATTATTTTTGTGCTTACTTCCCACGTTCATAACGACCGAAAACCCCTCGAGAATCTTGCAGAGAAACTCGCGTTCATTACCGACACTATTTATTCAAAACCACTAGTAAACCTGACGATAGTCAATGAGAATTCACGCTGTCCTTCTGATTTCGAGCCACTATTGCTAGGGACTTACCCAGGCACCTCGAAGGGCTGCTACTGCGATTCTTCGATGGAAAGTTTCCCTCGTTACTGCAAAAATGACGAAACTATAAGCAAAAGCTGCATGAATATACCTTCTACCTCGCACGCGAATATAACTACCTGGAAAGGCTTCAAATTTTGCGGAAAATACGCGTCGGAGTTCGCGATTTCTAATGGGAAGTGTCCTGAGGGAATGGTGAAATGTTCTCCTGGGTACTGCTATCCAGAGAAAGAGCCTTGTCCCGTCACCTTCATTAAGGTAGCTTCTAAATTAGAGTACCAACAGTCACCAGAGCAGTTCCCTGCGGTTTCGCTATCGAAATATGAATTAGACGCGGAGAATATTTTGGTCATTGGTAATGAGATCAACAGCACAGGCATTTTACAGATCCTGATTTCAGCAGGAAATCTGCCTTGCTTAGACGATAAGGAGATCCCTGCACGAGTAAACGGAAAATATTTTCCTCTGTCCTCGCGCAGAGAGACCGGCTGTGGGATCTACGGCGAGGATGAGACCTCTATCGTGGTGGACAGAGCACCTGAGCTCAAAATTTACTCCGAGAACGGGCTGATTGAATCCGTTCATGGAGTGCCAAATCTCGCTCAGTTCTACATGGGCCAGGAGCTAATCCTCACAACCCGCGGGAAATATGATCTTGTTCAAAAATCTGCTTGCCTTAGCGGCGAGTACAAGCATTTCTCTGAAGGGAGCGAGATCATCGAGAAAATAGATCAATTGACATGGATTTGCTGTACTATCGCTTTGATTTTTAATAGTTTATTAATGGTGATCAATCTGGTCCTCGGACTATATATCTCGGTGATTCTGCGCTCGAAGAGGTTGATAAAGAGGCTAAAGGCGATTATTGATAGCCGGATCTATACCTATTACATTACGATAATATGGACGCTGCTATTGCTCATACTCATCGTGCAATGGGAGTATTATCGGAAGTATAAAAGGATGCTATTTGATTTCAGAGAATCGTTTGCGGGGATCACTGAAAACGAATGTTTTAAGCAGAAAAACGTGAACGGCGTTTTTCATAGCTTTAAAGGCGTCGTAAAAGACACCAACCTCGCTCTTGAAAATTTCTCGTTAAATTTGTTTTTGTTGAACCTAATCGGCTATGCGTTGCATGCGGCATTGCTATCTTTAAGAGGAAAAATTGAATATTCATAGTGTGTCATCCAAACTTGCATATGTATTTACAATGTATATTAATTTTTAAATCTTCAAAACAACTAATCCTGTTTAAGATCGGTAAGCACCTAATCCCTAACGAGATCCTTCTGAGGAGTTAGGAACTAAGTTAATAAGCTGATTAATTAGCCAGGGCTAAGAATAATAGGAAGAAGCTTAGGGTAACAAGGAGAAGGAGCATGGTGATTTTCTGCGGTTTCTTCTCAGTGCTTATGAATAGCAATTTGCGAGAAGTCTTGTCTTTGAGAGTTTGTTTCCGCCCGCTTTGAAGGGAGGAGAGCATACTCGATTCTATCCCTTCTACAAAACTCTTTGAAGCTGCAGCCGGTTCATCTCGCTTGGGGATTGAAGAAAGCTGTAAGCTTCTATTCTGGCCTTTTGGTTCAGGTGTTCTTTGAGGGAAGCTATCATTTCCCATGGAGATTTTTTCTTGGTATAACTTATAGAAAGCTTCCAGTTCTTCGAGTCTATCAATTGAATGCTCTAATTCGCAATAGCGTTTGAGCTTATCTGCCAGGATGAGGTTAGTGCGATGAAATTCCTCCAATTTTTCCTTGAGATTCTCGATGCAAAATGACTGAAAGTAGCAATGCTGCTTATATTTCTTTAAGTTCTTGATTTTTTCAGTTGATTCTTGTAATTTTTTGGAAGTCTGTAATGCGCTCTTTTCCAATTCGTTGTTGATCTGCTGGATTTTTAATAATTCCTGTTCTTTTTCTCTTTGGCAGCTAGCAAGGCGGTTCTCCCAGACATAATTTGCAGCTCTCAACGACGAATTTTCTGCTTCTAATCCATCGATTTTTTCACAAAGGACTCGAACCCTTTTTTTCAATTGACCTATTTCTACTCCCATCTCGTTTTTTGCAGAAGCTTTTTCAAGCTTTATCTGAAGGTCTGTACATTCTCGGACTTTTAGATCAGTGTCTCTGAGACTATCATCACATTCAACTGCTCTAACCGTCTGCAACAGCGAAATTTTCTGGTTTGAACTCTCTGCTAAAGGATAATAGATAGGTCGATCTACAATAGGGCAAGTTTTTGTGAGTATTCCAAGAACCCGTGGCAATGTACCAAGATAAGCTATAAATTCTTGAAGAGAGGCGACGTTGAGCTTTGTTGGAGGTTCTTTTTGCTCTTTGAGATAACTAGCGTCTTCTGCTGGAAAAAGTGAAATATTCAAAATTTCTTCAAAGTTTCTGATTAAAACCGCGAAGAGCAGATGCTGGACCAATTTCGCAGTATTTTCTTCGGTTGGGATGATCTTTCTAATATTGAACTCTCGCTGCTGGAAAAATTTGTCAAGACAATAGGATAGTTTCGTTCTGCCATCGCATTTTATTTCGTGGTAGAGAGAATAGTGCCCCTCGATTTGAAGTAATGCTTTTAAGTCGAGAGAGTCCCAAAATGAGCCGTAAAAGCAAAGACTATTGGGAAATAGATTATTGGTGTTAGAGTGGCCTTGGGACACGGAGAAGAACTGGATCAGATCTCGGATCCTCAAGCTCATTGATTTTTTTTGTGCGCGTATCTTTAATAATTTGAGATTTATTCGTTGAAAAATGAGGTTTTCAAACTAATAATTGTAGGAGCTGAAAGATCATTTTAAATTTTCAAGAAATTGAACTCAAAATTTTCACTACTAATGAGATCATTTCGAATTCTTAGATGGAATATCTTAACATGGGGGATTGGGAGACCTTTGTTTCTCGATATCTTAGCCAAGCATTTCCTAATGAACAATTTAAGCGGAGCATATGGTCAACCATTAAATTCATAACTCTTACGATTTACAATAGTCCACAGCATCAGACAGATAGCAAGTCTATGATCACAGTTAGCAGATAACTAAATACGAAGCCTGAATTATTATTCAACTATATGAACCAACTTCAAGTCTACAGTTTAATGCGAGAAACAAATTCAGCAAAATCCTTGAATTGTTGATTTGATGAAAAAAAATAAAGCTAAAACGAGCTCAGGTCTCCACAGACACTCCTTAAAAGAGACTCCTTAAACCTTAAAGATCTACCGCCAAAAAAAAACATCTTTGCACACTAGTCAAATCTCAAAATTCTCATTGATCAAGTGACCTCAGCAAAGCTTGAAGCGTTTTCTTTGCAGCTGAAAACTAGTTATCGTCATTTCTCTCTTACTTCAATTAAACTAAGAACAATGCTGCAAGAGTTAGCCAAAAAGCAATTGAACTTCATTAACCTACTTACTTGAAGTCAAAAAACCCGATGCAAAACTCCAAATAGACCGTAATTGCCTCATCGAGGGATAGTTTCGAGTTCGAACCTCTAAATTTTTACACTAAATTTATTAAAGCACAGGATTCAGTTCTCAATAATCAAGAATGATTTTACACCTTTCCGAAAATGATCCAAACCAATTTAATCACTCACCTCAATTTGCAACTATATATAAAATAAACAAAGCTGAGTCCTATTAACCAGATACATGAACACTGACCCCTCAAGCAGGCGGGGCACCTTCGACGACACCAACAGTACCAAAAGAAGGTCAGTCTCCAATGCCTCCCTGCTCAAAGAACTCAACGAAACTATTGAGCAACGCAAACAAGTCAACCTAAAACTCCACAAACTCGATCTCGAATACACCGAGCTGAAGGCCAAACACGACGCACTCGTCAAAGAGCTGGAAAGCTTCGGGAAGAGAATGAGTACGCTGACGATAACCCCCGCCGCTCAGGCTAAAGAAATTCCTATTATTACAAAGAAGATCAAGAAGCTTCAGAAGCAAATTGATAACGATCACGAATATGAAGATAACGCGCAGAAGCTGGCGGATTTAGATATGCAGAAACTGGACCTAGAAATGGATATCAGAGCGAAAGTGCGAGAATTGCAAGTAGAAAAAGCCAGATTGGCGATTCATATGCGTGAGGCGGAAATCAAAAACCAACAGGAGCTGTTTGAAACGCTGATGCAGAAAGTAGAGAAAATCCGAGCAGGACGACCGGAAGAAATTGAAGAAAAAGAAGCTAAGATAGAGAAAGTCGAGGCCATTGAGGAGGAAAAGCAGACGGAAGTGACATATCTTCAAAAAATGCTGCAGAAGATCGAGGGACAAATGGACGATGAAAAAGCAAAGACAAGGAAATTGAAAGATGAAATTAAGTATCTCTTCTCGCAGCTCAGAGAAAAGCAACCTGAAATGGAGAGAGAACTGCGACTGAGCGTAAATGCGAAGCTAGATGCTCCTATAAATACGCAATCGCGGTATAGTGGTGGAGATAAGCTGCCGCCTCCAAATTTGCTTGGGAATTCTGGTGGATCGCAACTTCCGCCGCCGAATCTGCTTGGAAATACAGGCAGTGGAACGCTGTTGCCACCGCCTAACCTCTTAGGGAACTCTGGAGGTTCGCAACTACCTCCACCAAATCTTCTGGGAAATACAAGTGGAGGCTCGTTGCTTCCACCTCCTAATCTTCTTGGCAACTCAAGTGGAGGCTCACAACTTCCACCACCGAATCTGCTCGGAAATACTGGAGGCTCGCAACTACCTCCACCAAATCTTCTGGGAAATACAAGTGGAGGCTCACTGCTCCCTCCTCCCAATCTTCTTGGAAATGCTGGAGGCTCGCAGCTCCCTCCTCCTAATCTCCTTGGAAATTCGAGTGGAGGCTCACAGCTTCCGCCACCTAATCTCCTTGGGAATTCAAGTGGAAAATCGCAACTTCCTCCACCAAATCTCCTTGGCGGAGGAAACCAGCTTCCGCCACCAAATCTCCTTGGAGGAGGCAATAATAGCCTTCCACCACCAAATCTCCTTGGAGGAGGCAATAGCACCCTTCCTCCACCGAATCTTCTTAGTGGAGGAAAGCCTGGAGGTCTCCCACCGCCAAACTTGCTTGGAGGAGGAGGTAGCGGAGGCTTACCGCCTCCAAATCTTCTGGGAGGAGGAGGAAGTGGTGGCCTCCCTCCACCAAATTTGCTTGGAAAACCTGGAGGACTCCCCCCGCCAAACCTTGGAGGACCTGGTGGACTTCAGCCGCCTAATCTGGGAGGTCCTGGAGGGCTAAAGCCTCCGACTCTCGGCGCTCCGAACCTGGCTGCCCCAAACAACGCATTCCTTCAACTGCAGCAGAGTCAACTCTCGTCGCTTGGAGGCGGAACGAAATCCAAACCGAAAGCAAACCCTTCCGTGCCGATGAAAGCCGTCAACTGGCAGATGGTGCCCCCGAAAGATGTCAAAGGAACGGTGTGGGAGCAAATCGATGACAGCGACGTCCAATTAGACAAAGCATTTTTGGAGTCCACTTTTGCTCAAAAAGTTGTCGCTAAAACCGAAACCAAGAAAGAACCTGAAAAACCACAGAAAATCTCATTTTTGCCTCCAGATAGAACTAAAAACGTCTCTTTGGTCCTTGGTAAACTGAAAATGCAACCAAAAGACATCGCTTACGCCCTAATGACTTGCGATGAGGGGATCCTCAAAGCGAATGTCGTCGAATCTCTTTCAAGCATCCTACCTACTGAAGCAGAGGTGAAACTTGTCGCTGGACATGAAGACCAGTTCGAGATGCTCGAGGCAGCTGACAAATTTTTCCTTGAGATCGGGACGGTACCAGGCTACCTTCCTCGAGTGATGGCTATCAAATTCAAGCATAACTACAAGTGGTACATGGAAGATTTCAACACGAAAGCCGATAGATTACAAGCGTTGATAGAGAGATGCCGCAATGATCCTCAATTAACCGTTATCCTTAAATACATCCTCGCAGTTGGAAATTATATGAATGGAGAGTCAGCTAGAGGCGGTGCGTATGGTTTTAAGTTAGATATCGTTGAAAAACTGATGGATATGAAAGGACAAGACAGCAAACAACCGCTCTTGATACACATTATCAACCACGCAGAGTCAGTGGAGGGAACTGACGTCATCGACCCCAAGACTGACCTCACTGAATTCACGGAAATCGGCATGAAAGTGCCCATCTCGCAGCTGGTGATCGATTTAAACGACGTAAAGAAATTAGCAAAATATGTTCCTCAGGCGATGTCGAAGCAAACAGAGCTGAAAGAGGACGTCATTAAGTCGTATCTCTCTGATTTTAACCTCCAAATCACCCAGATTATCACTGATGCTGACCAGAAGTTGAAAGACCTCGAAAAAAATTATGTAGAGCTTTGTGGGTTCTATAGTGAGAACGTCAAGGACTGTCCGTCGGAGAAACTGTTTGAAAAGATTTACAAATGTTATAATACTCTTATCAGAGCCAAGAAGGAGTCAATAAGACTGAAGGAGCTCGAGGCGAAGAGGAAAGAGCAGGAAGAAAAGAAGAAAAAGACCGGGAAATAAGTGGGTAGAAGAAAAAATTGAGTTAATTGTAATTTTTACGTTTAGTTGAGTAGATAATAAAGGCGAGCATGCTAAGAGCTACTTGCTTTCCTTTACGAAAAAATAAATATTTGTAACTTCAAAAAATGCGAGTTTGCTGTGGCTATGTATCCACTGAATGAGAAAAAAGTTTAAAACGGGCAAT
>ENA-UOTX01001681-UOTX01001681.1-compost-metagenome-genome-assembly--contig:-NODE-1681-length-14461-cov-8.139391_pt1 | contig 14461 bp, 16 predicted proteins | sample MGYA00238143_ERZ746982 | MGnify/ENA primary metagenome ERZ746982 (study PRJEB28758, sample SAMN06268862) | compost metagenome | isolation source: single cell | place: USA: California, Emeryville, Joint... | reverse complement strand
GAAACTCACGGATACTATTGATGGATCTACTGAGAAAAGAGTTACAGGACATTCAGAAATGTATCCTCCTTGGAGGTTCGATAAACCTGTCATGGCTCAGCTGGACTTTGTCAAAACTGAACCAGGCTACGAAAAAGCTGAAGAAGAGGAGTTCTTATCAGGAGGTCTCGGTCTCGAATAAATCTGGATATGTTCTCTCTTATGAAAATAAATCGATGATGGGAGTAAAATGAGCAAGTCGTTATCTGCTTATAATCAAACTTTTCAGTAGATTTTTAAAGTCTAGAGATTGCTCTATTTTTTTTTTTATTTTCGTTTGATATAAAAGTGTGTACTGACTATGCAATGTAAACTGATGTTTGAACGAACAAGTCTTTAAAATTTCGCCATAAGATATAAAAATTGTCTATTACCCAGCTCGAATCTCCAGAATCCCAAAAAAATATGTTTGAAACTCATCTAACGGCTTTTCTTTAAGATTTAAGAGGCAAGTCTAATATTAATTAACCTCTTGCCTCATTTCAGATAAAAACCGAAGACATCCCGAAATTCTAAGAAAATTACTGAACCGAAGCGCTATAATTTTAAAGTTGGAACTTGGATCACGATTTTCATTACAGCCATTGCGGTCTCAAACAAGAAAAAGCTATTGAAGGTGTATGATGAGAGAATAAAACCACAATAACGAACAAAACATGCTATGATTTTTCAAAATCACCGTGAAGAGAAATCATTCAGTAACCAAAGCTTATGGAAAATCTGATTACCTAACTTTTTTTAGTTAAATCAAATGTGATTTCATTTCCTGATCAGGAAGCTACTGAATTTACTGCTTATTCATCTATCTCCCAAATTGGTGGTATATATTCACTACTTCTTATTTTACTGCTTGTTTTCATCACCAGAACCGATCAAAAAATGCACATCAGAGCTGACATCTTAGCTTTATATAGCTTAGAGATTTTTCAATATAATCATCATAATAACAATTACTACAAAATATAACATAAATTGGCATTACTTCAAAAACATGTCTTCACTCTTCTCTCGAATGTGCTTAGCATTTTTTGCATGTGGTTCAGCGAGACGAATTAAATCTGCACTTAAACCAGTGATTATTGAGAAGCAATACAAAAGAGCCCCTAAACTACAAAACTTACAAAACAACAAGCTGTTTAAAGCTCGCATGAGTGCCAACAGCAACGATCAGGAGGATGAATGCTCCAATGGCACACGCGCCTCAACTCCAAGGTTCAAACATGTGACAGTCAATTATAGAGATTATTGCACTTTTATTGAAAATCGAGCATAGAGGCTCAACTCGGACAAACTATCATTACAATTAGATCCTTTCTGTCAGCGAGTGACATAGAATCTCTCACGATTTGTTGGTAGAGACAAAGGATAACCCCTTTTCATACACTCAGATGACAAGAAGTTCCTTCAATTAATAATCACTGAATTCATTCGCAACAAATTCATTATTACATCACTAAATATTTTGACATTGTATTTTTTTTACTTTTTGCTTATTGATCGATTATCCCCATCTATATTGATATCTCTTCAGAAGTAAAGTATTATTTCATTATTTCGCATATTTGCAACAATTAATTTAGTAATTGCAAAAAAGACAATCAGAAACTCTTAAGCTATTGACAGTTATCCATTTTTCTAATGTATTAAGATCATTTACTATCTTTCGAATGATTATGTTTTCTTTCTTCCTCCTTGTCAATATAATAAAGGAAGAAAATTTAATTCTCCCTCATAGATAAACCCCATATCAATCAGGTCCATTACTCCCGTCATTTCCAATGTCCCAAATCTATTATTACGAGGATTGAAGAATCAGAATCCATACTGTTATTTTTTGAAAGTTACATAAAGTATCAAAGAATAAATTAAAAAACATGTTTGTCTTAGTTTATTTTGGTTACAAGCAATACAGAATCTTTTGCATTGAATGTCTAACAGCCACTCTCGTTGATTACATATGGAAGCTCTGCAAACAGGACATGGAAAAGCTTCTCATCACTCGCGAGGATATGCACATTAAAGAAGTTTCAAACATCAAAGTTAAAATTCAGAAAATCAGTCAGCAGATTGACGAATTGGATCAGCAGATTAAAGCCGAAGAAGAAAAGAAGAAGAAAGAATTAGAAGAAACCAAACAAGTACGCATTGGTACCCAATTTAGCATCCAAACTAATCGGAATTATTATCTCAGGAACCTCCAAAAGACGCAAAAGGAAGTAAGAAAGAAGCAAAACAAACAAAGAAACCCGGCAAGAAAGAGGAGCCGATTCCCTCGAATCCTCTTGAAGCAGAAAAATTGAAACTTTCGCAGGAATTGGATAAGTTAAAGAAAGCAGTCGAGACGTATACTACAAAATTACAGAAGTTAGGTACCGAAAAGGCGAGATTAGCAGGTAGCATTACACCATACAGAGCAGAATGCAAAATATTCAATGTGATTTAGGTTTGGGTGAGATCAACCTTGAATTATTGGATCCTTTGGGTGAAAGAAAATATATAAAAGCTAAGCTAACACAGCAAGCGAATGAGTTCCTTACAGATAAACTTTCCTACAGACTGACGAGAGTGACGCCTGACCCTGCTGGTACTTAATGCTTACAATTTTCTTTGAAATGCTTATCAATTTGCAGGCGGTCCAGACGAAGTTGTAGAATTAGTCGCATTGGATGGTTTCGCTATAAGAACGGTTGAAGAGGATGAGAAATATGTAGAAGAGCCAGTATTCGCTATCAAAGGAAAAGATAGCAAGAAAGGCGCTAAGAAGAAATAAGAAAATAAAAATAATTTCGCATTTGTCGAACTTTTGCTCTATTTCTTTTAAGTTGACTCTCTGTATGCATGTTTCTTTTGTGAATCAAATTGGATTTTCAAGGATTAGCGAATACATCTTATTCCTAAGAAGTACTCCTTAAAGAATCAATGATACGAGATCAAATTGTCAAGAGTGAAAACTCATTACAAAAATCTCAAACCTACAGCAATGAGAGATGAGGCGGCTCCCCAGGTGAAATATTCATAAGCGCTGCTCTTGTAATGCCAAGGCATTTTGTTAAGTTGAAGAGCACCAGCGTAGGTCTTAGGGTAAGGATAATCCTCTTCCACAGTGAGGTTCTTTTTATAGTGTTTTGGATCTCTTTCATCGAGCTTGGTTGACTCAGTATCGACGCATTCCAAAAGGGCAACTTTCACTTGGTCTGCGTTCTTAAATCCGGTCGCCTCAGCCATGTCAGGGAGGTAAACATGATCCCAGTGGTTTCTGACTGCTTTTGGTGAGTTACCATCCTTGAAAAAGCTTTGCTTGTAGTCAAGCTCAGTGTTCTTGCTGACATATGCCACGAAAGTTTGAGGGTCAGAGTTTTCGATTTTGAGACGGTTTCCAACATCTATGCGTAAGTTCTGTTAAGAAAAAGAGACGAATATCGGTGGTCATTACGTCTGTATTCGTGAGGAATCCATCCTTTATTTAAGAGAATACCGTACTCTTCAGTACCGTCGTCATTTTCCTTTGTAATGAGTGGAACGATGTAGTCATAACCGTGATATTCTGTATTCAAAATAGGAGAAAAGCCGAATTAGCACACGAATAAAACGCATTATTACTATCAACTTTGCGAGGGATGAGCATAGCTTGGGAATGTCTAGGTCTGCCGGTGATAATGACTGGTTTGTACATCCATTCATCGATATTGCCTGCATTCCAAGGGAAGTTGACGGCCTCGTCTCCCTTCAGTTCACGTGGAGCCTGAGCGAGTCTGCTGGCTCTGAGTTTGATTTCGTTTTCAGCTTGTCCTTGAAGATAAAACTCTCTCACGCCGAGCAAGAAGCATGCAGCGCCAGCACCTCCAGCGATCAACCAAAGGTTTGGATAGCGGCCTCCGAGCTTTTTAAAGTGGCCAGTGGCTCTCTGAAGTTGCCATTCGCCCTCCTTGGTAAGGTTGCTGTGGTTGTCAACCAAATGTCTTGGGACTGGGGCGGATTTTTTGAAGAATGAAAACATAACTCGTCTTGCTTCAATATGATTTTATATACTTCCAGCAATAAAAGGACTCTTATTCGAGTATCTATTTAAATTTTTTTCCAATTAAGTTTCTACAGGAAAATGGCTGTTCTTTCGCTTGAACTTATTATCTTCCTCTCTACCGTATATCTCAGTCTGAACTTCAAGAAAAGACGGCATAATTGGTTCTTCCCGCCCAGCGGCGTCACCGTCTTCTTGACACCTGAAGAAGAAGATTTAAAAGCGATACGCGACTACAAAGCCGCATCACAAAAAAACCTCACCAAATTCAAAAAGGGTTTGCTTGAAAGCGTAACTATCTAACTTTCCTAACATTATCTCATTTATTTTCCTCTGTAACATCTAGAAAAGGACACTATTGCCAGTAAAGATCGTTAAAGCCACTTCGAAAGGATTCGAGAGTGTTAAATACATGGCTGACTTAGAGCTCGTGATCATGCTCACAATAGCCCTGGCTATCCTAGTCGCCATAACCGAGCCCATTCGCATGTTGAAGCTCGTCCCGATCAGTCTTTATTCTCCCAATCTATCGTTCTATTTGTTGCTATCGGTGCTTTTGCTTGTTTTCTACAACCTCTGGAGGATGACATCCGCTGGTGGGATTGACGCTTATGAGACAAAGATATCAATCCTTGCAGCAGTGGTGGTCACTATGGTGCTGACGATTATCTATTTCCTTCTCAGTGACTACTTGTTCGTTGACTTTGACAAAACTATGCAACTTGCTCTCATGCACTTTACCTCCGTGACATTGGGATACTTCCAAGGATTTTCGATTTTTAAAAAAGATTATTTCTTTGCCATGATGATCTTCGTGACTTTTGCTGTAGTTTACAGCTTTGTGCCTGTTGTGATCAAGTTCGGAAACTGCTACGTCGACATCATGCGCGATATCTACCTCCAAGAGCAATCAATTGAGCATTTACGCAGGAAGAAAGAGAAAGGTGAAGCTGAGGAGAAAGACAACGAATCGCTCGAGAAAGACGCTGATACCTTGAAAGCCAATAAGTCTACACTGAGACTTTTCAATATCTCACTGACCCTCCAAATGATCATCCTTTTCTTGTGGGTCCGTCCTCTGCTAGCTCCATGGATGAATATCTCCCCTCATTACGCGCTGATAATCGACGGATTGCGTTTCTTTTTCATTGGCGCTCACGTGATCGTCCACTTGCTTACTTTCAAGACGGAAATCTCCAAGTATATGGCAAGAGCCTATGACTACATCAGCACATTGGTGCACAACCCTAGCTCGGAGAACCTTGTCCTCGTGCAAAGAAAGACCCGCGCGTACATTCATGTGCTCGGACTCATGTCTTTCCAGGTGGTTGCGAAGATACTCGTCCCAGCGCTTCTCTTGCTTTTGCTAACGCAGAGAAGACTCGCTATCATCGAGCAGTCAGCTTTCAACCAGTATCATATGTATGATAAAAATGACACATCATATTTCGATTGGAACTGTGTAGCGATGACCAACCCTCGAGACATTGTGCTTCAAGCAACCCGATGCCCACTAAACCCAGGACTTGAGATCGCGAAGGTGACTTCAGGACAAGGTTTCTTGTCTTATGGCCTTGAGAGCTCAGAACTCGTTGGATTTGATCACTATGAGGAAGCGAAGGACGTCATTAAGAAGATGAACAAATATGGCTTGATCCATAGCGAGTTCTACTACATGATGTTCTCGACGCTCTTGTTTGTCTACTATTTTTCGACATATTTGCTGACGATTGTTTACATATTCTATAGAAAGCAAACTGAGGAAGTTGTCTAGCTTGGGAATATGTTTAAATGGAAATGTAAACAATGTATCTTGCTTGTCACTCGATTAAGATGCATGTATGTTCGAGATAGCTATATACCTCTCTATATTTAGAGAATCAATGATTTCTTATGTACAAACATGATTCATTTGCACAGAAAATGCATATTCCAATCAAGCAAATCACCAATCAATTAAAACCGGACTATCCCACCATTTCAGACTTGCTGTATGTAGAAAATACCTTTCAATGAAAACCAGATAAGGTGCATTCAGCAAAGAACAATTCCCTGTTTCTGCCCAGTAAGTTCTACACATTGAACAAATGCGTAATTTGTTAAATGATATCAAAATTAACAGGCAAAGAAGTTAGCCGTGTTCAAAATCTCAATGAATAATTAACAAACAGGATAATTTTTTTATCAAGAAGACTTGTTGAAATTTTTGACTTTGCATTAACCTTTGTTCTACAGTTGATTACGTGGATTAATGTAAGATCTTTTAAGTAATCAAAGCGAATCGAGTTTCGATCTATTACAAAGAAATAAAATTTTCCAAAGTTATTTGTTATCATGTCAAACAAAGATCTCAAGAAGGTAGACGAGATTAACCAAAAGGAAGACGAGGAAATGGCCGATACAACTCCTCTTCAATTCGAATCCATTGACAGTTTGAACTTTCTCCTATCATTGCAATAAAAGCTATTTTTCCTTCGATAGTTCTGCAAACCGTGAAAAATTCTCAAAGCCAGAACGGGCTCAAGCACAGCGACTACAGCCGTTACCGCAAATACTGCGCAAAAAGACTGAAAAGAATCCGCAAATCGATGAAATTTTCATATGGCAAAGGAAAGTTTGTGAAAAAGCCAATTAGCTTGGATACTGTTCGCGAGATAAAGGACTCCAGAGTCCTTTATGTACTCCTGTACAATGCTGAGCGAAACTGGGCTTATGCTCAGAGCTTGAAGCAAGAGTTCTCAAATACGGGCTCAAAGAACAACAGATTGTTGCAACATGTAAAGAGAAAATTAGCAAAGGCACAGCAATGGGCCAAGACCCTCGAGCAAATCTGCCAAAAACACGGCGAGCAAGTATTTTAACATGAATGGAGTTTGTGATGTAATGAAAATTCTAGAGAAGCGCGCTTGAGGCAGTTGCTTATGCTGAATACATGACAGGATGCTACAAATTTGAAATCGAGAAATGGAAAGAGGCTCTGGACGCATTCAACACAGGAAGAAAAATTTTCACTGAGCTGGCTAGTATCTCAGATTCCCTGCAAAAGATCATCTACAATGAAAGAATCGAGCAACTGGATCAGTCTATTCGTTACTGCAACCATAAACTCGGTTTGAAGGGACAAGGTGTTAGCGACCTCCTTGATTTAAAGAACCGTGCTCATGACCCAACAATGTTGACTAAAATCGATGTATATATAGTCATTCTTTTTCAAAAATATCTAATTTTGGTGCGCTTTGTTTTTTGTGTTTATAGACGATTCTCGATGAGACCAGAAAGCAAAACCTTGGCAATGTGAAGAACGAGATCCGATTCCATGGGAAAGATATCCCTGTGAAAAACGAGAAATTGATAACAATCATGCAAAAAATCGACGAAGGCGTGGCTAACATCGCAAAGCAAAAGCTTGATAAGATGGACGTGGAAGATGAAACTGATGAATCGAGCAAGTTGAACGCCTACATCGAGCTTTTCTCGAACTATGACGATGCTATTCGTCTTGCGAATAAAGACAAGGAAGAGAATGTAATGCTACTATTTTCGATTTGAATTATATTGATGTTTTATCATTCGCTTAACAGAAAGCCGTGGAGTCAACCCAACAGATTTATATTCTGCTTGGAAATTACTTCTTATCAAATAAATACAAGAAGATTATAGAACGTAACAGAATCCAGATCAACGTCGCGCAATCAAAGCTGATGAAGGACGGTGGGATTGAAAACATCTGGACTTTGAAGAAATCAGCAAAAACTAAAGTTGTTACACCACAAGAAATGGTTAAGTTGTACGATAACACCTTACAAGTGAGTTCTAGCGCGTTTCATATTGAGACTAACCTGCTTTTAATAATACAATGTAGATTATGAAGCAGCTCTTAGACTTGGAAGGAGCAAATCCTGATTTTAAAGAAGTAAAGACAATCGAGATCCAAGAAAATGCATTGAGACTGCTGAGACTGTTCTACGTGATCTGCACACATCTTAATTATGGCAAGCTTCTCGAAGGCTACTCGTTGTTGTTCCATTGGGATCAACAATATGAGATTTTGAAGGCTAAGCAATCTGAACACTCAATTTTCCTCGAAAAGGTAGCTTCATAATGTTGCTTATGCAGTTAATAATGATAATATATATAGGTTGATAAAGAATTGGCTGATGATATCGCTAGTCATAAGGAGAAGGTCGAGATTTTGAAGATCCGTACTCGCATCAATATCCTTAACCAACGTTCCGCCGAGAGAGATAATTTAACTAAAAAGATGGGAGACATGAACCTTGAAGGCAAGGCTATTCAGACCGTAATTCCCTCTTTGGTGGTGTTGATTTAACTTGTGATATTCTGTTAGACTACGCTCCATCAAATTATCAAAGCCCAATTGAATGAAAACAGAACAGTGGCACCAGAAATTCCTGAAAACATTGAAAACATGCAACTGACTGAGTTCCCTCCAAAAATCGGATTAATGTCTTGCAAACCATTCTTCCTGGATTTGGTAAATACTTAAGAGGAGTTAAGTTGCTAATGTGTCTTTTATTTGCTAGGGTTATTCTTATCTGGCCTATCCTGACATCGAAAAGAAGGCCGAGGAAGAAGACAAACAGAAAAAGAAAGGTACTGGATTGTTCGGAAGGTTCAATCCTTTTGCTAAGAAGTAGATGAATCTAAGCTTGCCATTGATAGGGCTATAATTCACTTTCATATGTGTAATTTTCTCTGGTTGTTTGTTTCCAATGCTTAGAATAAACCAAGTGGATTTAGCAAAATAAAATAGCTTCTTTTATCATTACAGGTAGCAAACAACGTGATACCCAGAGAGAGAGATCTTTTTTTACCGTTATGAATTGGAAAAAAAAAAAAGTCCAAAGTTTGATAACATTCAGACAGCTGAGAGGGAGCAAAATACTCGGAAATGGCAAAAGTATTCTTAATATAAATGGTGGGAAGTTGAGTAGTTTTGTTAATGTTATGCAATCTGTTCTCATTTAATATGATACCCGATATAGTATATTTCAATAGTAATTATACTATTTTGAGTCTGTATTCTTAGACCTTTTTCCATGTAATGAATTGGTAGTTGATAGTTTTATACTGCTGAGTAATGGAAATATACTTATCTATTTAACATTGGAGATATGCAAGTAAGTATTTAGTCGTAAATTCGAATGATATCCCTCTATTTTGAAAATGAAGTAATTCTCGATGAAGGTTGCTCACAGAAGGATGTATAAGAGAATCTATGAGTGTTGAGTGTTGGATGTTGCATTTTCTGAAAATAATTGCCATTGAAATACTATTTTCGAAGCGAGTTAATTTAATGCTGACTCTTTAACCATGATAAATTGCTTTATTTGATTTGAAATACATTTTTGAAATTGTTAATACAAAGGGAAGGTGTTATCATCATACATCACTGCTATTTAATTCTACCATTACGTCCATTTTCAATAAAATCAAGAGAAATGGAAGGATAACTTTTTTTGGTTCAACCCTCGTGCCATCATCTCTTAAATCAAATTTATAAATATATAGAATAAATTATAAAATTTTCTTATAACTTGATCCAAATACATTATGAATAATTCACTCAATATTCAAGCATCAAATGGCAATGACCCAACCCTATATAATGAATAAGACCAACGAAAAGTTGGCGTTTTATATCACTTTAAAAGGACATAAACTGCTGTTGTTATGATAGCAGTGAATGCAAAGGTAAATGATATATGTTCCATCGACCCTCGAAATCCCAGATGCAATCACCTTTACACACAAAATTTTCGCAGAATTTAGAGTGTCTTGCATAGAGCATCATCTCTATTGTATATGACGAGAGAACAATTCGTTAAGCCTCAAAGTTCTTTCGTTTCCGCCTCTGGATACAGAGGAAACAAAACATTGCATCATAATTTCCATACCTATTCAATCGAACCCGCGACTTCAACTTCCGTCATGAGAAAGCTCTAATTTATTCAACTCTAACGATTCCGGGTAATTGAAAAATAAAATATCTGAGGTCCTTCAGTAAGAATCTCAACAGTCATTATATCTTTTGATAATTTGCAAAATTAAAAGTGACTGCGTTGTGTCGCACCAAGGAATTTATTACACCTTAAAAATTTGGTTAATAAGTTAAATAAATCCTAAAAGCCTTTAACAACTCTCAGATATGCCCAAAACATCAACTTCATCCCTTGAAAGTGTAAGCTTGCCCTCTTCCACACACCTTTTTCATTAAAAACCAAAGGGATCAGGGTCTACCAGGAAAAATATCCCGACTAACAAGCACGGCGGAAAGGATCCTTGGAAAGCTATCGTTGATCAACAAGCAAAAATGAGCCTCATTTTGATAGCAAAAGAAAAAGAAAAGAGAGACCAAGATGCCAAGCAACTCAAGTATATCACAATTAAACCCTTCGAAAATAATCGTTTTATCCATAGAGCTGAATTGACCATATTAACGCTCGAGAAAGAAGGCAAAAAAAACAAAGATACTGAAGAGAAGAACAGAGAGCGGAAGGAATTAGTGGCAAATCAAACAAAACACATCCAAGAACTCAAAGCTGAAAGAGAGAAAACGCTGCAAAGGGCGAAATCACTGACAAATGAACTAACGCTACAAAGAGTCAAAAGTCAAACTGACTTCGAAAACCAGGTATTTTTTCTGCATATGTCTGAGTTTAATCTGTCTTCAGCGCAAATATAATGAAAAATTGGACAACGACATGGTGAAAGCGTCCAATGAAGCGTTCAAAAAGCAGCTGAAGTTAGATGAGGAAAAGAAAACGACTCTAAAGAAGGCGATAGCTGATAATCAAATGGAAGGAGAGGTCAGAAAGATAATGAAACAAGAGCAAACGAAAGAGGATCAGTCTACGTACAAGAAACAAGTTGAGCAGACGATTAGAGTACAACTCCAAAAAGAAAATGCTCACAAAGAAGTAATTATGATTCTCTTGGACAACGATGATAAGTTAACGTCGCTTGTTTGATAGTACTTCCGCAAGCTTTCCCAGAAGCAGGAGAAGAGAGCAGGGGCATTTGCTGAGCAAGTGTATTCTCCAAGACAAGCAAAGGAAAGAGAATACAATCGAAATCTGGAAAAAGACATTAAGGAGAGAGAAAATCAGCAAAACAAGCAGTTTTTGGATAGCATTCAGAAGGATAAGCAGGTAAATTCGTTAAAACTTCTTGTTTTAGCCTTATTAACATTTGTGCTAATTAATAAAAAGACGAAAAGCTCATATGCATCTGCTCTCCGTACTCAAATGGGTGTTACAGAGGCTGGCAAAATGTTTGAACGGAATGACTATACGAAAAAAGTCCAAGAAGCGCAGTTAGAAAGAAAAAATCTAATGAGTGATTACGCCTTGGAGAGACAAGAAAGGCTGAAAAAACAAAAGGAATACAAGCTCACTCTTGATCAACAAGTACGCTTCTTTAAACCAGCGAGAAATAGAAATCTATAATCTACAATAGGCGTTTAACTCCAATGAAAAGAGACGCAACGCTGACGATATGACCGAACATGAGCTTAAAATGAACCAAAAAGTCTTAGATGTAAATCCTTTCGAATCTCATTATCACTAATACTCAAATGCGTTTCAATACGAAGGCATATACCAATGGCAATCTCGAGCTAAATTGCAATCTTCCAGGTTTTTCGGACCCAACAGCAAAACGAAGAATTTCCATTGCTACATGTACCTCCAGGAGGAGCTCAATGGGCTCGTTTAGCCAAATCTCGAGTCCCCAAACAACACGCAACCAATCAGGGAAGAAACCCACTTTTAATCCTATAACTGGAGCTGAGATATTTTACTAATCTCAGAAAAAAGATTCGGTTAGTCGCCTAATCATAACATAATTTCCTTTCATGCATAACCTTTCCGTATATAAGCGATATGCTACATTTGATATTATTCTCTTGATATGAAGTTAAATTCTTATTGGAACTATAATCGTTTTGCCAATGACAGAAAGAGAGAATAGCGTGGTTATCGTCATTCCTTTCTCTCATTCTCTCGCGTATAATGAAATTGAGTTAATTTAGGCTAATTAAGGGCTAAGCTGCTCTCAATTGCAGGCATTTTTGATTTTCTTAGGTTCAATCACCAAACATATAATTGTATGTATTATTGCTTTTGTTTTCAAGCTTCCTCTCTGACAATTAGAGAGGGACTAAGACAGAATTCAAAAGCAGAGCTACAACGAAAAGATTGTGAAAATTGCTTCATGATTGGTTTATCAGACCACTCTCAGCGGTTAGTTTTTCTCTTTCTTGTCCAAAGTAGCCTTCTTCTCACCTTCTAATTGTTTTGGTTGATCAGTTGGGTGAATTCTAGCGGTTTCCGAGCCGAGTTCATTGAGTTTTGGAACATGGCTATCTTCCTTCGCGACATCGACCAAGTATTGTTCAGCATCCAGCGAAATGGATTTAGCCTGAACCCAGTCAGCCAAGAAATTCGTCCAAAGGCCACCTGATTGGGTCCAAGGTCTTTTGGCGTAAGTCAAGTATCCCTTTGACTTGCCCTGTCCAACCAATTGGTTTTCAAATTCTCTGATGAGGATAGCGGTATCGCTGGCACCGAGATTTTCCAAGAATTTGAAGTCTTCGGTCTTGTCGTCCTCATAGTAATCTCTGTATGCTTGCGCAGTTTCTTTAGCTAAAAATTCGAAATAGGCCTTCTCAGCCGCGATTCTGGCGATGTCGCTGCCGTTGGCAAGAGAATCTTCGTAGTTTTTGAGGATCTCAGCGTACTCCTTGCTGTTCATTCTCTCGTGTTGTCTCAAAATAACGCGCTCTTGTCTTTGCAAATAGAGGTCGATTGGGTCATTGGCGGCTCTGTATTTGAATTTGAAAAGTTTCTTTTCAAGAAGAGATGAAGCGTCTTCTTCTGGGTTGTGGGTGTAGATTTCTTGGAAATCGAATTTATCAAAGTTATAGTCGCCGCTAGCGAAGAGCTCATGAGCATCGAGCTTCTCTTCGATGGCTTCGTTGTCAGGGTACTTTTGAAGGTCAGTCTCGAAGTAGTCTCTGTATTTTTGCTCATCTTCAGTGAGACCTCCGTAGTAGAGGGTATAGCCCTTCTCGAGTCTGTTTGCTGCTCTTTCTTTCATACGGCGCTCTCTTCTCTCGTGGTTTTCTCTGTCGATGAATTTACGAGATTCGAATTTCTGAATTTTTGCGAATTCTCTGTCGAGTTTTAAAATAGCCTTTTCGCATTCAAAAAGAGTCTCGTAATCGATTCTATTGATTGGGTAGCGAGGGTGACCGCCGATGCTTTCGTAGTATTCCTTTTCGATTTGATCGAGGGAGAGGACCATAACCTTATGTTTGTGCTCCAGAATCTTGGTTTTTTGGAGTCTGTAAGCAGGATCAGTAAGAATACGATCGTGCTCGTCAGGGTTCACGAGGGTGTAGACTCTGTTAGATGGAGTTTCGAATTGTGAAGGCTCATAAGAGTCCTTTTGGAATCTGAGGATAGACATGTTGATGGTGTGGTCCATCTCACCCATTTCCTCGTAGTTGTAGGCTGGGAAGTTCGACATGTAATAGTCCATTTCAGGTGAGTACTCATTGCGGAGACGAACGAGCTTAAAGACTTGGCCGCAAGATGGGCATCTTTGAAGAGGTCCCTCTCTAAGCATAAACATCATCATTTCGTGTCCTTCGTAATCGTCTTCGTTTTGAGGGCCTGAGCAGCCGACATATCTATTCGTGACGAAAAGTTTAGGGAGGGCAATCAAAAGAAATACCTGAAGGGAGCATCTGCGGTAAAGATAACATGTGGATTATCAACGGTACCGAAGTTAGCAATCATGACTTGCTCGAGCATGTTGAAGGTCTGGAGATCGTAAGGGTTGGAAGTGATCAAAGCTTGCCATTCATGGGCGACTTCATCGTAAGCATCTTCCGTGGTGTTCATATATGGTTGGTAATCTCTTCCAGAAGGCTCTAGGAGTCGCTTAATGTGCTTGGTTGGAGCCTTGACAGCGCTCTGAACGCGCTTCCAAGCGTTTGCCAAATTGAAATGTGATCCACCTGGCTGGATAGTGCTGAAAGCTCGAGAGAATGTCCGAATCATGTTTTATTTGATACTTTCAATTTTCTTAATTCACTATGCTGGAATCTAAATAATTTAGCTTCTCTGAGAAAAATCTCCCAAACCAATTTGAAATAGTTGAAACTCTCTTCTTTAATTATACATAATGTGGGGTTACTCTCAATTCTTCTTGTGTATCGATACCAATAACAAGGAAGAACTCAGGATTTCAAATTTTCAACAATGATACTTTCACTCAGAATTTATTTCCTGATGGCTTGTAATTCGGAAAGTTCTCATAGTTGTAAAATGATGAAAGAAGAGTAATGAAGTAATTGACAACTCATAAATTGCTTTT
>ENA-UOTX01001680-UOTX01001680.1-compost-metagenome-genome-assembly--contig:-NODE-1680-length-14468-cov-6.712807_pt1 | contig 14468 bp, 5 predicted proteins | sample MGYA00238143_ERZ746982 | MGnify/ENA primary metagenome ERZ746982 (study PRJEB28758, sample SAMN06268862) | compost metagenome | isolation source: single cell | place: USA: California, Emeryville, Joint... | reverse complement strand
TGCCAAAAAGAGAGACTCCTATTAAAACCAACAATACTTTATGAATGCGATAGCAAATGAAATTTTGATTCCAAAAACGGAACGCAAAGAGAAGGCAGGTTCATTATTTCCCAAATTTGACTGAGATATAAAAAAAGCCCTTAGGGTAAGTAAATGCGCTTTAAAAACCACGCCTGGCGTTTTGAAAAAACAGTAGAATGAGGATAAGACTCATCTTTCAAAAAAAGATGCAGATTCCGGAAAAATAATTGGAGTTCGCTGAGAAATATGTCATTGTCAATTCTTTTCGAGAATTGTAGAAGGAATCTATCGCTAGGGAGAGACTCTCAATCCAATGCGATTGCAGAGTCAAATAATTCCAATGTTCCTTCATTCGAAATCGCTGATTACATATCTTAATAATTGTGATTTTCAAATTTGCTGTGGCTATTGCTGTCTGTAGAACATGATATCCAAACTAGCAATTCAACCCTTTCAGCTTCTACGGCAGACAACATCATTTGACCAATAATATTCAAGCCTGAATTTTTTGGAAACGCTTTGGAACAGCAATACCACAGAGTATGATGACCTCACAGTCTCAACTCTCTCAAAATATTGTGATATTCTCCTAATTTTCACTTATATACTTCACCTGTGGTAAAATCTTACGACCCAAAAATTTTCGATTACTACGGTGGAGGTCTAAGAATCAGTCAATTCAATGTTAGATATGGACATTCCTTTATCTCGTGGCTTTCTCAATAGCCAGCCTGTGAATCTATAAATGAATTTAATTGGGGTAAAAAATTCATCGAGAGCCTTCATTTCTTAATTGAAACAGAGTTAAATTTATCACTGTTCAGCTTAATAAATTAGAGAGCATTGGTTTATAATAAGTATTCTATTTTGAGTCAATCGCTTTAAAGCCATGAGGCAGTTATTGTGAAAGGAGCTTAAAACGTTCCAAAAGTCTACCATTTTGACATCCTTTACGATAACTTATAGGCTCTAGATGCTACCCATCGGTCTTTTAGAAAGTTTCAACGTGAATGCAGTTCTTATGAAGATAATTCTTTAGAATGCACAGGACTAAAAGAATATTTTTGGTGTACTTTGACTTGTTGAAGTCAACATCCGCGAAAACCTATTAGAGTTGAAGGCCAATGGAAGTGAAAAAAATTTTAAAAATTGATATGAATAATATCACAATTTTCTCTCTGGATAAATAAAAATTCGCAATTTCGTGAAGTATAGTTTATAAAGCGCCTCGAATAAGCTGCTACGAAATCGAGGGAACCTTCAATTCTTTGAATTTTAACCTTTCAAACTCTCTAGCGTTTTTTAATTCTTCTACTGGCAATTTTGACATTAAGTTGTTTGTATGAATTTAACAACTCTTATACACAGTCTTGCTGCTCCTCTTCTTCAACATGACCATCGAATTTAATACTGTTTAAATTTCTACATTACAGTAATTTATTGTCTTCTTCAAGTCTTGCATCTTCTGTTCATTTTAGACTTTTTCATTAGAGCAGCTTTTATCGTAATTTCTCCTTGGTGGTTGACTTTTCCAATTGTTATTCCTTTTACAATGTTATTAGTTCTCTGTTCAGCATAAGAAAGCTTACAGTTCGTTGTCTCATTTCCCTTTATCATATATTGGATGAATCTAAAAAGTTTAACCTCTAAGAGGCTTTAAGTGTGAGTTGGACCCCAGCGCTCTGATCGCAAAGAACTCACAAACAGCGTTTCATTGTTAAAGCCCCTCTTTTTTGAAGTATTCAATGTGAAGGACTCTCTGAATAGAATTGTATGGTGAGTAAATTTAAATTTTTTCCCTTATCTCTCTCTCCTCTGACACTGTTCGAACCAAAATCCAAGAGAATTATGAGTTATAACAGCTACCGAGTCTAGTTTCATCATCATAGCACATTAAATAACACATATAATTCCTGGATTTTGGCTTGATACGGTGAGAATAACTCTCATTGCGAGGAATCACGCACGACTAAGTTTGACTCGCAATTTTTCAGAGGTAAATCTTTGAAGCAAAATTTCAATTTCAAACAGCCGTTTTTCTGCTTAATGGATTTAATTCTATCCCACGTCCCGCTTTAAAGTTTTATTTGAGATTTGATTGAGAACTTTTTTTTAGTGAATTAGAATAAATTTTTCATTTTTCGATTTGCTTCAGTGGCGTTATTGGCAGTGGTTGGCGTGTAATTTGAATAAAAGAAGGCCTATATAAATCTGAATCGCAATTTTCAAGTATTAATAATTTAAGAAATCAAAAAAAGTATTAAATAAAACTAATTAAGTCCGACACTAACGAATCCCACCCTCTATGACATCAATCGCTTCTTGCCTAATCAATCTCCTTTCTCTAACAGATTCTGCCTCTCAAGAGAATCTGCTACGACAACACCAACAAAATAGTCAGAGTCAAGAAGAACCTCTGACAAAGCTCTCTCGCAAGAAAACAATGAGGAAAACTTTCATTTCAGAGAGTGGACAGAGAGTATATATCTGCTACTTTGAAGAGTGTTCTCGGCATTTCAATCACTTATCTTCGCTTATAAAGCACGAAAGAATCCACCGCGACCAGAAACCTTATGCCTGCAGTATCTGTGGGTTCAGGTTCACCCAGAGCTCGAACTGCAAGAGACATGAAAAGTCCCACACTGGAGAGAAAAGCTACCAATGCAGCCAATGTCCAAAGAGATTCTCGAACTCATATAACCTCCGTCATCATATGGAAATTCATAAACAAGAGTTGGAAGGGATCAGTTATAGCTGTTCTGGCTGCAATAAAGTTTATACCTATCTAAGCAGTTTGATTAAGCACCGAAAAAGATGTTTAAATCAATTAACAAAGCGCGATAATGATGAAAAGGACTCTCCAAAAGAAATTTCAGAAGAAGAGACTCAACTAAAAAAGTTAATCAAGATTGAATCCAGATTTGAAGAAGATTCCGGGTGCTCCATCTTAAAAGAAGAATATAACGAATTTAATTTAAAGAGAAATAATTCTGAGACCTTTGTCTCAAAAAGTGAGACAGATGATCTCAAAATCGAGATCTTGGAGGAGCCTAAAGCTGAAAATGATGAGTTCGATCATGCCATTAATCTTGCAAAGCAGCAGAACCATACTTCCTATTTTCAAGGTACACCATCACAGTTTCAAGCACTTCCTGTTTTTAGTCAAAACAGTTTCATCCCAGCTGAACTACAGCATCTTGTTCAAATTAATTCAGCAAACCCATCATATCATATGGAGGCACTTCTAAAAACAGCAATGGCTCATAAATTCCTATCACCACCGCAAGCTAATAGCACTCAAGTAACAAACGCCGCTTACAATACTGAACTTTTCAAGCAATTAGAGGCTATTGTCTACAGAAAGTTCCTAGTTAATACCTTTCTTTCTTCAGGGAATTTACCTCTTTAAACAAGACATTGTTAGAGTATTTGAGATGTTCTTTCATATATTTAATATATGCAGTGTCATTTATCTCGCAGACCGACAAAACTAAACAATTTTAATCGTTTATTCATAATTTACATTATATTGTCAAGAACACTCAAAGCAATCGAGATCTTTTAAAAGTGATCTAAAATTCTTCTGCTTAAGGCGTGATTCAGACTAGGGTTTTCCTCCAATTTGTGAGCAACAACTTCAAGCAAGATATTTTATTTCTTGCTTGCAGAAGAATAAATTTATAAACCTAGCTTGCACTCACTCCAGAAATTTATTCTCTACTTCACTATCAAGTCTCGCAGGCGTCAAGATCGCCTCGAAATCATATAAAGACTGCTTCTGAGGGAGTTTTGTCCTATTTTCCTCAATCCTTGCCAATCAAGCTCAATTACAAATAACAATTTTTTTCTTTCAAATACATGCTAATTTATGCTTTTATAAAAGGATAAAAGATTCATTTTCGAAACTCAATTCTTCAATTGATGCTGTTCATAAAGACATACGATTTTGTCAATTGAAAAATGACATTTCTTCAGTATTATTTTCATCGCCCCCCCCCCCCGGGGCAGTTATTTCCATGCTTCTTCTTAACTAGATTTTCGGTAGGAAGTGCAGATAGTGACTCTATCCGAGCAACAAATTTACTATGATAGAAAGGCTTTGAGTCGACGTTTCAAAAACGGGCTCAAAAAAAAAAAGAAGAACTGACTCTAAATTGAGGAGATTTTCCGTGACTGTAGTTCTCTATTCTGTCAAAAACAAAAGGACAACTTTCTTCTTCAATTGTTGGTGCTGCATTCTCGGCCATCAGCTGGGATGTCTTATGTACGGAAAAAATCACTATATTCCCGTGTATTCATCACTTTTCTCTTCTGTCTCGTTTTTGAGCAATGCCTTTATTTTATTCCAAGACTGCCATTCCCATTATTTAGTTTGGATTATTTAGCGTTAGATGCAGCAAAATTTAATACAATTCCAAGCTTGAGTATATCAAGTACAACTTTTCGAGCATCTTTAGTGCTAAACGGAGGTTTAAGCGACCACTGTAGCATTAATGTTGCCAATTTTGACTCATGTTGCAGTAATACATTTAATTAAGCCCTCCACAAATACTACGTATAATGCTATGTAAAACTAAGAAACTCTCTTGAATTATCAAAGAACTTTTATTCGCAGCAACATTACAAAACACATTGTGGATATCTAGCCAATTTTTCTCGTTTTAATTAAGGGGTAAAAAATAACACCTATAAACATGGTGTAAATTTGGTACAATTATGAAAGAACCTTTTTAATAATTGCCAGGAAAATGAGAGATTATTTGCACTTCGATACTATTCTCTGAGGCCAATTGAAGACCCAAAATTATTTTCAACTTCAAGGAATCTCACATGAGATGCTTAATTGAGGAAGTGAAAGCGAGGGATTTTTTCATTTCACATATCTCACAATAATGAAAGACACAGCGCTAGGGAACAATCAATTAATTATACATAGACAAAATACTCTATAAGTCATCAAGAGTCTTGACGCAGGTTAGCACTTCCACAATTAAAGATTCTACTTTCTTGCAAGGCAAAAAAAGTGTCTTAGATCGACAAACCTGGCTTAAATTGAACCGAGTGACGACAAGAAAAAATTTTTGAGTCGGTTTAATCAGCACTCAGACTTTGTCGGCAAACTATAGGCTCTAATTAACATCTCCTACCAAATCAAAACTTCTCTAACTGATAATAATTAGTTGAGATAAGGTGTAATAATTGAGGCAAAAAAGGTAGGCCTCTCTCTCTAGCAGCAACAACTCCCAATAAAAAGAAGAAGAACTTTATTCCCAGCTAACCCCCAAAACAAGACTCCAACGTCCAAATTCAAAAAGCTATCGAGCGCAGAGCAAGTATCTTTTACCTAGCTGACCCGTTCTGTTACAGCTAGGATATAATATATCGAATTTATGCCACAAATTGCTTTATAAAATGAGATAGCAATTTCCAAAATCCAAATCTTACTCAAACAGAATTCAATGTATAAATTTTTACAATTTTCACTTTCTACTCTCGCTTAAATTTTATTTGGAATTATATTTGAAAACATTTTAAATCATTCACTCATTAGAATAATTCGGCTCAGTTTCTAATTATGGGTGGCGTTTGAAGCGATGGCTGGAGTGCAATTTGATGAGATTTAGAACGAGATAAATTGAAGAGGCAAACTTTTTTCATAATATCAAAATTCAAACACCCTTTCACGTAAAGCCGAATTCTTTGAGTCCCCTCCATTCCTCTAACCCTCAGCATTAACTTTTACCGTCAAGTTCGACAAGTAGCATGAGTCAAAAGGGCATAAATACCCTCTTCGCTGGAAATTAAGAAGATTCTCCTTACAAACTGCCCCTTTGTTAATTTATTCTCGATACTTCACTCACCCCTATTCGCTGAGAAGGCATGAAAAATTGCATTCCAGCCAAAAGCCTTATGCCTGCAGTATTTGTGGGTATAGGTTCGTCCAGAAATCGAACTGCACGAGGCATGAAAGGAGTCACCGAGGAGAAAAAAAATTCTATTGCGACTATTGCCCGAAGAGGCACTCCACCTCTTCCAACCTCCGTAATCACATGAAAATCCATGAACAAGCATTAGAAGGTACCAATGTTCGCTGCTTAGGCTGCTACAAGGTATACACCTATCTGAGCAGTTTGATCAAACATCGAAAAAGATGTTTAAACCAGTCCTCACAGGGCTATTGTGATGATAATGACTATCAGATGGATCTTTTACAAGAAAATAGAGAAGAAGAGACTCTGCTAAAAAAAATCATCAAGAAAGAACCGAAGACAGAGGAAAACTCCAATTTCTCCGTCTTAAAAGAGGAAAATGATGAGTCTAATCTGAAAGAAAACATTTCTGAGAGTTACGATTTAAAAATCGAGACTCCCACAGAGCCTAAAGTCGAAGTTAATGAGTTCGATTGTGCTGCTGGCCATGGAAGCCAACAGAACCAGCCTTTCAATTTTCAAAGGCATTCACAGCAGGAGCAATTCCTCCCCGCATTCAATCAGAACAGTATCATTCCAGCTGAACTACAAGCTCAGGTTCTTTGTAATATTTCAAATCCAACATTTCGTCCAGCTTCACACACGGAGATGCTTAGGAAAACCGCAATGACTAACAATTCACCGCTGTCTCTACCATTTCTCCAGACTCAATTCTCGAACGCTATCGCTATGGCTGCAATTTTTAAACAGCTAGAGGAAGCTAGAGAATTCAGAAGACTGCTATATGATAAATTTTTCTTTTCAGAATGATGGCCTTATCATCTAGGGTACCTTTAAAGTAAAAGTGAGTGCTCTTTCATATTTTATGAGCAACGCAAATTGTATCGAATTATAAAGTTTAAAACTTCTGAATACGCTCTTACAAAATGCTCATTGTTTCAAAGAACTCCAATTGCCTCAAACTTGTCACTTCTAAAATAAATAGAAATCAAAATTTGCAGAGTTTCTAGAGAGTAGAACGGCGAAGAGCCTTTAGATTTTAGTTTTTCCTCATTTTTCTCTCTCATTTGAACTCCCTGACATTAAACAAAATCGAGTGCGGTGATGATGATAATGAAAAGAAATTAATAAGCGGCTAGGGAATGCAATGCTGCAGCTTTGAATTACCAACAGGCTTTTAGTAGTGATGGTTCTTTTGTTTTTTAAACTCGCTGTGAGTTTAAGAATTTTTCTTCTCAAAGCTAAAGCAATTTCAATTAATCCCCTCAAAATGTTATTGATATGCTTTTCATACAATTTACCTCAGCAGGAAGAATGAGGTTTCCAGAAGGGATACCTTTGTAAAAGGTGCTCGAAATGGAAGCAAGAATCATTTAAACGGTTTTCTGTCTTTTTCATTTGAAGTTAGAATTATTCAACAATTTAAACACCGTTTTTCTTAAAGGCTCTTAAAAGTTATGAATTCCTTCCACCCTACTTCTTAGAAATGTATACGATCGACTATAAAAATTGTCGAAGTGACCCATTCGAAGCAATTATTTATTTTCAAAAATTAGCGTTATTAAAATTTTGTTAAAAATTATTAGAATTAGATTAAGAGTTAAAATGCCAATTAATAAGCATTGAAAACTCTCTCAGGTTGATATTTTAATGCAAACGCAGCAAGAAAAACAGTAATTGCCTAATTAATCACCAATAGGAAACGCTTTCATTGCTTACGGAACAGTGCAAACTGCTTTTGCTCAATTAGTCCACTGATGTATCAGTTCATTTTCAAAGCAGAAAATTGTATCAACAGCTGCTAATCGCCTTGACCTGAAGGAAATAGGTATAAATGCAACGAGAAATTGAGGTTCATTAAGACGATCGATATATCCAATTTAGAATCAGATGATAAACTCGCTAATACTGTTCAAAAAGAGAGTCTATAGAAAACTTAAAGATAGCAATACTTGCACTCTATTCAAACAAAATGTTAAGTATTTTGGGAAATTACTGCTGCCATGGCAAACATAGCTTTTAGCAAATAAATTAAAAAAAAAAAACAAACACGGACTTTCGATCGATTTCAATTAGCTGACCTTAATTTAATTTTTCTTTGCTCCCGCCTTATCCACACAACTTAAATTCAATCGCAATCAAATTCAACTGATCTAAAAAGGTTGGAAGTGTGGGCCAGCTTTGATTCTTTGTTATGTACTCTTTTATAGCATTTGTCCACTTAGGTGAGTAATAATTTAAAGAAGTTCTTTTGTTTAATCAAATACCACAAAAAGAAAGATTAATCGAGATCAGCGTTAGATAATAAAAAATTTTTCCGATTGGAAGAGATAATATCAAGCAAACTGTCATTATAGTCGCATCGTACCTTCTTTATTGATTATGGAGACATCCTTCAGCGACTCAAGGCAACCAACCTCTTATGTTGATTCCACCTCTATAGAGGTGAAGCTGAAATTCGAAGAGGATAATCAAACCGGGGGGAAACAAATTGGGACACCTTCTAGCAGTCATACCATGAACATCTCTCTGCTGGGAAATTTACAGACTAAAGACGGAGAGAATACATACCCCCAATGTGACAGAAAATTTTCTGCGCCTGGATACCTGCGAAGACATTTAGTAGCCCACCAACAGCCAGGAGTGGGAAGACCAGAATACATATGTGAGCGTTGCCACATTGGATTTCACATATCTTGCAAGTTTCAATAAACACCAACAAAAATGCGGCAAGAAACGTAAAATACCAAATAAAGAAAATTTGGAGAAGCCTCAAGGAGTCAAGGCCGAAGAAACTCGATTCGTGAGGGTTTTGGTCAAAGTGTCTCACAGCTCGAAAAAAGATGTCATCAGCCTACTAAAAAGGTGAAGCTGACAAATTCAATTTCAATGAAGTCTTCACCTCCATCTATTACCCTTGCTAAGCATCAACTCATCCAAGTAAAAGACATAAAAGAAAAATTCACTGAATCGGGCGGGCCTTCTCTTGTGAAAGAAAATCGTTCGAATCTCGCGATTGCTTCGACAGGGCGTTTGTTAAGCTCGGCTAAATTACATGAAAGCAGCTTTATAAGCAATACTGAACCACAGAGGCCCACGAATACAGATTGAGCGGCAGAACAGATAACTATAAATACTCATCAGATCATCAAAATAAATGAAAATTTGTTTATATCAGAAGCTGTTTTCAGCACTCAAGGAACCAATATCAAAGGCAAAGCACTGAGTCCGCAGCAGATAGAACAACTTATTGACGTCAGGAAATTCTTCAAAGAATTTTCCTGTCCAAAGAGCCAAAAATAAGGATTTTGCCATCATTAAGGAAAAAATATTTTAATCATCAGTGGTATATAAGGTTAACTTTGAATTTGATAAATGTCTTGTATTGCACAAGAGAGAGTTAAACACATTGCTTAAAGAACTATGATAAATCGAATCCTTTTACACCGGTACAATAAACCATGCAAATTTGGGTATCCTTGGTATCTATTCCATTCATGAAATTATATAGCAGAGGAATTTCGTTACCCACTTTAAATTAAGCTAATTACCCTTCCATGTAGTGGTCTTAACTCATTTATCTTAATCATATCCAATAGCCTGTGTTTAATTTATTAATCATGACAGATCAAGAAGAAAATGGGTATGAGAAAGAAGTCGAATATATCGAAGAAGAAGACTACGAAGAGGCAGACGAAGAGGAAAAACCTCCTGGACCTTTAAAAAAAGAGGAAATTATCAAAAATGAAAAGGCCAATAAGAAAAAAGAAGAAACAAAAAGTAAGACCGGTCATAGCAAGGAAAACGCACCATCGAAAGGAGAGAAAAATAAAAAGAAAGAGGAAACTACACGAAAACCTGCCGAAAAATCGAAACCGGACGGAGAACAACACAAAAACTCGAATGCTACGAAACAAAAGACCTCTGAAGTTGATTATATTCTCAAAGAATTAGAATTAGAAGAAAACACACAAACGAAGAAGGCATCGAAGACCAAGGACGGAGTAGTAATAGGTACTAATGAAGGAAAATTTCATTTTTCCAAATTATAGAAAGGTGAAAGTGAATCAAAGAAAAAGAAAGCAGGGCCTGCTGCTGAGAGCACCAGTGACAGCAAAACGAAAACCGCCAAAGAAAAGGTTAGGTGTTTTACCTGGCCATCTTTAATTGTGTTTAGACTACAGATGATTCGGCAAAAAAGAAGAAACCAGAAAATAAAGGGAAAGAGTATTAAACTTTCAAATGATCTGGGTTGTAGATAGTTAACCATGTAATAGAGGAACTGCTAAGGGTACAGAAAAAAACAAGTTGAGCCAGGATGAGAAAAAGAAAGAGCCTCATAGCATGCACAGTGAGAAAGAGAGAGAGTTGCTTTGAGCGTCTAAAATTCATTAGGTATTGATCTATCAAGTTTGAATCATAATCTAGATGATCCTATTTCACATGAGGATCTTGGTGAACTGGGAAACATTATCAGCAGTATGAATATCAATGAAATATACACAAATAAAAGAAAATTTATAGACCTGAAAGTGTTAACAGATCCCTCTGAAGAGAAAAAGAAGAAGGAGGTACACTTCGAAGATACACTAAAGAGCCATGAATTCAAGAAGAGTGGTACGATTTCATCAGGCTAAAGCCTTCAAAAAGCTATTTACATCTTTAGGATTTTCGTCGGCTCAGCAAAAGGCTATCATATCGCCTTCTTCGAAAAAAGGAAAGGGCTTAGGCATTGAAACCAAAAGCGAGAAAAACAAAAAAATAAAAATTGTCGAACCCCAGAAAGCAGCCAGCTCGGAGCCGACTAAAGAGAAAACTGCTGAAGTAACCAAAGAGAAGACTACTGAAACGAATAAGACTAAAGTGAGTGAAATCGAGAAAATAACGAGTCCTAAAGGGAAAAAAGGATCAGTTGGAATTGAGCTGAAACCAGAAAAGGAGAAGGGAAATGCTGAAAAAGTCAGGAGCAAATCGACCGGGCCAAAAGAAGAATCACCCAACAGCAAGATGGCATGCTTAAAAACTCAGATGGCTGAGAAAATAAATACGAAAAACTCAAACCTTGCAGAAAAGTTGGGATTGAAAAAACCTGTTGAACAAAAAGTTAGCGATAAGAACAAAAAGAAAGGGATTGAGAACATAAGGTAAGGCTCTTTCCAGAATTTCCAAATTATATTATATACTCGTTGAATAGTTCGAAAAAAGGTGAATCACTTGGAAAAGATAAAAGCGCGCCCAAGAGCGAAGGGAAATCTAAATCAAAGTCACCAGAAAAAACACTAGAAAAGAAAAAAGATGGATCGAATCGTCCCAATACGGCGCAGCCCAAAGATAATAAGTAAGCTTCATCAAAGCTGACTTGTTGAAGTAATTTATTTTCAGGGCCACACGAGAAAAAGTGATAGGCAAAGAAAATCAACTAAAAAGCCCAAAAGCTCAGACTGAGAGAGCTTTATCAGCCAGAAAGAAAGATACAAAAGAGCCGCCGCAATCAGAACCAGCCTTAAAAAGCAACAGAGGAAAGCCTAGCTCTGCTAAGGTGGAATCAAAAACAGCTATGACTTCCCCTAAAGCCGCAATTTCTCCCAAGTATTTTCATTGTATGGAAAAGTTCGAGAATCCAAACTAATATATAGGGGAAACAAATTATATGGGTCACCCACATCGAAGAAAGAGGAACAAAGCAAAGTAGGTTCTCTGCAAACAAAAGGAGCTGTCGAGAGGACTAAAACGACAATAGAAGAGCCTTGCTTTGCGGCTGAGGACATCCATTACCTCGAAATGGAACTCACGTAAGATCGATCTAAGATTGGTGACACAAATTTAATTGCCTGAAGCCCTGATTTAGACTTCGAAACGAGATGTAAAGTCTTTGAGGTTCAAAAGAAAGCTAAGATCGTGCTGGCCGAGGTAACCATGCAGCCATAAAGTTGTAATTGAACCTATTCTCTATAGAGAGAAGCCAAAGAAATCAAATTTAAAGATTGCACCTTCCAACCCAGAACCAATATTAAGGATCACAAAAGCAAGGTGGCCCCACAAGAATACTATGAAAAAAGCTTGGAGTGGCTTAAAAAAACGAAACAAGAGGCTTTAGAGAAGTTCGAAAAAAAATTATCAAGAGGTACTTACTTATCCTTCTCTGATAGAGAACTAACATTGGGAATGACATTGGACACTTAGGAGCTGAATAAAGAAAAAGTCAGACCAACCAAACGGAGAGTCAAGTCAATCCATCTGATGAATAATCTTTCTGGTACAGGCACTCCAGAGCGTGGAACTCCGAGTTTACTGGGTCATGGCAAGAACAGACCAGGCCATGAATCTTTTTCTCAACTGACTCAAAGGTTGATTGATTAGAATGAGTCGGTTTAATCTGAGTCTATCTAATTCACAGAACAGAACCTGCGGAGGAAACAAGCCTGATGAGCCAGAAGTTTACAATGGTTTCTCCAAAGTATAACTTTTAGATGATTAGTGGTAACAAATTCATCCCCTCAAAGAAGTAGGGAAACGGAAGGGATTTTCACAAAGAACTATGTATCTCTGAGGTCAAGCACCATACGAGAGGAAGAGGAGTACGACAAAGAGCTGACAGATCGCTCTGGAGTAAATATCCGAATTTGAAACTTCTCGATAATATATGAACGCAAGTTGCGTACCTCGAAAAACGAATCTATGCGAGAGCCAGGGTGGAAAAATCTTCCAAAAGTGTCTCAATTTGAACACTCGCAAGACGAAGAGAAAAGACTCCAGGCTCTGAAAGGCTTTTTAAATATTTCAAAGGTAGATTCAGCATCTCCCTTCATTTTCGAAAGATAATTTGCATAGAAAAATTCCAAACCTGGTCAATCCAATAATTCCGGGAAAAGCTCCCCTTTAAAACAGGTACAAGAGAAAAAGATTGTTATTTCTGAGACCAAAGAAGCCAAGAACCTACTAAAAAAGAAAGTTCCTCATCTAGAAATAGTAAACAACCGATATGTTTTAGTGGAACACCCGGCCCCTCCGAATGAGAAGGAGGAGGAAGAACTCCAGAAACGTCAAACTGAAGGTCTCCCAACAGCCATAAATTGAGCTGAAGGCCATTTCGTTTCTCGTTTCGCGAAGACTAAGGGTTCTGGAACCAAGGTTGATGAAAGCGGAGAAAATACTACAAAGCTACTTTTCGATTTGTCGTTTGAAAACTTTCAAAATTTAAGGATGAAACACCATACTTTGAGTAAAATGGAAATGAATTTTTTACGTTCAAACATATGATTCATATGATGAGAATTACTTTATTGGAACAATCTAATTAGAAAAGTAGAGAATATATTGGAATTATGGAGGTACTGAAACCTACTGAATTTAATGACAAAATCACAAATCCAGTTTTCTCAGATTGGCAAGTAGCTACTGAGGAAAAATCTCCTGGAAGTAATTTCGTCATGCTCGGAAATCAAACAAAACTCTTTTTTTGTAAAATTTTCAAGTAAATAACCCATTCTTTCGTGATAAGAAATTGTTTAAGTTTGTAGATTAGTCCAAACCATAAAAAAGAGTCCAGATGTCTTGACAGACAACATTAAAGGAATAAATTCGCGTGAACATCCTTTTTTTGCTTTGAATAGGCAGTAACATTGAAGATTTTTACGCAGTGAATAGAGCTGCTCAAAACATGGAAAAAGCCTGATGCTAGATATAAAACACTAACACTACTGCAATAAATGTTAACATGTAAGTCCCAATTCCTACCTTTTCGATGCAGTATAGCTTCATGAGGTATTCTCTCGAAAAATATCCCATCGCAGTGGAATACTGGGATTGCTTGATGTGTTTGTAATAATTTCTGGAGACTAACAAATCAACTTTAAAAGCACCTGTTTGTTCATCTATCACTCCATCTATTATGTATTCTTCAAGCAACCTAGTGATCTTTGATGATTGATACTCTCAATAGACAATTTACAATGAGAATTCATGGTCTAAGGACAGAGTAATATCTATCTCTCTACCACTTCATGCAAGAAATCAGTTGATCATTTATTCGAAATTTTCACTGCATAATCTATCGAATATATACAAATATTTTCATTCGTGATTATTCTGGAATTAAGTTATTCGGATTGGGCTGTTATACAAAATGAGAAGTGTATATAATGAAAATGTTCCACACCATTCAAATTCTTTGAAATTCTTTTTTGCATGAACAAGGCCTAAAGCACGAGGCGGTGGAGAATATGTTGGCAAATAAAGCTCTTACGCAGATTATAATCTGTCTTGTGCTAATAATCAACTCATCAATCCATTGAGTAGTTAGTTAATATCTCGGAAATTTATAGGCAATTTCATACTGCCACGCATAGTTTGGAGGAGAAAACAAACGTTAGAGAAGCCCTTTGAATTGGAAATATCAAAAAGTTGAATTTCTCACATATTAAGACAAGGTTCTCCTATTTGCCAAAACCAATCCTAAAATAACTGTCTCCTAATAAATTTTAGAGTCACTAATTTACTATCGGTTCAGTGTTAAAT
>ENA-UOTX01001679-UOTX01001679.1-compost-metagenome-genome-assembly--contig:-NODE-1679-length-14488-cov-15.145791_pt1 | contig 14488 bp, 13 predicted proteins | sample MGYA00238143_ERZ746982 | MGnify/ENA primary metagenome ERZ746982 (study PRJEB28758, sample SAMN06268862) | compost metagenome | isolation source: single cell | place: USA: California, Emeryville, Joint... | reverse complement strand
GACTATATGATACTGGTGCTCAAGTTTGCGGGTCTTTATGGCTTAGTGTTCGCCATCTTTCTCGCGATTACGATCGCCGCAGCGATAGCTAAGATTTACGTCCCAGATATCTAGCCTGAATCTATATATCCTCGGTTCTTTGAGTAAAATTCATAATTGGGTTGTCGCTCATCTATTCGACATGTGGTTCATTGATGTGTATACTGGTAATGACGAGTAGCTCAGGTTCTTAATTAAAAACCTTTTGAAGCTCCCAAGATTTCGAATTTTTTGACTAACCTAGTTATAATCACATTTTCCCGCAATAACTATTGCTATTAGATCAATGGAAGAAGCACCATCGATCTCCAAATCCGAGCAATTAGCATTGAATAAAACAACATCTTTGAAAGTTCCCAGTGCATTGGTCGAAGAATACGTGAAAAAATTACAGGCGATTAGAGAGATCTATAGCAGAGCGGCCAAGATACTCAGACCACCTCAGAAGATGAGGAAGTTTATACAAAAACCGGTCTCTCGCCAGAACGTGCTTAAACTGACGCCTTTTGTTAACAAATGGAGAGAGTTCAGAAAAAACGACAAAGAGTTCAAAAAGCGGACAAAAAACTGGAGGCTCGACTTCAGAATCATGCTAAATGAGTCAAACATCTACAAGAAATTCTTCAATTCAGTCTGGATATACTTTAAACTAGGGGTCAGAAACGAGAAGCTTTCCTTTCCCGATTTGCAAAACAGTGAATGGTATAACATGTTTGAAAATCTCCTTGCGTTTTTATGGAATTCTATTGATAAATCGAAAAAAGCTCTAATTGAGAAGAGACAGAAACATCAAAGATATCGTTTATGGATTGATGACATCTCCGTCTTTGCGATTGAAGATCTCCCAGTGAGTTAAGCTGCTATTGTAATTTCTAAATTCGTGACATCTTTCTCATTCATCATCAATTTGACATACTCATACCAAAACACATGAGAAAGAGGCTTTGTGTAATGTATTTCATACTGTTGTCATATTGGAGTGAGTATTTGCATGTAAGACAGGGAAAATAATGAGAGTATCGTTCACAAATAAATTAATTTGGCAAAATAAAATAAAATTAAAAATTGTATCTCTAACGATAGAATTCGAAGCTCATTGAAATACAGTTAGATACAGAAAGGGGAAAATTATGAGGTTATTTAGTTCGTAATGGAAGAGGAAACACAACGGCTGGTTTTTCTACACTATTTTGTATTTTACGTTGTGAATTTCCGGCTCTCTCTCTCTGATAAGAATAAAACTGTTCATACTTACATTTAACCGACGCTTATGAACTCCGGGCTAATTTCCCTTACATTAGTAATTTATTCAAATCTACGGAAAAATTCAAATGCAATGCTGCCGCCTCAATGCTTCAGCGCGTTCTCTATCTCAGCTTTTTTCCTCCTGATAAGCTCCTTCATATACGAGATTTGCTCCCGTTTCTTCCTCTCTTCTTCCTCAAGTTCCCTGAAAAGAAAAAAAAAATTTTAGATCCACATTAACATGAGAAAAAATCTTTACTGAATCTTTTTCTTCACTCGATTCTGCCGCGCTCTCTCCTGTGGCGGTTGAGGACGCACAAGCTGCAAAAGAATTGAAAATTCATACTGTGGCTCAATTTCCATTTTCTCTTCTGTTTTTATTGGTTCCTCAGCCACCATTTCACTATCTGCCTGTTGTTTTTCAACGACAATTTCTTCCTCGGCTTTTTCGGGAACAGGCTCCTCGTGTTTTTCCTCCACCATGTCTTCTTCGTTTTCTTTTTCTTTTTCTTCATTTTCATTTTCATCTTTATCTTTTTCTTCATCTTTATCTTTTACTTCAACAGCCTCCTCTTCTTTATTAGTCTGTTCCTCTAATTCAGCTTTCTCTGATTGTTCAGCCTGCGCTTCTTTTTCAGCTTCCTCTTCAATTTCAATCTGCTCTTCATTTTTTGCTTGTTCTCCATTTTCATCGTGTTCCTCCTTCTCATTTTCAGCAAATTCCTCATGCTCATGTTCATCATGTTCTTCGTTTTCATCATGTTCTCCGTTTTCATCATGTTCTCCGTTTTCATCATGTTCTCCGTTTTCTTTTACATCATCATCATGTTCTCCATTCTCAGCCGTTGCCTCCGGCTTCGGCTCTATCAACGATTTGTCATCGGAAATTGGCCTTTGAATGACTTCTATTAATTGGTACCGCACTGGCTCCTGCGATTCCTGTTTTTGTTTGTCATCAAAATTCGTAAAGTACGCATCGTATGACTGCTTATCGGGGAAACACATCTCATCGATAAACACATCCGATCCGCCCTTTTTGGTCCTTAGTATCACTCTGGGCCCTTCAATGGCCTTCTTTTTCCACGTATGATAAATCTTCCTATCGTTTTCCAATTTTATCAGATTTTCCTAAAAATTCCAAGTGCGCGTTTGTTAGTTTCTAGCTTTCAACTGAAAAATAAATACCAATGATTGCATGTTTATCAGCTCAGTGAGGGCAGCCTCTTTCATTAACTCCTCTTGAGTATAAAAATCGTGAATGTACCTTCCTTTCTTCGGTTTCGCCGGTGTCTGCGCTGTCGGCGTCTCCTTTTTCACCTTCTTTTTCTTCTGAAAAACCTCATTAATTTTATCCTGCATATCGCGCTTCCGCGTCTCCATCTCCTCTACAAATACCGTCTCCTGTACTTGCTCAGCCTGCTTCGTGCTAGCCTTCGTCGCTTTTATCGGCGCCTTCTTCTTTGCCTTCTTTTTCGCTTTCTTTTTCTTTGGTTTATTGAGGATTTTCCTCAGAGCTTCGCTCTTTTTCTTCGTCTCTTGATCGTCTTTTTCAATAAACTGCTTCGAGCCTCTCGCTGGCTTGATAAACTTCTTAGAAATCGCCATCTTTGTGTTCGTAGCTTTCACAACAGCTTTGGCTGGAGTACCCTTTCCAGAAGTACCCCCAGGGGTCGTCTTGTCTCTTGTTCTTAAGGAAACTGAGTCGGGTTTTTTGGTTTGGACTGCCTGCGATTCCTCATCCTCATCATCGTCTTCTTCCGGATCATCATCAAAATCGGTATCAAACTCGTCTGCAACTGAACTCTCTTTCTCGTATTCATCGTCATTTCCCTCTTCGTTCATCAGATCTGCTAATTCTATAAGGGGGTTATGCAAACAGCTCGACTTTCTGGCGGTTACTTCCAAAATATTTGTTTTCCTTCCAAAACTCGTCTTCCTCTTCCTCCTCATTTACCTGACGAGCCAGCAAAGACTGCATTTTGGACCCACGATTCGATCTGAACTCGACATTTTTCACAAACAATGCATCTTCGAGCGCCTTTTTTTTGCGGGTGGACATTTTTCAACGAGGGAAAAAAGTTAAGCTTAAATATAATTTACCGCAATAAAATACAAAATTTCCAAACGAAAAACACATTCTTTGATTTGGCTCGATTTCGCGAAAGATACAAAATTTGAAAGACGTGCCTTCAATTACCGATTAGAAACTATTTAGCCTAAAAAGATTGCTCGTGGCAAAATACCACGCTTAATTAAAAACGCGATAGATAGATATAAGCTTATTCACTCGCAATGCTGCTAAATTACTCGAAATTAGAACGGCAAAAGCCTAAATGGATTTATTAGCAAGCTGCTCTCGCTAGGGCTAACTAGATATGTTGAGTCCGTTAAAGGGTTCCTTTATTATTTATTGTTTCTTGTCCATTATTTGTGATAAGTTGTATTTTCCAATATTCTAGAGGTAAAAGGTAAAGCAAACTGAAAATTAACAGGTTTTACCTGAATATCGACTTTATTTCCAACCAGAAAGTGCGTTACTTTCCGGAATGCGTTCAACTTGTATGGCATTATCACCCTGCTAAAATCACGGAACATGCCAATGATCTCTTTGAAAGGCAAAATGACTTTCTCCTCCTCTAATTTCGGATCGGAACCCGCTCCTTCGCCGTCATTTTGGAAAATCGTCATCTTGGCTGAAGACTTCCTTTCCTCGATTTTCCTTGATTCTCTTTGGTTACTCCTTGCTCTTGATTCCGTCCATCCGGTCATTAGAGACTGTTTATTACCAAAAGAAGGATTCCGTGCGCTCTGGAACCTTGTTAGGTCTCCCAGCGTGTTAAATGTGTTGTCACTATTTTTCGGCTTGGATTTTTGTTGATCTTTTACGAAAGCAACAAACAGAATCCGCTCCACAGTCATCGAACTTACCGCGGGGATCTTCGCCTTGTAAAGGTCGTAAAATTCCTTTATCAGATCCCCGCCGATCTTAGCAGCTGCGTTATTTTCAAAGCACATCGAATATAAATCCCATGTTGACTCCTCGAACAACTGCTCCTTCGTCGCAGCCCCGTTCGACGCCATCCAAAGGTTGTAAAACTCTGTTTTGAAATAATCCATCCAGTTTCCTTTCTTCGCCTTCTGATTCTCTCTATCAAAAATATCCTTGCAATAGTAAATCTCGCCGTCCGCAGAGTATAACTGATGTGCAAACTGCCAAGGCCCAGCGCGCACTGACGATACGTTGAGGTCGGTGCCATCATTTGAACATAGAGTGAACCATTTTCCGTTCACTGTCTGCAATTAAGCGGTTATTTTGAGAGGAAATTGATCGTTAATGGCTTACTTTGAATAAAAATTTGCCGAGGTTTTCTCCGCCCATCAATTTTTTATTCAGCGTTTCTTCCATGTGATAGAGCACTTTACAGAAAATCTGATTCGGGATCTTGTTTTCGCAGTTGATTCTAGTTAATAAGGTAAATCATCTGATAGTTAGAAGTTGGTGGATGTACCTCAGCAGTTGAATGACAATTCTGTTTAAGATATCCACCAGCAGAATGAGTTTCTTCTTATCTTCAGCAGTGTTTTTTAATTGATTATAGAACGTCCCAAACATTCCCTTCATATGCTGTTCTTCAATCTTTTGCACTTCTTCTTGGTCGACTTCTTTCATAAAAGCCTTCCTCAGTAGGAAATCTTGGTTCGAATTACCTGAAGAGAGATTCCAGCAGTTAGTTACATAAATAAAAAATGAACCGCTTTCTTACTGCTGGAGATCAGTTTCCTCTTCTGGCTGAGATCTTTCGTGCTCTGTAAGCGAGGATGAGGACTCTCCTCTTGAACCTCGATTACTTTGAAAGGCCTAAGATCAGACACGTATTTCTCCCATTCTTTTGTGTTTTTATCAGCCAGATAGTCCTCGTATTGGAGAATCATCGTGCCTTTTATCTTTCCGCTCGCCGGGGACGTTTCAAAGGTGTCCTCGAACAGCTTTGTGTACTCACGGAAATATTCAAGGGCTAGTTCAGACGCTTTCGGCACTTTATTGAACGTGTTTAAGATATTCACGACGGTTTTGGGTCTCGAGAGCGCATGTTTAGGTTTGACTAATGCTTTTGAACTGGAATCGGGGCTCTCTGATCTATCATGCAAATATTATCTTAGCACATAATTGAAAAGAATGCTCTTTACCTGTTATCCTCGGACACTTTGATCTTTTCAGCGGTCTCAGTAGCAATGGTAACCAGATTGGACTTTGGCACTGGAGTGTTGCCTCCTGGACTCTCACTCCTCGATTCAAAAGAACCGAATCTCAGGTCAACCTTTAGATTTTGCTGAGATAAAAACGGAATCTCAAGCAGCCCTTTTTCTGGTCCATCTGATCTTTTTAAGTTATCAGGTGAATCTGCCCCTCTCTGATGGCTTGGCGAACCTTGCTTCAAGTAATGCCCCATAGTGACAAAACCGCTTTTTGTCACTCCAGGAACTATAGAAGCTTGAGTGATCGGAGTGCCGAAACTAATCGCTTTTAGTTTTGTTTCCAAATCCACTCTCTCGTCAATATTGCTTACGAGATCTGATGGAACCTTTGAAGGAATTCTTGACGAAGGAGCTTCAGACATTTGCGACAGCTTCGGTTGATGGAAGTCGAGTTGGGAGTGTTTTGAGAGTTTGGGTTCAGAGTCGTTGCTATTGCCGTATTCTGCGTGCCATTTTCGGGTAATTTCACCGAAATCCTGTGTTTTTTTCTGGTCCATAAATGATTTCTGACTGTGGTAGCTCCGGAATTTTATAACCGCTGAATTTGAGCCGAAGTCTTGCTGATCGTCATGATCTATTCAGAAATTCGTAAAGAAGAGCGTTAGAGGAGTAAATTGCCTTTAGTAGGAGAGTTCTTTGAGAGGTCGATTTTATCAGAGAACTGCCTTTTCATCGCCATTGTCTTTTGAACAACAAGTCTATTGTCGTCGAGTGAATTAGTCTTTATTCTATTATGCACTTCGATGTTCTCGTCGACAACCATGAAAACCTCAAGGATCAAACCTATTGTTATTCAAAGCTAAATTCCCAATCATAATGATGGTGATGATTACCTTGAGCTAGCGAGAGAAGTATGACGTTATTGACTGTGAAGAAACTCATAAAGAAAGCGGCGCATTCATCGAAGGTGTAGTGCTCCTGGAACCTATCAGCAGCGTCATAAAACACTTGCGTCCATCTAGCAAAGGCCGAATGTGAGACATTAGAGTTTGATCTTATGTTTACGTCTGTGCGACGAGAATTTGGAAAAACGAGAGCATAGCCTTCCCAACCGTGTCAAAATCTGTGTATTTTACTGGGAAAAACGGAGAATTTTTCTTTTCGGTCTTAGATTCATTAAACAGCTCCACTCCGATCACCGAATACATATACATCGCAGTGAATATGATAGGGACGATCTTAATGACGAGGGGAATGCAAATCAGGATCTTGATGATATAGTTTTGAAGTCTTGTGTAAATCTCAAGGGCAAACTTAATCCGCTTCTGTAGGAACTCGGAACAGGCGGCCTTTTGTTTCGTTTGGCCTCGCTTGTACTTCTGCCCGTCGTGTGCTTTTCTGGGCGCTTGGTTAAACTCATCCAATATCCGAAAAATCCGGAAGAATGAAAAGGAAACCCGTGTGAAATAGAACAAACCATAGCCAATGAGATCAATGCTAAAGGGAGAGTTTAATGAGGGTGGGGTTTGGAGGATTAAGTTACATATTCGCGGGTTTGCTGAAATAGAGCAAAAACCCTTCTATTAGGATCTCGGCCACTGAATCAAACGCTAAGATCACAACCACAACGATGCTGATGATTTTTAGTGTTGGGAGCGTAGAATCTGAAATATCGATGAGATACATCAGGAAGGTAACTAAGTTTTGCAATAGTTTGTTCGCGATGAAAGATAAGTGTAGATCTTACCTGCGCTCACGATACAAGTTAGAAGCATGAATATCTGATATTGTTTTGTGTTTTTCAGTCTTCTAAGCCGCAATTTATGGTTGAAGAGATTTCGAAACCTCGAAAAATGAGGAAAAACTTTATTAATAGCCATTGACAGGTCTTACCAGGCCCAAACGCGGAAATTATAACCGCTATTAACTTGAATCATTTGGTTGTTAAGAATCATCTCTGGAACTTTAAAAAACTCATTTAGTTCCTAGTAAGTGGTTGTCACGTCTTCTCATTCAAACAAAAAACATTTGATTTATTACAATGGAGCCGCTGCCATCCTCATCCAATACCTGAAAAACTTCCTCATCGAATATCTTTGTTGATATTCCAGGATAAACCTTTGTGACTAACTTGTTAAAATCTTCCTGTAAAAGCACGCCTTCAGGTCTATCGATAAACGAAATCCATTAGTTTCCTGTATGATGACGACTTTTTTTACGAGTCTAGAGTCATGGTCGCAAAGCAGGCAAATAGAGCTTCTCTTTCTTTTAACCAATCGAGGATCACAGTCGAGCTTCGATGTTTCTAGAGCAACGATAACCACTCTAAGCAATTTTTTCGATTTTACGCTGAACGCTTTGAAGAAAACGGCGATCGGAATGGGTGAGAGGACCAGAATGCTTAAAACCAAATAAGGCACGAAATAACCCATATAAGCGTATGAGTTTTCTAAAGATGGTAAGCAAAACGAAATTGAAAGCTGCTTCACTTAGTGCAGGGAAGATTATATTTGGATATCCCTCAGCCCAAAGCAATATATATGAAGAGGCGAAAGTGTGCTTGAACTGCTGATAGTTGCTTTCATACTATTAATTAGCATGAACAAATTCATTCAACCTCAGCATGATAAACTGAATTCTTACCTCATTATACTCTGTCTCCAAGGTTCCGAGGACTCTGCGTCCTATTAGCGCAAAAATAACGCTAATGAGGAAGAAAAAGAGCAGAGTAACAAAAATCTGTTTATATGAGCCCAATATCGCTTGGATTGTCCTCCGCAGCTGCCGTGAATACAAAAACAAATTGACTTTAGTAATGTTGGTAAGGCGCTCTAGCAATAAGAACAAAAATATACATGTCCTGAAAAATCGAGAGAAACGAAGCGGTACTGCGGTTATCGCGATGTTAAAGTAGATGAAATCTACGAGGAAAAGTATATGAACAGCAAGCTTTGTCCCATGTTTGATATTCGCAAAATATTTCTTCCATATCGGCGTTGAAGTGTCGTTCAGACGATGAATGATGCTCAGTAGATTATCGATCCAGAAAAGCGAAATAATCACAGACTCTATAGCTCTCAACGTGGAAAGCCGGCTCGATTCAACTGTATCGAAGAAACCTGTGTCTCCAGCGTATCTGGGCTCGAAAAAGGTGAGTCCGAGGTAGATCCAACTCACTAAAAACAACATTCTGCTCCACATTGGATGTGTTTGTATCTGATAAAATAGCACTATAATTCGCCTTGCGTCTAGAAGCAACCAAAGATTCAGATTTGATGGGGGGTTATTTAATTACCATCGAGGTCGTTTCTGATAGAACGCACGTAAAGCGCATCCTGGAAGTGTCGAACGGCTTTTTTCATTCTTTTCTCAGGAGAGAGCTTTGAGATGCGATTGAAAAGACTAAAAAAAAAAAAGTTTATTCGCATGGTGGACATGAAGGGGGGGATACTAAAGTAATATTGATAAGCGAATCAGAAGGAATTGATAGACAATTTACCTTGAAGTTTTGTTCTTCTTCCTCCTTTTCTTTCTCTTCAATTTCGTTGTTAACAGAGCTGTTCTGGTTATAATACTGCACCATGATATCTTTTTCTATATTAATCCAAGTTCCGCTGATAGCTCTTGGATTCATTCTCGATCGATGATGAGGCGAAACTACTTCCTCGATAGACATCTTGCGAGTATCTTGCTGCCCATGGTTTAAATTAGTTAACGTTATAGCCGATGTATTATAAGATTTATCGGGGGATCTGTCTCTGACGGTTTGTTTGTCTATTGTTTCCTCTAAAAGCACAAATTAGAGAATGTCGCCGGGTTTAAGATGTTAACGTCTTTGTTTTTGGAAATTTTCAGTTAATCTGCGCGCTCTGTTTCTGTTTGGAACGGGCAATTTCCCGCTTACGGCAAACTCGTTCGCAACTCCATCGGCGGAGATGTCTGCGATGTTTTTTTCGGAGTAAATAGTCATCTCAACCCGCTTCCTTGGTTCTGCTTCATCGCTCATGGAGGAATCGGGAGAGTCCTTCCGATTTCTGCCTCTCTCAGGTGTTCTTCTGCTCATTTTAAGGTGATTTGGGTCTCGAAAATGATGCAGTCAATATTAACAAGCTTGATATAAAATTTTTAAGGAACAATATATGGCAAAATAAATTTTAGAATAATACAAACCATCAAACTCATTTCAAAGATTGTCTTAATAGTCGCCTCTAGATTATCATACGAACTGGATCCTGGCACAAAGTTGTGAGAGTATTCCACCCTTGAAGCCAGGACTGTTGGAAGAAAAGCAAAAGCAGAAATAGCTCTGAAAAAAGTTTCGTAAATAGAAACTATTCAGGAGTATTAGAATTGGCTGTCAGTGTTTTTATGAAAGTAAGCGAAATCTAAGCGAGCAACTCAAGAGACACTGTCGAAGATTGCTCTTTCGTAACGCGGATCTGTAAATTTAAAATTAACTACAGAATCTTCTACTGAAACTAAAGCTCCGATAGAACATTTTCGATCATTTAGGTTTGTTTCAGGCACAGACTTCTCTTGAGCTTTTTTTTTTTCTTCCTTTCCAGGTTGAAAAAGGACCAATCATCAAATGATAGAGAAATGTGTTGTCGTTTTTTCAGTGCCAGAGAGAGCCAATTAAAGGAAGTTTCTCCATTGAACTGGTGTATCCTGACACTGGAGTCGATGTAGGCAATGGAGTTGAAGATTTCATGGATGCCATTTAATGATATGCTCATGATTAAATTTTGATTGGCATAAATTTGTTCCATGTACTGATATTTTGGAAAATATAAAAACTAATCCTGATTCAAGGAATTAAGTTATTTTTCCCTGGAAAGTTCTTCAATGAAATAGAATTCACAGAGGGAGCATCTTTAACGTTCAGATGTATGTTGAATGGTTAATAATGACCTCTTTCGCACTAATTGAAAAGATTTTCTTTTACCATTGTTCACTCGTAATAAGTTGGATGTGCATTCTAAATGTGATGATGCTTGTACTTCCACTCCACCTCTTCATTTAAGTTGACATTGCAATAATGAATTAGTTCAGATGAAATACAATTTAACGTACAAGATTGAACAAATCAACTTTGAGAAAGCAGTAGAATTCAGGTGTTCGATAAACTGCGATTGTTTCTAATGTTACATAAGCGAAAAAACCTTTAATCTAAATCTTCTCTTGGTTGGAGCTGATTTACATTAAAATATGCTATTTGGTCTGTCGCTTGATGTTATTAAGGCTATGGAAATTAGCAATGAATTAATGAAAATTTTTTTCTCACTTAGTGGCTTAGATCATTTAATTTTAATAATGTGTACTTCCATAATTGCTCGATAATAGCTGTCCTTCCGGCCATTATGACAGATCGGCAAAAATATAAGGATATCTAAAGCAGAAGAGAATATTGATTTAAGAAATTTCACTTTTGATTCTAGATATGAAAGAATCTCAGAGATTCACATTCCTCTAGCAATTTAATCCCAATACAATGATCAAGTTCTATACAATTCAAAGCTCCTTTATTTTTAAGCCTTTTCATCATGCGCCTAAACAACTGAGGCAGTAGTACTTAGTAACTCAATGTATCTTATCATACTTGCAACTAGTAACACTTAGTCATAGAATTAATGTAATAAAAACAAATGTTGAAGAGCAATAGTATCAGTCTCTTGATGTTACTTACTATTCGAGTCACCACTTTTAAGTGTTTCTGTTTCTTAAGCTTCATTTTTTGATAGTCATAGCTAGTTTCCTTGATAGTTAACAATAGTGTTAATGACTTAAAAATCCATCTAATTGTTAATTGTCAGACTATTTAAAACTGAAATCTCTCCAAACAGAGATTTGAATTTAAAATTATCCTTTAGGACATCTAAAACAAACGATTGTATTCCATTTCTTACAATTTGAATTCTGATTTTGCCAATCACTCTTTTCTCACTAACCTCTTACAGAAGGATGAGTTATCATTAGGATAATGGTTCTATAGATTTAAGTACCAATACATCTTTGAATTAAAGTTTTCTTGAATTTTGAACTCAGGAGCATAGAATTGTTCTTCTATTACTACCATTACTGAATTATACACAACTCAAATACTTTATTTATTACCGATACAAAATATGTCCGCTAAATTTGATTTTGAAATAATTGAGTTTTCCATAGCAGCATTTACTCTCTTTACCACCACAGCTTAGAACAATGATGCAATTTGTACCAAGTACGTTGGTAAGTTTCTGATAAACAAAATTTATCAATTTTTCACTTGAAATTTTGAAATTGTAATTATAAAAATTTTTATGAATTTAGCAGATATAGAAACTTAACAACGATTAATTGATTTAGATATGATTAGAATGTCGCGATTGAAGATAGTTTTGAAAAATCAAATCAAATTAGTTTGTTTGAACTGCTCGGTGGTACTGTCCGATCTATAAATCTATCTAATTTTGATTTATATTGACTTTTGAGGCTTTTGAACTTCAATATAATAAGAATAGTGATGTTGATTCACACAAGACCTTTGTTACAGATAGAGGTTTAATCGAAAAATAACAGTCTCTGACTGAAGTTGTTCACCCAATGTTCATCTTTCATCAAAAAGGGACGCAAGGCGAACATTAACAGATAAAAAAATGCTATAGACAGCGAGTTAAGATATTATTTCTTATCACAATGAATGAAAACTGTTGTTTGAGCTAAAAGATGAGTTATATTTGTCTTCTTAGAGCATTCAATTAAGACTTTCCACGCGATACACAGCTGAGCATACCAATTCGCAGATTTAATTCCACAAGGAGCATTCAACTACAAGAACCTTACCAACGTTTTTCTTACACTTACGTACTTACTTGAACCCTTCTAAATAATGACGATGTAGTAGTTTGAATATGCGTAAACTATATTGGGTAAATCTGTGTTTCTTTCCTTCTTCAATTCAATATAATCATGCTTTAAAAACCTTAAAATCCAGTAGCTGACTTAAGAAGAGTGTTGGATGATCTTGCTAAAGCAGGATTCACGAACTTCTTGCACAAATATGGAAACGAAGAGTCTCTTAAACAACTTTGTTAAACCTCACCTTGAAGTTCTAAATTGTAATTAATACAATCAAAAAAAAGAAAAAAAGAATGCCTGAATTTTATATCACAATAACTATTACTGAACCATAAATTTTGCGACGGTAAACTTGATTAATTGGGCAAATACCAACCTTGAAAAAACATGGCCGAGTGATTCATTGATTTCGAAAGCAGCGTCTGGGATAACTCGGAAAAGAAAGTTTATTATTATTAAAAGTCAGACAGCAGCGACTTGTTTTCAATAGATAATAGACATCCTCTTCCATATGGAAGTCAGCCGGCAGTGCTCATATTAAGCTCTTGTAAGAGTCATTTTCTCTTTCTAATATTATTATTAGCAACAAGAGCTAGAGTAACGTGTTTAAAGTAAAAAAAATAATTGAAAAAGCGGCATGTATCTCGCATATGTTTAAGCTAGAACCGAGCACAGTGATGAACTGATTTCCTTATTCTAACTTTGAAAAGCTGAACAACTATGTCCAGAAGCATAGTATTCATTTCGGACATTTTAAATGATAGTTAATAAAGTCCTTGTCGTAAAATAGAAAGTCTTGGAACATTAATCAACTGGATACATTAACAAAGAACCGACTCTTGAAATTTTAGTCAAATAGTCCATTTGGAAGATGGCGAACATCTATTTTTCCAGAGCTTGATTATTCTATGTCTACCCCTGTCTGTTGTCTGTGACGAAATATGCGATTAATAGTGTTACTATTGGAATTTGGAGTGCATAGGCCAATATAGTTATAGGTTCTGGAAACTTCGCATTATATGAGACGTAATCTAGAAACGGGTAATAGAAATGTGAGGTTTCGATGGGCACCAAAAAAGTTTAATAACGATTCAGCGATTAACTTGAGCGAATAGAAGTTAAATCAATTAAAAAATGATAGCCTTGAAAGAATTTCTCGAATATAGTCTATTAGAACAGGCTATGAGGATACATAGTCCGAAAATTCGATAGGCGTTATAATAAAAGCTTACAAAAAATAATAAATGTATTATATTTTAGTCGCTGATGAGCAAGTGAGCAAAATCTCTTTGATCTGTGTAGTAAATACCTCACTCGGCAACGACACGAGGTAATGACTTCACAGCTTGAAGGGATTTCAGCTTCTTGAGTGCTTGGTCCAGTCATGAATGGGTTTTTCAATAGAGTGCTGCTTTACAATTAAGGGTTCATACTTAAGCGTGAGACAAATTTTAGAAGATAAGAGGATAAAAGACACTTATTTCTAACAACTTAAATAGTTGAAAAACTCGATTCCACTATCTTTGCTACTTAAATCCAGCTTAATATTGTTCATTGTTGAGGCACAGCCAGAGCATTAACGTGAATAATCTTTTCGCTTATCATAATTATTTTAATTTTAATTTTTGTTTTTAAGCCAGGATCGTTCATGCGAACCATCTAGCTTCCTGGGTGATTATGGAGCTCTGAGAATTCATCAAATGAATGCTTCATTTGTTTAGCCTTTCCAGCTAGTATCCTCCCGTTCCATAACTAACTTCAGAGGATATAGATAACTGCAGCATCACCAACGCTATTATACTATTGTTTAGTTTAAACAATGAAATCAATATCAGCGACAGAGAGACTAACCCAAGCAAATAGATGCAATTCAAAGCAGTTCAATAGAATGACAGCTAATAACAATATCCGCAGATAGCATCAGCATGGGGCTAATTCATTCAGGAAAAAGAGAGCCCATTATCAGTTTAAGCGCTCAAGGTAAGGATAGATCTGAGATTGAGAGACTAACGATTTAGTTTTTCCTTTAGTTTTGAAACTTTGAATGAATTAGCAGGTACTAACTGCCTCGAATTTCAATTAAAATAGCTTTTTTAAATTTCCAGCATCCAGTAGCAATCTCAAAACAGTAAATGTAATTGATAGCAATTTTCCTTCTTCTTTACTT
>ENA-UOTX01001678-UOTX01001678.1-compost-metagenome-genome-assembly--contig:-NODE-1678-length-14507-cov-21.636244_pt1 | contig 14507 bp, 9 predicted proteins | sample MGYA00238143_ERZ746982 | MGnify/ENA primary metagenome ERZ746982 (study PRJEB28758, sample SAMN06268862) | compost metagenome | isolation source: single cell | place: USA: California, Emeryville, Joint... | reverse complement strand
TAAACATTTCCAAAATTGTTAGGAAACAAGGATTTTAATAAGAAGAGCAAAAAAACTTTCCCAGAAAATGCTTATACTCCTCCCTCCAAAGGTTTTGGACTTAATGCTTATCCTCCTCGCTCTCAAAGCGAGGAAAATCCACAGATTTTTATCTCCGATAATCAAATTTCAGTCGGGAAACCCAAAAAAAGCCTCAAGCTCCAGTCCAAAAAACTAGAATTTACTCCAACTAGTTATTATACCGACAGCTTCGCTCGAGTCGAGGTAACCAACTCGTATTCGATTTAAACTTTTCATAAATTTTCTATATAGGATTGGAAGCAACATCCGTCGCAATTAAATAATAATGAATACGGGTTCTATCCTCTTGTTCAGTGGCAGCAAACACTTTACCCACCAAACGGTTACCAGCCACAAAATCCTTATTTCAGTCAGGCTCAGCCAGAGCAGACACAATCACAACCACTTAGAATCGAAAAAGGCAACTCTGCTCCAAGCAAAACGATGGTAGGCTATTGCAGCCCTCTGTTAGGTAATACATCCCTTCAAAGTCTGATAGATTCAATTGAAACTAGACTCATATGACCTTGCTTTTGAAAATAAATTCAATGAAAATGCTGAAGATCCTGAAATAAAGACTCTAAAAGAAATTTTTGCGAGTTCTCTGGACCTTGGACCCAGAGAAGAAAGCTCGAAGGAGCTCGAGTTCAATATACTAGAGACAAAACCAATTATTAATGATCAAATGTCTAATCTCTTCGTCAGCGACTTTGATCTGGGCAATCTAAAAGGAGATGATCGTCCAAAAAGAAGCATCTTCGAGAATTTGTTTGTCTTTTCCCCTCACCAAGCCGAAAATTAATCACTTTTCGTTCTGTCTTATGCTATTCTCTATCCTCTTGCCATGTTAGCAGCCATTTTCCTATCTTGCGCCTGCTAATATGCCTCATAGCACAATTTTCCTCATTTTTCCAAGCAATCCCCATATTTTTCCAAATCTACCTTGAGATCTGCTCCACCACGTGCTTTTTGATTTTTTCCTAGTGAATCCCCTCAAAAATACCACTCGTGTTCCCATCAACTGTCTGCGAATCAATAAAACAATTTTTCATTTTTTAAACTCACATCAAGGGAGCCTTCTAACAAAAAAACCCCCTTGGCTTGCCGAAGTGTGCCATTTTCCATTTTTTCCTAATAAGATAAATTATCAATACATTTATTATTTCCATAAAAGTGCTGAGTAATTGCGTGTGTGTGACGGATTATGTGTATATATTTACTTATTCATAATACATAAAATTTTTCGTGTTATTTTTCCTAAAAACATATAAATTATATCTTTTTTGGATTAGTAAGTCCTTTTGACGAGCTTGGACGTTGCAAGTAGGGTGACTTCTGAAGATTAGCAGACATTGGCCTCAAAGTGGCTTCTGTTGAATGCTTTTGAAGACCTCCCGCGGCCTTGGGGAAATAATCAACTAAATGACCTGTATTCGGTACTTTTGCTTCCAGTACTTGCTGTGTTGGCTTCAACTTAGAGACCAAAGCTCCCTCAAGAGAAGCGAGTTTCGCGATTTCCGCCTATATTCCAGGAAAAGTTATCATTAGTTATCCAAGCTCTATAATTATGTTACTTTGTTTTTCTTGCTGATCTCGCTTTCCTGCTTTATCTTTTCATTGTAGAGGTCTTTAGAGCCATTCATTTTCTCCTCCTATAAGGAAATAAGGCATTTGTTTCTTATCGATAAGAAACGCAATACCAGAAACTGGATGCGGTGGATTAATCCATCCCTTTGCTGATCTTTTACTAAGGTCACCATTTCGTTCTTCTTTTGGAACTCTTTCTCACGAAGTTTTGAGTGTTTGTCTTTTAGCGCCTATCATTTTGTACATATTTTAGGACCACTCCTAGCAGGGATTGATACCTGTTTTTCAGCGCGAACTTGCTCAGCTGTTTTTTTGATAGCTTCCTGTAATTTGTTTCGAGCCTTTTGCTGAGAAGAGTTTATACTCTCACGCAATTTGCGAGCTTTTTCTTGTTGCTCCATGGTATCCTTCAGCATCTTAAGCTTTGCCTAAATAGGATGAGAGTAAATTTTTAGAATCAAAATTTCAAAAACCTCTTCTTTTTCGATCAGGTGATGCTGATTTTCTAATTTAATATCAGCTAAAGCTTTTGCTTTTTTCTGAGTTTCTTCTAGCTTTCGTTGGGCTTTTTTATCTTCGTTCATCAATAAGTTAATTCGGTTTCTCAGAGCTCGAGCCTCCTCTTCAGTTTTGATTCTTTCTTTTTTTGATTCCGCAAGCAAAGCGTGAGCATTTTCTTTAATGTCTTGGCTTTGAGTGCTTGCTTTGGAGATTTCTAAGCGGGATGTCATTTTTTAAGGCAAATATTTCAAATAAATTGAATTCTAAATTCAATTGATCAACTGTCAACTCCTATTAATGCATAAAAATAACAATGCTTTTTGAATTCGGTTGTATTGAATTTTTCAAAATGATTTGACTTATATATGACTGCTTATAGCAGGAGTAAACTATTATTTTTCGTGATTTCTCATCAGAGCGTTCTGGAACCGTAATTCTAAGTCTTCTTATGAAAGATATGCTTCTTTCAAAGTATCTTGGATGTCTTCGAATGGGCTTTTACAGATTTCTGGTTTTGCTCCAATAACTATGCTATCAGCAAACAATGCCATAATTTTTGGCAGAGCGAGCTATTATTTTTTTTTTTGCTCGCTTTCGTATCATCAAAATCGTTGGTTACAAAACTAAGAATCAATAAAAGCAAGTTGAATAAATTTTCACTTAAAACTTTATGGCTACACTATCCTCGCAAGATCAAAAATTCGAAAAGGCGGTCCCCAGACGGCCTAGCCACAAAAGAAACAGCCTAAAAGATCCAAGCACGGCTCGACATTTGAGACAGAGCTCTACTGGTGCGTATAAAAACGAGAATATTGGAAATGGTTCCCTGACTCATCGTTCTACAATGCTTCCCGCTGAGACAACGCACTCAACAGCAGCACATAACAATCACTCTCTCTTTTCAGGAAATAAAACGAAAACATTGCTAGATACCTCCCAAAACTCGCTTTCCGACCCTTTCAATCCCATTGCCCTGCTGACCACAACCGACCAACGCAGCTTCAGAGAAATCACAACGATGTCTACAACAGGCTATACTGATCGAGCATCCACTCCGACTACAATCAACACGAATCGCCCGAAATCAAGCAAACAAGGGTCCTATTATTTGCCTTTGACCACCCGCAGAGACTTGGATCCTGGCATAATTCAAAACGTCCCAAGTAACGTATCATTCGGAAATAATCCCCAGAGATCGACAACACCCCAGCAACGAACTCCAACAGCCTCAAGCGCACGTGACACAGCTCAAAATACCGCGAGAAGTCATTCGCCTATATCAACAGCTCGAGGGGCCATGTCTACAAAAAGACAGAGCATATTCGTTGGTGGAGATTTTTCAGTCTGTAAAACAGAACCGGCACTATTAATTAAATCAGGCAGAAATACAAAGGAAGATCTCGAGCTGATGCGTCGTGAGAGAGAGCTGAGAAGGATAGTGAATGAGTTTGGACTTCCTGAATGGAATTTCCCGGCAGATTTACCCATTGAACAGCGAGAAGAAATCGCTAAGCATTTAATAACGAGGCAAGTTTCTGAGAATTTGAGGATACATGAAGAGAGACATGCTGCCCGAGTGCACGAGAGAAAAAGCGCAGAGAAAGTATACCAGGTGCAGCACCAAACAACAGCGGATCCTCGCGCAAACTTCTTTTCGAAAATCGATGTGGCTACTAAATATCCTGCTCTGAAGGGCAGACTCATCGACCATATCATTGATACGGATCAATTAAAGAAATCCCGTGACGAGATTTTGCGTCGAAAGTTTAGATCCCGCAAAGCTGCTATCAGCCAAACGCCTGCTCCTGATTCAGTGCCTGGGGTAGAGTTTGATGCCAAGAAAGGGAGTCTGGAGACTAACGAAAAATATGTCGGCTTTAGTGATTTAAGGTTCAAAAAGCAGTTTGATGAATGGCTTGATGACGAACTCGGCCGTCGAATAATCGACAAAATACAGTTTCTATCGAAATATCACTCAATCAACTTCTCGTTCAGGATCAAAAAGAAATTTCGTAAAGACGTTATCAGCAGCTCTTTCTCCGAAGGAACGAGGTTTGACCCGATCTTACCTGACGAAGACGACGAGGAGGTAATTGCGAAAAAGCTAATGAAAAATAATGAAGATAATAATGGACTTAATCCTCGGCTCTCTCGCATGAGGTCAAAAATCCGAAGTTTCTCCTTCCTCATGGTGAATCCTCTGAAGAAAAGAGACCCCGAGTTGAATAAATGGCTAATTTATCTCAGCAGGTTTAAAAGCTCAACATATTACCCCGACGGTACAATGCAACACGTAACGCGCCATCCAAGTGAATACGCCGATGAATATTGGGATTTTTTCCGAAGAAGACGCGAGCTACAAGAAGCGAATCAACAATATAAGAAAAGAGACGCGAAGAAACTGTTCAAGATCATGTTTGCGAAGATACGAGCTGCACAAAGCTTTACAAAACATAATAAACTCTACCAATCCCAGATGAAGATAAAAAGACGGCGAGAAGCACAACCAGAGACTCTGAAAGATATCCGAGACGCTAAAAGGGAAGCCTTTCAGAAATATCAATCAATGTATAGCCAACTGCGCTGGGATGAGCAGGTAGAGAAGCGTTATCGCGCCGCTCGTGGATTGGCCAAGCACTTTCTTCCCGTTGGTAGTCTTGGCTGCGCTAACGCAGTGACAACGTTCGAGTTCTTCAAGTATGAGGACTCGATAAAGAAAGCTGTTGACAAAATCAATGAGAAAGATTACGAAGAAAAAAAGAATTTTTACTTCATTAATAGTAACCCTTATAACCGGAGACGAATGCAGGAGGAGATAGATCTAGTTGATAAGAGCGTGCTGAAAAAGTTTGAATTGGAGGTAGCGAACCAAGTCCTTTCTGAATACGAACAGAATAAGATTCAGCTGTATAATCGCAGGAAAAGATATTTAGAAGAGCAGACAGGAAAGAAAAAGCAAGAGCAGAAAGAGAAAAGCACAGAGAGTAAAAGGATGGAAAGACTGGAGATCGAGAGGAAAGAGCACCTGAAATTCTCGAAGCAGATTAGGGAGTTGTTGGATAGAATAGAGAAGAAAAAGACGGGTCAGGAGATTGATAAGGATTTTGCAAATTCGGAGTTTTACAATCGAATTAGAGGGCATTATTCAAAAGCCACGAATCTTGCCAAAATAAGTGATAAAATTCAAGAGCAAAAAGAATTGGAGAACGCGATGACCAGACAAGTGACGCTTGACGAAAGGGACCTGATAGTACCAGATCCGATTGAGCGAAATAACCGTCCAAAGTCAAGATTGAAAATGCAGCGAGTATACTCAGGCGGCCCTCGATTGCATGTGAGCAAAGCGAGTGGAAAGTTCATCAGCAAGGAGGAAAAGATACGTGCAGTTATAAAACTGCAAGCAAGAGTTAGGGGGATGTTGGCCAGAATAAGGTACCGAAAGGAGCTTGATAATAAGAGGATGACGGAAATTTTCTCAAAGAAATATAAACTTTTCTAATAAATATTATCCAGGAATTGCAGGATTTATCCCGAGGATATGATAATATATAGCGCAAATGATGTTAGAATATTGGGAAGGAGTTTGAGTAGGTCATATATAGGGCGCATGGCAAAACATCCGCTTAGAATGGCTAAGCGTACAATTATTGATATAAGCCAGTTTTGAAATGATAATTACTATTTTTGTTTTCGATGTTCTATATAAAAAACGGATATTAACTTCTGATAGATTGATAAAGTGAGCAAATAATGTTACTATGAGCTGAGACTTTGCGATTTCTCAACTTGAAATGCTGGAGCACCAACTATATTATTTTATCGATCATTGCGCTTAAAGCTAGTTTCAAGGAGAAAGCAGCTCTCTGTTAACGCAAAAGAAACCCTATCGCAAACTTGATTCGGCAGATTTCACTTGAGGCTTTGATAGATGCGCATAATACAAGCGTTAGGTCGAATATTTTCGTTTATGCTGATTTTTCTTCCGAGATATAGCGAATATGAAAGTCAAATGATAAAACTATTCCGTTCTATAAGATAAATTCCTTATTGCTCTATCCAAAATTTCTAACTACTGACCATTCATTCTCCAGTTTCAACTTTCATTATTTTTCTGGCTTCTCGCCGTTAAGCTCATTCTCTCCAAGTTGTATTTCCTCTTTATTTGGTTTCTCCGTTCTCTTTTTCGGCTCAGCATATTTATTTTTACTTATCATCACTTGTTTAAAGTTTTCCTTCTCTAAATCCTTTTTTTCTTTGAATCTGGCAAGGATTTTGTCAACATCAGGAGGATTTGCCTTGAGTTTCTCATAAACTTTATGCAGCATCTTTGCCGCCTCACCGAAAGTCGGTCGCTCTCGAGGATCCTGCTTCCAGCAAAGTTCAATCACCTCTCTCACCTCATCATAGCACGGGAAATCAAACTCTGGTCTTTTTCCAGCCAATGTATTCGTACCAGCATCAGCCACTGTGCAGTTTCCCCAAACACGCTTTCCAAGCATGATCTCCATAAGCAGCAACGCAAATGAATACACATCGCTTGCTGGTACGTAATTCATCTTATCTTCAATCGCTTCTGGGCTATAATGCCTCATACTTCCTCTCAATACCTCGCCTTTATCTGACTCAATCGCACTGACGCCAAAATCGGTTATCTTTAAAACAAGTTTCTCTTGACTTTCTGGCGATTCGGAGAAATTTTTATCGTATTCCTTCATTCCCTCGAAAAATATAAGGATATTGTTGCCTTGTAGATCTCTATGCAGAACGCCAGCGTCACTCATGGCTTGTAACCCTTCAGCCAATTCAGCCCATGCTTTTATCCAGCAGATCGGATGCAATCCCATTGGCCAATATTTCTGGACTGTCTGAAGGTAAGTCCACAAATTAAATGGCTGGGCTCTTTCCATTACAATGTAAACGTAATTTTTATAAGTACCAGCGCCAAGGCATTTCACAACGTTCTTGTGGTTAATAGAAACCAGTGCTCTCAAATCCCTTGTAAAGGTAGCAATCGTTCGCTTCTTCTGCTTTTGCAGTAAGTAGGATTTAACAGCAACGAGCTGGTCCTTCCATTTCATCGCAAAGACTTTGGCAGAAAGACCCTTTCCGAGAACAATATCCTGTTCAGAGTTGTCTTTATCGCCCTGTAACTCATTCCAAGGAATGGATTTACACTCAAACTCTATAAGTTCATTGAGCGGCCTGCAACTGAAATTGTCGTCAGTTTTGTCTTTTGGTTTGGTTTCTTTCGGCTTAGACTCCTGTGGAATCACCCCACCGAAGTGAAGTTTGTGTTGAATGATGTATTCATGGACGCTTTTAGGCACGTATTTTGAAAAATCCTCTCCTTTTTGGATCATCTCGCGTAATTTTGTCGAGCTGATCGAATATGGTGTCTCAGTATCCTTGACGACGAATACCTTGTGTTGATAATCCTTGATTTCAGAGCTTTCAAGCCAATCTTTTAGCCTGTCCCCAGCCACTAAATCAGGCCTGTTTTGTACAATCACAATCTTGCCAGTCTCCTTCTTGATACTACGGCTGTACCTTTCCGGCTCATCGTCGCCACCTATGCTCCATACTTGAATTTTTCCGAGAGAGCCAGGCTGAATCTGCTCTCTAAGCACATCTTCTAAGTGCGATTTTGCATTGACCACACCGACATTGGATTTGCAATAGATCAAGAAGGGATCGACATTGATCCAATCAGAATCCTTGACTGCGAGTTTAATCAATGCGAGTCTGTCCTTGTATGAAATGAGACTCTTATTGAATTTTTTCTTCAGCGAGGTTTCGTGGGTTGGACAAATGAACCCACCGATGACACTATATCCCGAGGCCTCCAGTTGCTCTTTTGACTTTTCTAAGGCTCTGATATGGTTGTTGTGGATCGGGCAGAACGTCCCGGTGAGGAAGAGACAAACATTGAGCTTGCTTTCGCTTAGAGGAAGCTTGATCTTGTTAAGAGGAGTGACGAATGAAGCTTTGTGAGAAGGATCAGAGGGATCTAGCTGTGGAATCTTTTCTTCCTCTTGGTGGCCGAGATCAGCGAGAATTATTTTCTCTTCTTCAGCTTGTTGCATTTTTTCAGGTCTTTTTACTGTGATAAATTTATTCTGTGCCAGAATAAAATGATAATTAGCCAATTAGGATTACTCAATTTAAAAATCATCAGAAAATTGAGAAGCTCCTCAGAGAGTCATTGAGAGATATTACGTGTCTTTTAAATCCAATCAATGTAGCATAAAGAGATTATCACAAGGTCTATATTCTACACCATTTGGCCTCAATGCTTCAATGCGAGCTCCTGAACTATATGGGAGCGAGAAAGACTCATTCCGTAAATGTTTATTTCGTAATAGAGGTAGGAAATGTAATTGCACATTCAGCTGCTGTTCTGCCGTTCAGAACAGATTAGCGTTTTCCACATTGTCAACACATTTTCGTTCTGGATTTCGCATCCATTGGCGATGAATGAGATGGTACAAATTTGGACAAGCATTATCTATGTTGAAATAAGGTATTCGACTTCTGGATGGGGATCTTTATAGCTGTTGTTGTAACTTACTATTTGAATATTAAATGGATGATAAAAATAGTTTTGCCAAGAGAAAGAAGTAGTATAAAAAAAAATTTGAATAATGTGTAATTCTCGAGAATTACTTGGTGATTCAAATTTGAAAGCCAAGTCAACTAGACTTGATTCATGGTTTTGCTGAAAAAAGGCGAATTTTCGTTTTTTGTGCACGATCGAGAATTTGCTTCTAATAAAAACCAGTTTTAAAAAGTTATTAAGACTCGATATTTTTAAGGGCAAAACTGTATGAATATTTGATATTGTACTTTCATTCTTTTTATTCTTGCCAAATGATCTAGAGAAATGGTAGAATTCCGAAGGAGTTGAAAAATTGAACATGATTTTGCTTTGTCAAATCATATTGAAAAATCAATTAAATCTATAAAAAAAATAAAACCGAGACTGCGTGCGAATCTTCTGTGGCAGCTTAGTTGGAAATTAGATTGGGGTATCGTAAGCGTAACTGCGATTGTGAGCCAGAAAGCAATAAGATTGGTTTCAATTCATACTACTGAAAAAAACTACAAAAGATATCAAGTAAACTTTTTGAGTTAATGACAGCAACAACTGAGAAATTCAAAGGAGAATAGCCTCAATAGTTTTCCAAATGATAAATTGGGAACAAGCATTCGATTTTAATATCGTTTTGTTCAAATTATGACTTCAAGTCGGTGTTAGTGAAGGGGCTCGCTAAACTAACTTCATACTCGCTCTATTTTACTCTTTTAGTGGTTTCTTATCAATCTCTATGTATAATTTTGATGTCTCTCTGAATTTCTATCTAATCTCGGAGGATTTCTCAAAGGATCTCTCTCCACAAATTGCTTTTCAATACTCAACATACTCACAAACGGTTTAAGTTATCCTCTTCTTACGCGGCATTTTTAGTTTTCTTGTTTGAAAATTGTTCGAATGAGCTAACCAATAAGATATTTGATTAAATTTTCAGACAGTTTACGAAAATTAAACGGTTAGACTCAAGCACCACAAGACTCAATCGTAGAAAAATCAACTAAAAACCAAGAAACGAATAAATCAGAAAGCAATGTCCACCAACGTTGGTTTAAAGCAACTTTAGTACTTTAGGTCCCATTTATAGTATAACTCAATGGGCTCAGACTCAAATTCGTTCGCCTTCTTAAACCTTTCAGGATTATTAAGTTCTCCAACCAATTCAACGACACTATAATAAAATATTTTTATTGCATGGTCCCTTTGGGGAATAATCCTCCATGGATATGGAGGAATCAACAGCCATTTCTCAGACAAATTCATTGAAGAAGGTTGTTTCTATGAAGAATTAATTTATATCTGCGCACTGGTTTGAGTTCCGAAAAGAATAAATATATTAAAGTCTGAATAAACAGGGCCTTTGAGAATTAAAAAAGTTAAATTCGATTTAGTACGCTTTCAGTATTAAATAATTGCAAAGACAAAAAAGAGTGGTTATTTTTTTCGTGTTCTTCTAAAGCCTCAATGAGTGAAGCCAACACTCCTGCATCTACCTTAAAAAAAACTATTACATCTTTTTTCAAAGGTAAGTCAGAAACCCAAAAGAACCTATCGGAAGACCCTACAGTTGCTTGCGATTTGGTCCTCAAACTACTTATCTCCTATGAAGACATAGATACCCAGCAAAAACAATCACATTCTTCCAAATTTTCTCTGAGAAGGACTTTCTCAGGCTTTAACAGCCACAAAGACGTTACAATTCTCCAAAACCTTACGCTTGCGAAGTACGATTTCTCATTTTTGTTCTGTCTTCTCAATCTGACGCTTGGGGAGTTCTACTCTAGTTACCAGGCATTCCACCACCAATTTGATTCGAAATCCAGCTCTCAGATCGAAGAGAAGGAGTTCCAAGCGATGCTTGATTTCCTTTGCCGACGCGAAAATATGGGAAAAGCCAAAGTGAGGAAATCCTTGGAAATTTGCAGTCCTGAAGACTTTAAAATGTACAATAAAATAGCGCTGCTGAACCCTTCTCCCAATGACCAACTCGAGGAGTTCCTCAAGAAAGGCATGTTTACAGTGCTCTCGGTGAAAGAAACAAAAGCTAATAGCATTGGCAGTCGCAGCTATATTCATTACTTAAGATTTTTTCCGATAACTCTGTCCTATTTTGGCGAGTTTATCAAGAAAAGAGTAATGATTCGCTTGACTAACTTGGAAATGATCTGCGGGCTCAACAGCAAAAAACAGCGAATCGTTAATCGAGACGGTTCCTACTTGGATAAACTAGAGCATCTTGGTTGTAAGTACGAGGGCGATGAGTACCCGACGCTAGTTTCTTTTTCAAGTCTGGAGAAAGCGCTGATTCTCTTACGAAATAGCTACTCCGAGACGTTTGGACCGGAGCAGCTCCAGTTGATACTTCGAGAACTTCTGAAGAAATGCAAGGTAAAAGATGGCGTCGAGCGAGAGGAGCGATCTATCCGACTTACCTATAAATTACTGCGATGGATTTCCTATAGAATTTGCTTACATTGCTCCTTGTATACGATGATGAAAGAGGCGACAGAGGATTCTACTGTTCCTCGATATAAGATCCTTGAAGAATATACAATCTGGGCCGCTGCGCATATGTGCGGACAGTTTGATGAGCACTTTATTGAGAATGGCTTCAGGAAATTTTCGCAGAAGCGCTTCGCGAAGAAAAGCCTATCTGACCTCGATGATGACGATACTCGCAAGCTAATCGTTTCCACAATAAAAGATTATTTAAGGAAAATCATGCCGCATATCAGTGAGCAGACCACCGAAAAAATTTTCCAGGTTTTCTATGCAAAGATGAAGGCGGACCCTGAGAACAGAGATGTGGAGGAAGAACTATGTCGCTCTCTCTACGATATGATCGTCCAGATCGCCGACAAGAAGCTCGTAGAGCTGATAGAATCAGTGTACAAGTCGCTGAAAGCTTCAAACAAGCACCCCGGTGACAAGGTCGATTCCATTAGAAGATGGTTTATCGACTCTAAGAAAAAGAGAGGAGACGAGCCTGGGTCAGCTCGGTCCACGGCGAGGCGCAGCACAATTTGGATGGATAAAGACCCTGAACCTGACCCTTCATCACCTTCGAAACCCAATCTGAACGATTTGAGTCTCAGTGTCATTGCGATTCCGCAATCAACGCAGTCAAAGCAACCCCCTAATCGACCTTCCAGAGGCCTTCATTCTCGTAGAGCAAGCTTATTCTCAGTGATTGATATGCTTGGAGGAACTGGTACTGGCATTGACGATGAATCTGGGTCTATTGAAAAAACACAAGACTTTAATACCAGCAGACATAAATCCAATAAATCAATACCTTCCATTGGAGATTTCGACAGGGCGGCCACAGAATACGCAGTTCCTGAAGAAAAAGTCGAAATCCTTTCAGAACCTAGTATCAGAAGAAGAAACTCAATGGTAATGAGCCTCCCTGATCAAAATTCGAATCCGACTACCGTTTATACTCGGCGCCCGTCGATATTCTCTCCCAGCGAGTTCGGGAAAAGTGAGAAAAAAGGAGGAGTGCAAAATAGAAAGCCTCAAGGGTTAAGAATCGATCTCGGGAGAGTCGTCGATGACACTGATGATAGGATTGTCGTCAGAAGCGCGGTCCTTCAAAAAAAACTACATTTTGTTGAAGAAGAATCGGAAGAAGAAAATAACCGCAATAAGCATACCGGGAGAAACACAGACATAGTAAAGAGCTTTTTCATCGCACAAGCTTTCTTGGAGAAATATGCGCAAAAACAAGAGAGCGCTCAGAAATCACAGAGAAAAGGTTCGGATATCCACTCGCCGCTCTCGAATCCGAACCAGAGTTTCCATCAGAAACCCCGATCGTCAGACCATTCGAGAAGAAGTTCCGAATCAAAGTTTCCCTGGACAGCGCGAGACACTAAACGAAGCGAAGAAGATGAAAAAGAGGAAAAGGATGAGGAAATAGACGAAATGAGAAGCAGAACGCCCCCAAAGATAGGGAAAAGCCAATCTACTACTGAATCAAGATTTAAAGCGAGTCATTTTAGAAACTCAAAGCCTCTGAAGCGTGAATATTCAACGCAGGCTTCGGTACCCTCAACGAATTTGCAATTTGAGACTCAAGGCACAAATTACACTAATAACACTATGACTGATTACGATGGGCATCTATCAACGAGATCAGAAGAGAAGATGACGTTCAATCCCACGTTGAGACTTCAAACCCAGGAGATTCAAGAAGTAAAAAATGAGGATACAAAGACGGATAAACCTCGAATGAAGATGATTTCTAAAAAGAAGAAGAGAATGGAGTTTTTGGACAGCGTGAAAAATTACAAGCTGAGAGAAAGCGACCAGATCCAATTCGTTCGAACAGATTCCAACAAGACCAGAGAGAAGAATTTTTGTGGTACGAGTGCCAATAATTGCAATATTTTTTAAAATATGTGGTGCTTTGATTTAAATCTTTCGATTCACTTTAAATAATGATTCAGATTAAGTATAAAAACTTAATTGTCACATTGTCGTATCGACTAGTCAAGTTTAGCTTTTTAAAGGATGTTTGTTATCTAACTACCATTTGAAAAGCCAACTTTCTTTATCATGTTTATTTTGTATGGAGTTATGAAACTGGCTAGGATAAAGTATTTGCTTCGAATGATTGCCAAGACCTTTTAATTCAAGGCCCCTTCTAAAGAATAGCCGTAACGGTGATTTCCTCAACTCCGCAAATCGTTAAGGACCATATCATATACTAGAGAGGATTATTTCAAAAATTTAGCTTAAATGCAGATGCTGCTCTCAACTCCTTCCATTCATTTCAAAATCGCAAAAAACAAGCTAATTTAACTCACCAATATTGATGCTTAACAATTTCTCTGATAACTCCGCCTGTTCTTATTTCAAGTTCGAGCTCCTTGAATAAGTAACCTCATGAAAGCAAACGATAGCGAAGTTATTGATAAGGGGATGCGAGTCATAAACAATGATTTTCTTACAAGAGAGCAATAATAGTTGACTTTATTTTTCCCATGAGACTAACTCATGCCAAAAACAAAATAGTACTGTATGTACGATATACTCCTGTAACATTGAATTAAGTGATAAAGCAAAAAGTAAATAATATTGAACCCTCACATTTCTGAAATACCTCTGGTTTTAATTAGCACTTTCAGTGAATATTAAGCATATTTTAAGACATACTCCTTCACTTTTCTATCAAATTCAGATGGATTTCTCAACAATAGTTGTTGTGCTTCAGAGTTGTAAACTTGATAGTAATAGCTTGCTACGTCATGTAAGAGGGATGAAATATGATATAAAACCTGAGTTACAGTGAATCCAGGCGAGTAATTGCCAGTTTCAAGGAAATCCACACTAATTTTTGTTCCATCCGTTGATACACCAGGGTTGAAGACATTGTTAACGAATCTCAACATTGGCACTGCAAATGGGTAATTATGAGGCAGTTCAGCTATCAAGTAATATATTGCTCCTTCAGCAGGAGTATATTTTGCTCCGAAGATAACTCCAGTCCAATTTCTGACATCATGAGAAGATGGGAGAACCATGCACTCAGGTGGTGAAGCAGTTTTTGCTTTTGATAGTTCATTGAATAGTTTGAAGGTCCCAACATTATTCTCCAATCTTGGCACACCCGAAGATCCATTTTTTAGATTGAAAAAGTAAAAGGAGAGTAGCGATTTTCTGAAAAGAGTTACCCGGTCATGAACAAGGATTTTAAAATAGAGATTATGCACCAATCTTTCTGCTCTAGGATACTCATCAGGACACTCTTTTTTCTTTTCCTCAA
>ENA-UOTX01001677-UOTX01001677.1-compost-metagenome-genome-assembly--contig:-NODE-1677-length-14519-cov-5.403476_pt1 | contig 14519 bp, 11 predicted proteins | sample MGYA00238143_ERZ746982 | MGnify/ENA primary metagenome ERZ746982 (study PRJEB28758, sample SAMN06268862) | compost metagenome | isolation source: single cell | place: USA: California, Emeryville, Joint... | reverse complement strand
CGAGTGGTTCCTAGAGATGTACTGTGTCATTACAAATACCATAATCACCACCAATACTAAGCCATACCTTCAAGATGATCGCATCTACTATCATTTCGCCTGCCACTATGCCCGTCAAAGCATCATGGAAAAGCCGCCTAATGAAGGATCATGTCCCATGATGGTTCTAGTAAGTGCTGAACCCGGGTCATATGATCTCAGGATCGAGTCCATCAATCTAATTCATAATCATGTGATTCCTGATCCTAGCGTCTACCAGGAGATGTACTCAAAAGCATTGAGTGCTCCATCCCAATTACCTGATAGCGCTACTGGAGACATATTCTCTTCGATACCTGGGAGTAAAATAGCTGTTAAAGCCGAAAAAACCGCCGGAGAAGATAATTCAAATAACTTTAACAATGGTCTCATTGTTGACCAGTCAGAGCAGATTGACATGGGCAACTACATCAACGGAGAAGAGGAAATGAAGGAGATGAATATCGAAGATAATGCTAATTTTCATCAGGAAAGTGGACAATATAAGATAATTTCTCAAGATAAAAGACGAGTAGAGGAAGAGGCTTTTCGAGTTGAGAACGCTGAGTTTTCTAAACTCAAGTGCAAGACTGGGAGTCCGTACATATCAGAATCACTTAGTTTGCATGAAGGTGATGCTTTGGATGGAGTATTGTAATTGAAGCGTTGTGTATCTGCCTTGTTTTCAAGAGAGAGCAGCGGAAAGAGATGAAGCGATAATTTTTCAGAGAGAATTTCAAGCCTGTGCGAATTGAATCAAACCGTTAAGGCTTTGCCGGCAAATTATCAAGATTGAATCCAAAAATTAACGGAAGATATAGCTATTTTTAAAGTTTTCTGCTGTCGAATAGTAGGACTACTGTTGTAAAACGTGTGAGAGTATGTGATTCTGCATATTAAATTAAGAGTATATGAATCGGATGTACTGTCATTGTTTGCAGGTAGTTCATCTTATCGAGCTGACTCTGAAATTGGTTTTTGTAAAGAGGAGACTCAAGGAATTAACATTGAACTATCACAAAATAGTCATTATTAATGAAATCAGCCCTTTCGGTTGCGATACATATGTCAAAACAACGAGAGTGTTCCCTTGATTTCATTGCTAATCAGTTACAGAGAATATGATTAACTTCGATGAAAAAATTTGCGCAGGTACTGGCATTGTGGTTCTGGACAACAGGTAGTTTAATTTTCTTTTTTCTTCCACTCTTCAGAAATGAGAGCCTAAACGGTTTGTTAATATATCTCAATTATCATTAGGATAAACGCAAGTTCCATTCGATAATTAATTTCTAAATTCAGAAAACAATATTTTAAAAAAGATAATGTATTGGTTTCCAGAGAAATTGAATTCGAAATGTGCGATAGAGTAAAGATGGTAGCGGTTTGAGTTTCACTCCGTAGATAAGATTAGTAACGGTTGTATCATATTGTTCAACAGTGTAAGCGTTGATGCTGCTGACAGATAAAGGTAGTCTCTCGTTGAAATATTGTAAAATTAACATCTTTTCCTAAAAATTTGAATTTCGTGTATGAACTATGTTAATATTAATCAACCTAAAACAAAGTTAAGCTGAGATATAAAAAACTTGGGAAAGTAAATGAGCCTAAGGGAATAACTCTAATACAACCTGAACTCAATTTAGTTACAAAAAGTAAATAACATAGAACTACTCACTGAAAGTGGTTGCAAATGCGAATTTTAGAACTAGAGAGCAAGTGATTTTTCTAAAATAAAAACCCAGATGGACTCAGAAGAAAAAAGTCAAGGTGAAATACTTACCCAAAAAAACCTACTACCTTTCAGTAAATTCTCTCCGTCTTCAGATTACATCGACATGATCGAGCTCAAAACAAAGATAGTGTAAGAGTTCAGCTCAACGAAAGACTTTATCAAGGCATCCTCGACTCACAAAGTTAGTCGATATGATGATTCACATTAGGACTCAGAATTTCCAAGATCAAAATTATTTGTCTCACTCAGCCATAATCATTGAATTCAGGAAAGATGGATACGTTTGAGGCTCGCAGATCATGGATACATTTCTTCAGGTTTGTCATAACTAGAAATAAGCCGAATATTAACTGATCTTCTGAGATATTTTTTCTAAGGTCAAAAGGAGTTTGGAATTCTTTCCCATTGAAAGGATCATTGGTTATAGGAGTACGAGCTCAGAAACTTTTCCAGTTTCCAAGAGCCGATTCAGCCCTTTCCCTCTTGATGACGCACTCTCATTCAACCTGAGAGGAATTATTCCAATTCAATTAGAGCGATAAACGAGATATCTGATATCAAAACGGATTGTTGTATTCTCAACAGACTATTTTTTCGAAGATTTTGCTTACTATGGCTGTCTCCGAATCCGCTTTGTCTAACCAGAAATAGCATGTCTTCTTTTATTGGCGAAATTTTGCTTCAGAGGAATTCTGATCAGAATTGCATAGAATCAAGCCAATTGGCTGCTTTTTTTCCAATGAAATCGAGTCCAGGTAAGCTTCGATAAATGCTAAAAAGGGACTGCTTGTACCCGTATGTAAAGTAAGGTCAATCTTGATTTGGGATCTATTTTTCAATCCTTGTTAATGAACTATTTATTCCATATAAGGACATAAATAAGGAACCTGGAAAGGAATACTTGTTCAAGCAATTTGCGAGTAAGAAAAGGAAAAGAGCAGGTTTTTTGAATCTGCTGTAGGACTATGAGACCAGAATGTAAGAAAAGTTTAGGTATTTGTTATCTTTGATACTTTTGCAATTTATTGGAAGCTTCAACTATATAACTCTTTAATCACGTTCAATTGTTAATAATCGAATAACTAAAAATTTCCTACAGTGTGTTGAGAAACCAGAAAGGAATGTTACCAAAAACCGACACAGTGGATGCAAAAACTAACCTTTCAGCTGCTAAAACCTCAAAAAGAAACGGTAATCTAATACTTCTATCAAGAATATTTGTGTTTTTATGAAATGATTTTTCGCTTACAGACTTCAATATTCTGAAAACTAAACTAATTTGGTTTTATACTTATTAGAGAATATAACTTACGCGTCTCCAACGCTACTAGCATGGTCTTCAAACGGAAATAGCACCATCTCTACCATCGACCTGAAAACAAATACAACTTACATAGATCTTGAGGGAGCTCAAGTAAGAGGAGACTCACGTAATTGAAGCTTTTAAAAGAAAACCGTCTAATACTGTCACGTTTCTAGGCTGGAGTGCCCACGTAAAGGAGATTCCAAACACAAAATTGCTTGTTTCACTCACTCTTTCTGAGAACAATTCAGCCAATATGACATTACTTGATATCTCACAACGAGACGTCAAAAAAATTTATTCTTTAAATGAAGCCGAAGGAGGTACCATTCCTTCAACATAAATTTACCATATTCGTGCTATCTTTCAATATCGTTGATATCTCTCCCATGTATTAATCAGTCTCTCAAATTGATTCTTCTATAGATGCCGGATTGGGAGACGTGGCCTATAATTCAAGACGAGGAATCCTAGGTGCAATGTCTGTTGCAGGGAAAACAGCTTATCAACTGTTCGATATTGAATATACCTTTGGACAGAAGGGTAACTACAGTGTAAGGCCATTAAGAAAATCGAAATGGCACTGGCAATATAGCGATGAAGAAGGTATATATTTTTTCTTATTACTATTGCCTATCAACAATCATTATATAGACAACTCGATCACAAGTATTGATTTTAGTCCTTCTGGAGAAACTACAGCGACGATTGACAAGTATGGAATCTGCTTGATATCAGATGTGAATACAAGCAGCTACAAATTCCATATGGTCATGGGCATGAAGAGTAACCCAGCATTCAGAAAAATTTTTTTCTAATGTTTCAATAACAGACCAACATAGCCGATGCAGGTGGAGTACTAACTCTAGCGAAGCGTTAGTATTCGTGAAGTATGGTAGAAAAGAACTCAATATCCTCAACGTTGAGAGGAAATCGCTCACTCTGAAGGGATCAGCTGAACTGGAAGTTAATCCTTATGGTACTTGCAGCGTGCTTCTAATGCTATCTTTCTTTCTCTTCTTATAACCGACATACTCAAAATAGTTTGTTTTACCTTTTTCATTTCATTTCATTTCGTTCTTATTATTCAAGATTTCATTTTATTTTTTAGCCGCAATATTTTGCATCGATGTTTGCCAGAGCAACGGTAATTTGCTAGCAGCAGGTGGCTATAAAGATGTCAAGATATTTGACAAAAGAGGAATGAGAGTTGTCAAAACCTTTGAAAAGATTCATTCAGGTAAAATTACTTGATTAATTTATTTTAAATTGTGAATTCGTAATTTCTAGAGACCATCAACTGTGTAAGATGGGACCCGAATGGAGACACCCTCGCAACCGCATCTGAGGATAAGACTGTTAAACTGCTGGACTTCAAGTCTGGGAAGGTGGTGTATACTGGAATATCCCCTGATGGAAGTAAATTATTGCAAGCTTTAGTTTCAGTATCCTTTGAAATTGTTAGAGGGTACAGGTTCAGTTTGCTTCATCTAAGCAAAGAATAAACTCAAAGCCTTACAGAAGAACGAGCAAACCTAAAAAATTCTTGAAGAATTGTGAATAAGTGGAAACAAAGTACAATAATCAGAGCTTTTTTTTATTTTTGAATTTTGCCACACTGTGCATAAACTCAAAAGAGATTCATTGAATTGTTTTTATATTTCATGCTTGATTGAATACACCTGAAAACGACATAAATTTGAGTTGATGAAACAGTGAAGAAATTTGAATTTGAATGATCAGTATAAGAGTTGATAAATCATTAATATAATCATTTCAATTGAATTCACTTCACATTTGACTTAATATTTTTCTAAAAACCAAAACAAGATTTTCCTTAGACTCAATTGGGATCGCCAAACCTGTTCAAACACGAAGTTTCTTCTGCATTTAGATAATTCTATCCAAAAAAATTAATATTTGTGCTGTTTTTTATTTTATACAGTTTTTGGTTTTTCATTGTTCATTGTTTGTTTTTAACTCGGAAGAAGTACAAAATCTTAAATGAATCGCAGACAGAGATGAAGAAAATTGTTGAAATTGCTAGTAATGGTATTCAATCTTTATAGCTGTATCTATTGAATCAGCTTTTTCAAATGAAACAGACAAACGAAGCCGCTTCTAGAATTAAATGAAATTAGTTATTCTTGTCTAATAGTGAAAATGTACTCATATTCGCAGTATTTCAAAGCTTTTTTCCCAGTCTTGAAGTCAAATAGCCCTGTTGTCTTATCACTTGAAGCGCTCGCGATCATATCACCAGCTGGGCTCCATCGCACACAAAAAACCTCATCTATAAAATAATGAGTAGAAGTCAGAAATTATTTATTAACCCCATGAAAAAATTATTACCCTTGTGGGCGGTTTTGGACAATCTTTGATTTTCGTTTGTCAAATATATTGACATTATTATCCTGACCACCTGAAACCAGGAGGTTTCCATTGCTTTGACAAGCATCAATCCAGGAAGCCATACCTAAAATAAATAACAATTAACTTCACAAAGGAGGAAAGAGAGATAGAGCGAAAAAAATCACAAGAACAATCTTTTTCGTTCCATTAGCAAGAGAAAACTTGGGTTCTCTATTCAATTATTTGAGAATCGATCATATAAGAAACAAAGAAGAGATAAATCAAATTAGCGGTTCTCACAATACGAGTCAAGCTGAATAGGAGTCTTCAACATGAGAGTTTTCTTCTCAACATCTAAGATATTGAGCTGCCGCAGATCATATTTGACGAATAATAAAGGTTCATCAGGATTACTGCTCCATCTGCAACGTCCATAAAGATCTGGCGAGGAATTATGATAATAAGAGAGATTTTAATGTTGTCAAATAAATCATTATAAGAAGCAGAAGAACAAATTGTCTGGCCTTGGTAAAAGAAGAGCGTTGAACTTTATAAAGATTAATAAGATTTGCTGATCCGTACTGTGTGTCATCTCCATGTTAATATGAAAGCTAGAATTGTCGGTATTCACATCTGAGACTAAGCATGCTCCAAAGCGGTCAATGGCTACTATAGTCTCTCCAGTAGGATTGAAATCGAGACCCGTTATGAAATTATCTAAAAGTAATTCCGTTTAATAAATTTTCAATTGAAAAGCGCTTTGAATACTAGGTTTTGTGCTATATTGAGGCTGCCACTTCGATTTTCGGATGAATTTTACAATATTGCCAGCATTGCTAGTTGCGAAATTGTAAAGACGACAAGCAGTCTTCCTCCCAACAGGAATTGCGCCAAGGATACTTCTTCGTAGGTTATAAGTCACATCTCCTAACCCAGTCGCTAAAAGAGTCACAATTATGTATAAGATGAATTTAATGATGATTAGCCGCCAACTTCTTCAAATGAATATATTTTATTCGCTTGCCCTTCCCGTGAGACATCAAATACTTCGAGATTAGCAGATATGCCAGAGCAATGATGAACGAAAACGAAGAATCCTGTGTTGGCAATCTCTTTCACATGAGTCCAGCTGAGGTAATCTAGGGAGACAGTTGTCAAATTTGAATTAACAATGAAAGGATGAAAAAACTACCGTAGCTGACTAGGTTGAGTTTAACTCCATCGAACCTCGTAAGTTCTTGCTTCGTTTCGATATCAGCAATACTAATCTTATCCTCTTAGTTTGAGGACCAAGCAAGTAGAGCTGGTGATGTAGGAGACAGCTCGTCTATTCAAAGTTCAACAATAGAATGAGTGAAAAATGAGAATCTCATGAAATAAGTGGATTAAAGTACTGGCAGCTGTTATCGGATTATGAAGCAAATCCTCCCTTGATTTGTCTCTTTTGGCTGTTGAATCTTCAACTGTATGAGAAAATTTCTGACCCATTACTTTTTCATTTAGCTAATAATAGATCGAGGAAATAACATTTTTAATTATCAAAACTAATTTCCAGCAAATTAGTGAGAGAATTTATTAAATGAGAGGGCAACCATTAATGAAGGTGAGACTTTGTGTTGCTTATTTTCAATGAGGGCCAGCAACATAAAATAGAGGCAGCGTTAATAATTAAGCGAATTTTACTCTGTTACTTTTATTGCAGCTAGACATTATTAATTTTAGGCACCTCTTATCAGTTGAAAATTATGATCTGGCATGAGATTTATCAAAATCCGCAAGAAACGACGAATTTGAGGTCAAACTCAAAAAATATTTTATACCCAAGTATTAATGATAAGCTGCATCCGGCGAATGTTCTCAAAACCCTAACTTCATATCGAAGCTAATTAATGTGTAGTTATCATGTAAAAAGCAAATTTCGATATTACATAAATTTACTTAAAGGGTATTTTTCAATTTGTTCAGGAACTAAATCAACTTATTTTCTGAGTAGTTTCAGAAGAAAGAAATTCCCATTTTTTCTAGCGAGAAGATCTCCCTCGGTGAGACGACATATCATCTTCAAATACGATGACAAAGCGACTCAAATAGCATTTTAATTGTGTCAGATGCTTTTTCTTAGAGTCTCTAAACACTGTATTCTACTGAGGGAACTTGGCGTAGATTTAAATCTGAATTGAGATATTTCCAATAATCACGTTCGAAATCATCTTCACGGAAGTCGATGAATTCCTTTTTTTCTTTCTATTTAATTCTTGAGTAAATTCATTCATGAATTCCGATATTTGCAAATTAATAAAATTTTATTCTTGTGTCTCAAAATCAAGAAAAAAATGTTGAAAAGTAATGAGGATGCCTCAGAAACACAGCAAACTCAATTCAACACAAAGCCTGTCGAGTTACTATCAGTGAGAACTACTGGTAAATTTCCTTGATGCAACTTTCTCTTTTTTTTCTATGCAGTTCTCAAAAACCTTTTCTTGAAACAAATTCTTCTCATTTCATTGGGGTGAGGATATTCTTAGATTACTTTTTCGTAGAGAGAAATCGAACTTCGAAACTACTTGCTTGGTGCTCGGTACCGAATAATACCATCAATATTACCGAACTCGAAAATAATGAGGAATATGCTAGTTTTCCTGGTGCCCAGTTAGTAAAAAAACAGCGTATATTAAAACGTACTTCAGCCATTAATAACTCAAATATGACTGAAAGCAACAGAAATGTGGACACATCTCAAGGAAATTACAAATACAGATCTCCTCATCTCTGTCAGTCATAGCTACTTGAAATCTGCTAATATGGAAGTATTCGATCTTTCACGGAAGGAACAAGTGAACAAAATCTATTCATATGAGGAAGTCCAAGGAGGTTTATTTTGAATTAACTTATTATTTCCTATTCAAACTCAAATCTTCTTTCCACCTCAAAATCCCCAAAAAAAACGAATTTTCCTCTAGTAACGGGCATGGGAGATGTGGTATATAACCCGCGAAGAAAATTGATCGCTGCTCTTCCCAAAAGTGGAAAAATCACTTATCATCTTTTCAACCTCCAATACTTAAGTGGTAACTATCATGTGAACCTTTTGAGAAAGGCGAAGGCGAGTACAAAGTATAAACCTTGTAATCAAACTTTCGGATGTAAATTAAGAATGTTTCATTTTCATAATTGGCTTAATTTTCGAGACGATTGGACTTCTGGTTATGACTTTGAACCGAATGGAGACCTTTTCGCGTTTAGTGATAGTCGCGGAATATATTTCATATCAGATGTGGATAGTAATAATATCAAATTCGAGCTATCTATGAACAAAGGAGGTAGCATTTTATTTCATTGTCATGGCTTTGATGTTGTATTCTCATCATCATATTCATGAACAGCGACTTGACAATTTTTATTTAGACTTTTGGAGTCGTTGCAGATGGGTTCCGAACATTGGCGAACCATTATTGTTCATAAAGCATTCTCTTGATCAGCTTAATATTCTAGACACGGAGAAGAAAGTTCTCACTTTAAAGGATTCTATCGACCTTGAAACGCTAGGTAATTTGAATAATATTTTTTTCTTCAAATATTCAATTTTGAATTGCCGAATTCATATATGTTGTGCCGAGTAGAAGTTTCATACTGGATTGATGCTTCACAAAGCAATGCAAACTTACTCGCTGCTGTTGGAATGGATGCGAAGATCAAGATTTATGATCGGCGTGAATCGAAAATTGTCAAAATCATTGGTGAGATTCACTCAGGTAAAAACTATCCAATTTATTAGCTAATTTAAATTTTCTTATTAGATTATGTTGGCTGTGTGAAATGGCATCCCGATGGGAAGATGCTAGCTACCGCCTCAAAGGATAAGAAAACTCAACTTGTGGACTTTGGAACTGGGAAGGTTATTTACACTGGGATGAATTCCAAGGAGGGTATTTTTACTTCTCTTGATAGCATTGTGATGATATTCATTTATTTCTTTGATAGAGAGTGCGTATTCAGTATGTTTCGTCTAATGAGATGCCTTTTACAAGAAAATAAAAATGAAGAGAGTGAGAAACTTTGATCGTGAAGAAGATTAAATTATTCAGAAATTTTATCTGCTTCAAACTTCCTTCTTTATTTTTCAAAGAGGAATTTAGAATCAATGACATTTGAGCGTCTAAACAGGCATATTTTCATTCCTTGGCTGAAATTAAGCCCACGAAAACTATAGTTAAACCGTTTTGAGTGAAATTCCTTATAAGATTGGATTTAGGCCTATATTAGAATGAATCAAGACAGTATTTTAACAAAACAAAACTAAACTGCGTTGGATTGGATTGGAATAGCACCCAATAAAAAACAAATAATGAATAATGCGTAAAGATGTGATCGTTGTATATTTAAAATAGAAATACCCTCGAATGAACCCAAATGCATCTTTCTAAATATCAAATCTTTGAATTTATTTCAGATTTTATTTGATTTGAGGTTTCAAGTTGATTTGAATCATTTTCAAATGTACATCTTTAACAAAATTTGATATTCAATATTTGTGACATCTGGTAAGAATAACCAGATCCCTCAGGGCATTCTTGCTTTAATAAAGTGTTTTTAGTTTCTGCTCTGAGTTTAATGCATGATTTCCTCTTTTTTCTGATTTTTTCCAAACTATCTTTCCATATTTCAAATCTTACATTTAAAATATTAGCCTTTGAATCCGTGATCAACGAAAAGTGAATCTATTTTCTAATGTCTCCGTAGAAAGTGTTCAACTCTGGGTGATAAATGGTGTTGTAAAATTTTCGTTTAAGGCTGAGTGGCTAGCGCATTTCGCTACATTCCATATTCAATGCGCGATATCAAGAACTGGTCCCCGATTTTGTATTTTTATGAATTTTTCAAACTTAATATCTTTTTGACTAGATATATACCCAAAGAAATCTTCAAATTCTGAACCAAGTGCTCAAGAACTGATAAAACTTGGCGCTGAATCTGAAGAAAACTTTATTACCTCCAATGTATGCTGATAAAGTAGACTTTTTCTCCTAGCGCAACCTTAAAAATTCATAATATACCTCAAAACACGTCGCCAACACCCACGCTTAACACAAAAGCTGCTTAGAATTCCGGCCAACATTCCAAATTTTCACTTTTCAAAGTGGTTCCTGAGCTAATTCACAACCGAAATTTAAAGAAAGAGGACATTTTAATTGCTTTCGTGGTTCGTTCTCTCAAAATCTCCTTGAAACAATGATGTCCTTCCTGGGTATTTTCGTAGATTTGTTTCAACCGACTTAATATCTTTGTTTCACGCCATTCCCCTTGATTTCATGAAGATATTATGAAATTTTGAATTTAGTTACGTCCATTTGCAGCATTAAGTTAATCTAATCTATGCAGATTTTACAGAGTACAATAAACCTTAAAACCTGTCCTCTCAGAATTCGCAATGTATGGACTCCAACAGGTTGAAGATGGTTTTTAAGACAGAGACACAAGTTTTATTTTTCAAAGAAAAAGAAAGTTTAGAGATAAGAGAGGAGAGCAATAGCTTGAAGAGATTTTTGACATACTCTAAGTTATTTTGACAGAGTTACTCTTCTGCAGTGCCAAAACCAAATAAAATTAGAAGTTCTAAAGCATAACAATATTTGTAGAGGTGTTACCGTATTTGTTCGATGCCTTAGGTATCACTAAAACCCCCATACGCTCTGATTGGATTTCTTCTTGGACCAAAGGACTGCTAAATTTTCTGAACAATATGGATTTCTTAGGCTTTTTTGCCGCAAAAGCTATCAGCAACAGATTAGTGGATTTTACTCTGATCCAGAATGAAAAGACTTATCAACTCAATTAAAATTTTTTTTTTTGAATACTTAAACTACATCTTGTTTTATCAAAGCTCCATTTCCCAGAGAACATCTCGAGACGTTAAAGCGATTCTGATTTAGACTCCGCAACAGCTACTCGACGAGAAGAGACCGAATGTTTCAATTCATACTCTCTAGAGCTTTTCAAGGATCTCTGAAAGAATAGATGCCAAACCAATTTCCATATGAAATTCTGTTGGGATAAAATGCTTAAATACTCTCAACAAGGAAGAAAATTAAACGAGGTGCCAGTTTCTCTTAGGATTAGCCTCTGTGGATATCTAAACGAATGAAGTCATTTTGGTTTGCGCTCGCATTTCAGGGCTGCATTGAGTCAATGGGGTCTATTCACTTCTTTTCGCAGAGAAAGGGAAAACATCGATTAATCTGAGATGCGTTCTTTAATTTTCCAATCTATTAAATTTGTATTAGCAAAGTAAATACTTAGTTCAGGAAATTTAGGGCTCAGTCTTTAAAATAAAGAAATCTGAAAAGATAGTAAAATGCTTCCAAAACATTCCAAAACAGTATGAATCTGTTCTTTGAGAATTGGTAATTAAAAACTATGATTTATGGAATTGATTGCGCTTATCTATTCATCTCACAAGATAGCCGTTGCTATCGGTGTTCCTTTTTGATCATACGGCGGAAACACGCATGCCAATCAACCCTTTGCAACGCGCATTCAACAATTTTAGCTGAAGCTAAGTTTTAATGAAACGATAATCTATATGCCTCGAAATCTGCCTTCTCTTCCGCCAACTAAACTGAAAATTGTATTTTTCTTGCCTCATGGATCTTTTGACACGCATATCTCATAGCCTAATACCAATATGTTGAGTTAGTATGAAGACCACAATTTGAAATTTTACCAATTTACCTCATTTCTAAAGGAATTAATTGAGATGAACTTAAATAATTTATTAAGGCATCGAAACAATATTCTCTCGAATTGCGAAAATTATTAAACAAATGCGTCACCCAGGCACTCTCGACAGCGAAAGGTGCTTTTTCTTCTATTTTGCTTTGAAGATGCTTGCGTTAGGAATTTGTTATCGGTATTAATAAGTCATGCTTCGATTTGCGATGAAGCATTTAGTTTTTATTAATTTGCTTTTATTTACGAACTCCGAAATTTTAAGAATCTCTGAAAAATTCTTAATTTAACGATTATTATGAGTTAGAACCAAAATTCATTAGGTGAGCTCATCGATTTTCCGATAAATAAGTCCAGAATTTAATGCGTTCTTTAACAATGATATTGCTTATTTATGTTGTTTTTCTCGGTGCAAGTGGTAAGCCTTCTCATTTGAAAGCCAAGTTGACCTTCTCTCATGGTATAACCAGCCTCTACGATTGAAATTCTCAAACTTCAAGAAGCGCTAACACAATATACGAAGGCAACTCCATATGATAAATTTTCACTCTCTACCAAGACAAATGGGTGGACCACATGCAAGCAATATGCCAGTAGCTTCTGGGTTAAAAGAATTAGCTGGTCAGGTGCACCAGAAGGACACTTTCGGGCTGCAAATACTCTTGTGTAATTTGTTATTATTCATGTGATTTATGTCTCATTATTTGATGGATAGGGATGATTCTTATGGTGCAAGAGTAATGTTATATCCTACATCACCGAGTGGTTCCTGCCCCTTTCGTGTTGCAACATCTGCCGAGAGCCAAAAGTACGGGGTTTGGAACGAATGGGAAAATGTAATATTTTCGATTGCTTGAGTTAGCTTTCAATGATTCCCCGTAGGGCACTAAAAATGGGAGTACTCTATTTCCAAAGGGTCAGTGGGTGTTTTTAGCCATTTCCGTAAATGTCGAGACAACACCACAAAAACAATATGGCTTTCGATATACCCTGTCTTCTACTTCGACTAGGACCATCGCTTTTAACAACAGAGAGCCACCAAGTGGGTCATTTTATCAATTGCAAATAAATGCCACTATTTTTATTGGCGGTGACGACTTTTTCCGAAATAACGGGAACAATTTCGAATATTGGCAACAAAGCGTCAGATTGTATCTTAATTATAGTCCCCAAACGCAGAATGAATTTATTAACCTCGCTATCATGGACACTGGTAATATTTTAATACTTCAGATCTAATTTTTCTCATACTAAAAAGGGACACTTTATCTTACTCACTTTATTTCATCACCCGCTGTGAACAATAATCAAACTGTCGTGGTTAACTTTATTCAAGAAACAACACAAGGAAGCTCGACTGCAATCAAAGGTGAAGAACGTAGAATTATTTTGGACTAGAATAAATTCTTTTTTTATTTAGGACTTTCGACTTCTGATACTCTTTTCGATCCTATACTCAGTATCAATAACGTCCTGAGTTGTCGAGCTGATTCCATTCTAAGCTTCAATGTCGGAGGTGTAGCTTCTTATGGATCTGTATTTGCTATGAATATCTATCCATATTCTGGAGGCCCAGCCACACAGACAATTTTGTCAATGAGAGACAGTTCAACAAACTCAATTTCTTTTGTCGCAGAATACTCTGATACTACGAGGAAAATCACATTCTATAGAAAAGATTCAAGTGGTTCACTGACTCCGGTGGGGACTCCTTCTCTAACTCTAACAAAAGGCAATTTTATCTTTCCTTATCGAAATCTAATTTCGTGAAAAAATTTAGACGCTTGGAATCGACTTATTATTGAATATACACAAGCTCAACCGCTTAATCAAGCCGGAGCACACTATTCTCTGAGAATTTATGTTGGATCAACTCCTTCAAGTCGAGTTTATTTTTCAGATTCAGCCGGAACAGCATCACCGTCGGCTCTTTTCTTTGGAGTGGATAATATGATCCTCGATTTCTGCAGTCAATGGGCTGGTGGTACTACTACACCAGCAAAACCTGGAAACTTCGACATAATGAACTTTTTATGGTTTTCTGGGCCCAGCATCGTTTTCTCTAATACAAAATGTAAATATCGTGTATTTTCGTTAATTAAATGCATTCTCATGTAGTGGACACAAAGTGCCAACTCATGGCTTTCCTTAACGCGAACCAGACGGCCTGTCTTTTATGCGCATCTGCGTATTATTTGTCTGATAGAGCATGCTATTCAGCCTGCCCAGCTGACACTCGTTCACATGCAGATACCAAATCATGTCAAAGTAAACCTTATCTATTGAGTTCTTTACTCATATTATTTTTTTAAATAAAATTAGAATGCCAATACGGATATCACTATGTAAGAATCTATTTGTTATTGTGAATTCGTCTTATATCTA
>ENA-UOTX01001675-UOTX01001675.1-compost-metagenome-genome-assembly--contig:-NODE-1675-length-14532-cov-13.872985_pt1 | contig 14532 bp, 11 predicted proteins | sample MGYA00238143_ERZ746982 | MGnify/ENA primary metagenome ERZ746982 (study PRJEB28758, sample SAMN06268862) | compost metagenome | isolation source: single cell | place: USA: California, Emeryville, Joint... | reverse complement strand
TTGCAAGGGCCTTGGAAAGTACCAGCACCCAGAACTTCTTTCCGACAGTCCTGAAGAAATAAGGTTTCTTGGTTTCGAGATCGACTGGGAATAGATTGTCAACGATGACTTCTTGAGGATAACCTTCGTGGAAAAGCGTAACGGAATATACGCCTTCAGGATTGGCTTCTTTCGTGTTGAAAGCTCTGCAGATAAGATCTGGGAACAGCGCTAAAGCTGCCATGAGATTTTTCAGAATATTCGCATCGTATGAGCCGATCATAATATCATATGGGTTAACGTTTCCAAGGATCTTAACCTGCCCTTTCTCCTTTTCGACAATTTCATAGTCACGTTTCCAAACCAGCCCCTCCTTGTATTTGAAACCAATAGATTCCGCTTTCGCTGGGAATTTTTCATCGTTAAATGGTTTTCCTTCAGAGCGCAGAGTCTCGATAAGTTTACTATACTCAAGGGGAAATTGTTCACAGCAGGAGGAAGTTTCTTCAGCTATATCAGAGGGTTTTTTCGCTTGGGCAATCTTTTCATCTTCAGAATCTTTAGTCGACTTCTCACCCTCCAATTTCTTCGCAAAATAATTCAGAAGAGCGGACCTCTGACGGTGATGACTCAGACCATTAGATTTGTGAGTGTTTTCTTTTAACTCTTCTTGGCTATTGTTCGGACTGGTGAGTTGGTTTTGTAAATGTGGCTCCAGTAGCAGCGAATAGCACTTTGAATTAAAGTGCTTGCAAACGTCTTCTAAAGTCATTCCGGCCGTATTTCTCAATTCATTGTTTATCTTTCCTTCACCGCGCATTAGCACATAGAATGACTCAGGCGCATCGCAGATTGCTGCAACCATCAGCGGCGTATTGCCTTCAATATCAGGGATGTTTATAAAGGAAGATAACTTTTTCAGATTGTGTTTTTTGATCCAGTTCAGCATCTCATTTATAACTTCATATCTGTTCAGTTTTACCGCCAAGTGTAGGGCGGTCTCTCCTGAGGAAACCCTTCCAATCATTTCATTAGGAGTTATCCCTTCTGCTAAACATGCTCTTACGACGTTCACCTTTGACTCTTTTATCGCGTCTCGAAGTTTGTCTTTCAAGCCTACCGGCGCGTTCGTTGAGATGTCAGGATGATCATAGGTTCGGAGCTGCTGGGCGTCTCGACTGGCATTCTTTTGCTCGTAAGCTTTTGCTAAATAGTATTTCACAAAAGGTTCATTTGGAATCTTGGCTCTGAGAGACTCGATAGCCGAGATGTTTAGCTCACGAGGATACACAGAATAGATCTTTACGACTTCTGATTGCTCGAAAAAGTTGATCTCTTGATCGTCGACAAAAGTGACCTGTTTCAGGTTTCTGATCTTCGCGATATTGTTTCTCTTGGAAGTTGTGCAGGCTCCACCCATTTAGAGGAAAACGAAGAGGCTGATTGTGTTAGTTTTTTCAATAGATTTGGAGAATTGAATTATAATTTTTGTAACTTCTAAAGGATATTTAAGAAATGTCCAAAGTGAAAGCGTTACAACCGACAGCTACGCTCAATTATTAGATTTTCATAGAGCCAGAGGGTCCAAATGCTTGACGATAGGAGTTACAGAAGGTAGAATGTAATGAATCCGTGACAAAATTTAAAATTTCTTTCCAGAATGTCTAACCTCGCATACAAAGTCTCATGTAACTTCAGACTAACATATGGATAACATATGAGAGGCCATTAAACAAGTAGATTGGTGCACTAGGATCATTATCCCGTACAAATGATGAACTATTTACGAAATAAATGCTGGATTCTCATTTGCAAAGCAAAGTTAGCTATGAAATGCTCACAAAGATTAGCTTGAAGTTAGAATCTCTTCATTAGCCATGAACAACACTGTTATCATGAAGAGACCTTTAAAGAAACTTGTTCAAGCACTTCGTTTTTTTAATTTCCATCGAATTATTGTAGAAAATCTGGATAGTGACGCTAATAAGTCATAATCGGAGCATACTTACTCATGGCTCATATAACTGTACTTTTTGCCCTTAGTCACTTTTCATGAGAAAGACGTATCTGTCTCTGAAAATCAAATTTCGAAAAATAGAAGTTACAGTTTCAAAGAAATTAAGCTAAATCATGAGGGAAAAATAAAGCATAATACTGAAAAGATGACAGAAATAACTAGTTTTTATTCTGAATATTACATCTTTTAACTCGATTTCACAACTTAGATGATCAGTCTAAACTTTGTTATCATACTTTCCTTTATAATTGCATATGGTAGCATTTTAGGGGTTCCTTTTAACAGTTTGTTAGGGTCTATGAAATTATTACCCTCCCAAATATCTCCAAGTCGGTAATACTGAATGAGGTAAATACTTATATTTTACCTGCCCCATTTGGTATGCGCTGCAACACGCATAAAATTCGATTATTTTCTCGATTCAGTAATACTGAGTTTGAACAATCTATACTCTGTTCAGTACAACAATAGTGTTCCTGATACTTATTCTAAATTACACACAAACGAGCTTTATCTCTTATGGCTTTTCTCAGTCCGATTCAAAAGTAAAATCAGCTAAAAATAGCTGTAAACGTGGGAAATGGAAGAACATGGCTTATTTTAGAGTGTCTTCTCTTAAATAGCTCTCAGAGCTTTTCACAACACTTTGTTTGAGATAGAAGCATTAAAACCATTTTATCCTCGCATCAAATGAGTTTATAAAGAAAATAAAAATTTGACGTCATTTAGTACGTTTCAACTCGCTAACAGATCAAATAAAACTGGGTGGAAAATTGTTCATAAATTTCAGATTAAGTCTGAATTTTTCACCAAGCTACGACACCTCAAACAGTTACTCCTTCAGACATGAACATGCCTCACGCTACGGTCGGAAAGTGGCGATTGCTCGAACATCTCGCGACTGGATCAACCGCAAAGTACCCAAACACTTAATAATTATAATAATCTCATTCTCTCTAGCGTTTATCTGGGCTATAATCCAGAAACTGGACTCACATCTGCGATCAAAATATTTGATTACTCATGTGATGTGACCTCCAAGAGCATTAGAAACGAGGCCGAAATTATGAAGAATCTTGACCATCCGAACCTAATCACTCTCGTGGAATTCTTAGATGATATCGATTTCAAAGATTACCGCGGGGAGATCTGCAAAGTTTCGGCTCTGGTCTTAGAAAACGCTTCAAATAGCACACTTTTAAATCTCCTAAGCTCATTCGACGCGCTGACCGAAATACATGCAAGAACGTATTTCCATCAGCTCATCAATGCGATAGAGTATCTGCATGATAAGAACATCGCTCATCGTGATATAAAGCCGGAAAATATCCTGCTTGATGAGAAATTTTGCATCAAGCTAGCTGATTTCGGTCATTCGCTGGATTTAGCAAAGTCAAACTGCACGACAAGAGCAGGGACTTCGCAGTATTTCGCTCCTGAAATGCTAGCAAATGGAGACTTCAATCCCAAAAAAGCTGACTTATTTGCAGCTGGGATTATCTTGTTCTGCATGATAGCAGGCTCGATGCCGTTTAATGAAGCTGCGCCTGAAGATAGATTATATAAGAAACTCATTCAAGGAAATGCTGAAGAGTTTTGGAGCTTCCATGAGCAGGTTTGCTGTGGAAGCAGCGAGCGGGTGTTTGGTGCGGAGTTGAGAGACCTTTTGGAGAAAATGTTTCATCCGAATCCGGAGAAAAGACTTTCGTTGAAAGAGCTCAAACAGCATCCGTGGTATCTCAAAGATACGATCGAAGATAATAAAATCGAAGCGCTCCTCAAGCAGCTCTGATAGACTGATGTGGATGTGAAATCATGAGAGAATAATATGTACTTTTTTTCAAAGAGCATATAACAGTAGGTATTAGGGAGGATATTGATAGGCAGACTGATACTTTTAGGCAGGACACTACTGAATAACTTTTTTTTTTTACTCGAGAACGTCCGTTTTATGAAAGACTCACTTTTACTTTATTCAAGTATTCATACTGAAGCAAACATTTATAAAGAGCTCGCTTTTTGCGGGAATTACTACCAATCATAACAATTATTTCATTAGGTGTTTGCTGGGTTGAGAATTGAAAATATTTTGTGAGATCACATTGAATCATTAGCAGTCGTTATTGGGTGTTGTTTTAGAAATTTTTTATTCAGGATAAAAGACCTGTATTCTTAGGTTGTGGGTGTTACTACCCCGGGAATTTCATAGAGTTCAATAGAAGGGATATGGTGTTAAGAATTAGAAGGTATTGGGAACCAGGTTAATTTTGTTGAATTGAAGAAAATTAAAAATTAGAATTTTCTCATCATAGTGCTCTGGTTATGGTTGATAGAATTTTTCAGAAATGATTGTGACGTTCAACAAATTCTTTAGTGAATATATGAGATGATAGCACAGTCTTGCCCTCATGTACCTTCCCATGTATGACCAGAAAGCATGAAATTTTCAAAATATTTTGAATAGCACTTGTTATTTCATGAAATAGGGTAACAGGTTAATCTAATTCTTTTCTACTTCATAAAATGCAATACTTCAATAATTCAACACGAAAATTCGTCTATATGAGCACTAGTCCTGAAATCTCATCGAAAAAAATATTTGTCTCAGTGTTCATCTTCGAATTTTTCAAATCTTCTGTGCTAATTCGTAGTTCTACTGGAAGATGATTCGAATTTATAGCATCCACAGATCTTAGAATAATTTTCAACTGGCTCAGTTTATCAATTTCTAATCCTTCACAATTGATGCGTTACCCTCTTCCATAACTGACCAGATTTAGCCGGTATTAAATTTATCGAAACTCGGAGAAAAAATCTCACTAATCATCGAGCGCTGATATCACCGAATAATCCCAGAAATTAACATTTTAGTTATAATTGACAACTTTGCGTGACCAGAAACTAAACGTCGAAGTTCATCCTAATTAAAAGCTCGATTTCCCCTACACATCAAGAATAACCTGCAAAGGAGTTTCACTCTATTTGAAATGATAGGAAAAAATACGAACTTTACGCACTCTATTTCTAATTCATTCCAAAATCAAAGAATGGATCGATCAAATTCTGCTAGTCCTCGAATAAGCGCCCCCTATCAGGACGAGAGTCCCATTGGTGTGGAATCTGGTCTGACTCACGCTTCTAACAAAAAAGCTGGCTTTTCAACTCCGAAGGATATTAATGGCCAGAAAAACGCTCCAGAAGCCAATTATGAATTTCCTTCTTTGTCTGCTGCTAGCAAGACTGCTCATGCAAAGGAGCTTCATGTGAAAAGGCTAGAAGAAAGCCTTGAGAAGTATAAACGAGAAAATAGAATGCTTAAATGCAATATTGACAATATTTGTGAAGCTTTCAGCCTCCGACTGTCTCAGATAGCTGGAAGCTTGGACGAATACAATATTGCGCTATCCTCAGAGCAATCGCCAGAAAATTTCAGCCAGGTGCGAGAGACACTATTAAAGAAGAACAGCGATATGGTTCAAATGATCAACAAATTTGCGAAGGAGATAAATAACATAAATAATCCAGACTACCAAGCCAAGAGCTCGCTGTTGTCGTTGAGCGAAATGAATCCAGGAAGCGCCTGTAAAATAAACGCCGAAGACCGTGCAGAAACAGACAACCCACTTCAATCAATAAATTCTCTCGACCTAAACATCATGAAAGGACCAAAAACAGAGCCATCAAAAAGAAAACTGTCTAATGGGTCTATATTGGGATCTGAACAAGAATTCCCCCAGACTCCAAAACAGAACACCGAAAGTTCGAAAACTCTGCAAACATTGAGCAAATTGCTGGACCATCTCCAAGGCATGCAACAAGGTCTGCGCAACATAGAAAGTAGCGGCGGAAATTCAAAAGAAAAAGACCTAAAAAGCCTAAATTCAATGCCTACAATCAATTGCTTTTCTCAGGACGAAACTAATGCTTCTGATTCGAAGAGGTTAATATCAGAAAGCGCTATCAATAGCTCCTCAAACCTGAATAATAGCTACTCATTGTTCCTCCCGAAGGTAGACTCAACCTCCGCTGACAGAGAAACCCCCTCAAATGCTAATAAATCCAAACGTTTTGAAAAAGGAATGCAAACTGAACCAGAATCAGTCGATAGACGCTCTCTCTGGGAAACGAACCAGAGGCTAGCGTCTGAACTGAGAGAATATAAGCAACTTTACGAGCAGCTCAAATCCGATTACTTCGAGTCAGAGCGCCGACATCTCCGCGAATATAAAGAGCTAGTCATGCAAAGAGAGGAGATAAAAACCATTAGTCCGCAGAATAGCCAACTTTCTCAGCTTCAGAGTCAGATGGAGGCGATGCAAGCGCAATTGGAAGAGATAAAAGCGATGATACTTCAAAACCAAGCAAAGCAGCGATCGAACAGCAGCGAATCTCAAGAAGAGAAACTTAAAGATGTAGCCACTCCTATAAAAGCAGTAGATTTTGAATCGCTTAATTGCAGAACTGGTGAATCTATCCTCCACGGCGTAGATTTCATGAACTCGCCTCCATTTTACCATAGCATGACCTCTCTTGATTCCTATCGAAAACCTCTAACTGAAGGCGACTCTATGTATAGTCAAACCAGTCTGGAGCTCTTCAGCATGGACGCAGGAGAAGAAACAAAAAAAGATACGAAAGCGAAAAGCAGCAGAAGGAGTCTAAGGAAGCCAGCCAAGACTCAAATCGTCCGTCCGACACACAAACCCCTCAATATTGTTGAAATATTCGACCAAAGAATTGAAGAAATTAATGTAAAGCTACGAAGCAAAGTCTTATCGTTTAGAGAACACGGGGCTAAGGAATGCGGCTTCATCGTTGGGATTGATTGTACGGAATCAAATACTGCTACAGGGAAAAAATCGTTTGGGAACCGTCCACTCCATGAGATTTCGAAATCAAGACTCAATTTTTATGAAATCGTGCTTGGCATGATCGGAAGCCTTGCGCTGCATTTGACGCCGGATAATCGATTCCCCGTATTTATCTTTGGTGATAGTAAGACAACCGACAAAAGGGTGCGGCCACTCTACCAAGACCAGAATGGCTATAACGAATGCTTTGGAATCAAACATGCGATGGCCGAGTACCGAAAGCAAATCCCAAGCATCGATTTATCGGGACCGACGTCCTTCAAGCCGATTATCCGTGCTGCTATTGAAATTTCAGAGCAGAAGAGGCAGTTCCAGGTCCTCGTTATTATCGGAGACGGCGCCGTGACGAATCTCTACGAGACATCGAAAGCAATTACTGAAGCCTCGAATTATCCTTTGGTAATTCTCATGATAGGCGTGGGAGATGGCGACTATAAGCAGTATCCAAACGACCCTTGGCTCAAAATGAGGCAGCTCGAGGCAGAGATACCTCTGAGGAAATTCCAGAACTTTGCTTTCCTGCAGTATAAGCCGGAAATGTCAATTGAAGAGTTCACTGACAAAGCACTAGCTGCGGTATCAAAAGCTTATAAGTACTGCGCTGAGAATATCTCAAATAAGTGTTGATCGAGACTAATGGCACGAAGATATATATATAGTATATAAACTATTGCACGTAAGGTAAAATCTTAATGATTAATGTTGACAGGCCTGTCCTACCTTTAAATAGTGATAATCCACGTAGATTTGTATGAGAATTGATATGTATTTAGCTATTATCCATGATTTTTAATTGATCTGCCTCAAAGAAAGAGGCTTGTTTAACTGATTATACTTTTCGTTGAGAATTTAAGGATATTTCTCTAAGATCAAATAATTGAAATAAATCTCATTTTCGAAATAATTTTGTAATGCAAAGAAGATTCGCCTCCCTATTGGTTATTTTCTTGCTGGTTTCCAGCGGTTTCGCTGACGATGAGCATGATGATACCATTGATGAGGATCACAGTCAGTATATGGTCGATGAGCACAGCGAGCATCTTGCTGATGCTCCTGGAGATGTCATTACTGAAGAAGGCGAGGCTATCGATACGGGAGATATTATAATCCTTGACCGAAGCAATTTCTTAAGAGCGATCCGTAATAATGATTGGTATGTTCTCTTCTACGTGACTTGGTGTGGACATTGCAAGAGAGTGGCACCAACGTGGCGGGAATTCTCCACTGTTGCTAGAGGAAGAGTCAATGTCGGTGCTGTTGATTGGTAAAACCGCACATTACTACGTATTGATAGCTCTAACTCTGTTTTTCACAACATTAGCACGGTTAGTCGAGACCTTTGTGAGGCCATTGGTGTGAGATCATACCCGACGATATATCTAAAGAAAGATTCAAAGATTTATCAGTTTGAAGGAGAGCGGACAATCCAGAATTTCGTTAAATTCTACGAAACAGAGCACCAAAACGCGAAAATTATAGAGATACCTGGCCAGTTATTCATCTTCTTCTACGCTTATTGGATATACATTTTGGCTGCAGCAGCTATCTTTGCGGCGTCAAGCTTCATTTATTTGTTATACGTTTTGCTTTGTGTGAAAAAAAAGTACATCGAGGCTGAAAAAGCTGCTGCTGCTGAAGTCGAACTGACTAAAATGAAGCCAGAATCGAACAAAAAGGAGGATTAAAAGGCCTTTGCTGAAATGAATCATTTGCTTTTTGTAAAATATTCATGAGAAAATTAAAAAATTCTTAATGTGGACACAACACCTGCTTTCAATTGTGGACAAAATTAGATTCCATAGAGAAATATAAAAAAACTGATTGAAGGCAAATGCTTTTGTCTTCCTTTGGGAAGCAGATTAAATGACGAAATCATTGACTATATTTGATAAACGGCCATAATAAATGTTGTTTGGTCGAGAATTGCTTTAGATTTGATTAAGGCAAAAAAATAGCAAAGCAACTTACCAATACTCCTCGGTCTTATAAAAAATTCTCATGACCACAAGTAGTTGGCACCTCAATCATCACAGATGATTTCATCACAGATGATTTATGTGAACTTCCTCCCAGCCCGTCAGAGTCTGCATCTGTTTCTTCTCCCAGCAAAATTTTCGAATGAAAAACAAGAAATGCGAATAGTGGCAGCAAGAAGAAATAAACTGCCAGTCCAATTATTCCGATCACGAAGCTCAGATCAGGCGAGTGACGCTGCGAACGATCGAACCATCTTTTGAAGAATATACAAGCAGCTGCCAATGCGAAATAGATTTTCGGTATTAACAGCACCATGCCGTTAGTACTCTTAGGCATGGGAATTGAGTCCTCTTCTTTCAGCAAATCCAATTTTTTCTCGAGAATATCCAGCTGGAGATTGCTTAATTTCTTCAGGTCCACTTTGCCAGAGAAGGCTCTGTTTTCTTGAGCTCTTTGTATCAGTATACGCGGTCCTGAATCATCTAAAAACTTTTGTATCGTCAGGAACTGATATTGCGCCTTGAGGGTTGTTCTTACACGTTGAAGTGAGTTTCTCTCGTGGAAAAAAAACGAGGTTTTTGAAATGATGAAAAATGCGAAACAAACCTCGCAGAGGTCCTCAGCAGTAGAGATCAACTGTAAAGAACTCCAAATAGCAACCCCTCCCAGTTTTGTGATTAAAATGATCAATAGGATGATTGAACAGTAGAGCCCTATGACGATAAAAGATCTCTTCAGATTGAATCTTATCATGACTTTGCGTTCTTCTCGCGATAGGCTAGACATTTGTAGGGGTCCTCGAGTAAACAAGAGCGTTTCGACTTGAGCACCAATGGTGTTGAGAAGAAATATGTGGATGATTATGAAGCCGCTGCCCAATAATAACGTCACCAAGGTAAAAATCATCGTTAGGTATTTTTCGAGAGGAGGATTGGAGAGGTCAACCATTGATAAGATGACTTGAACGACCACAATCCCACCCAACCCAAAGATTATGCCGTAGACGCCGTATAAGTAGAAGCAGACCCTCCAATTAGGCGAGTCTGTGATGTAGTCAGCCAACGAGCCCTTCGATATAACGCGCAGGTTTGCCATTAGGTGGCTAGGAGACAGGTTGCTGTAGGTTTTATTCTTGAGGTTTTTCCATAAATAGCGACCGACAACGGCCAGCAAGAGCGCTAGCAGCAATGCGGCATAGAGAGAAAGCATATTGCAGCCCCAAATGAATAGGTCCTGAACGGTTTCTGGAGAGGCGTAGCTATTTTGGTAATGACCATAAGCGAAGAGATCAATCTTTCTACAGTAGTTCATGAGATTAAAATTTAAAGAATGATTAAAACCCGAATGCTATTTATTTCTCACCTAGTTCCAAGAGAAAATTAACAACAAGGAGCTTATTGGCATCAATAATGCTTAACTCACACAGGTGGGAAACCTTATTTAAGACGCCAGTGGCTACGTCAACGCAGTAGATGTTGATTTTCTCATAAAAGCCGCCCATCTTCTCATAAAACCATCTCAAGTTGTCATTAGAAATTTGTTTAATTCATCCTAAGTAAAAATTAAGAAATGTAAAATTCAAAGAAATGTTAGGTTGTATCAATCAGGGACTGTCTTATCTTAATGAAAAAACACAAAAAGATTGAAAAAATATTTAGCTCATAGTTTAAGTAGGCCCCGAGTCAAATCTCGCCCATCATCGCTGATCTGTTGGTCTTCATCTTCTCCATATTCTTCTGATTCGCGGATTTCCTCTTTTCTCTCCTCTCCAAGCAGTATTTTTGAGTTTAAGATTACCAATGCAAAAACTGGAATCACCAGCAGACTCAATACAGTGCTTATTGTGATGCAACATAAGGAAATAATATTGCTCGCTTCAAAGAAATATCCTAACGTGAGAGTTCTCCTCAGCAACGTTCCAGCTAACTGCAGAAACATGTAAATCTTTGGCGCGATTAGAACAATCCCAGGTGCGGCCTTAGGGATAGGGACCGATGCGTCTTCCTTAAGCAGTTCCAACCTCTCTTCAAGGAGCCTGAGCTGAGTTTGGCATAACTTTAGTAAATCTTCTTGAGTTTTAAAGTCACTCAGACTCTGAAAATTCCTCACGAGAGTCTTTGGACCGTAGTCTAGCAAAAACTTCTGTAGCAATAGCATCCGGTCATCCAATTTCTGTGACTTGGTTAGAATTTTTAACACAACTTTCTCTTGAGTAAAGAACTGCAACTTAGAAATGATGAAATATCCAACGCAAAGCTCCCAAAAGCTCCAACTGATTTCTATCATCTTCGAAAACACTTTCAAAGAAACGTTTCCGACCAAACTAATCATAAACATACTTAGTGGCAACGAGGCGCAGAGCCCAACCACCAAAAACGATCTTCTTAGATTAAATCTCATTACTGTCTTTCTTTGCTCTCTCGTGAGTATTCTGTTTCGTATTGGCGTGCTTGTGAATAGCAGAGTTTCTACCTGAGATCCAATGGCGGTGAGAAGAAAAATTTCTGCGATAGTGTAGCATAAGCTCAGCGGTAATTCGTAGATATGTAGCCGAAGCGACCATCCGTCGTTGGTAGATGAATGTATCTCTGGAGATAAGATCAAATTCGGTAATCCGAATAGGATTCCAAGGCAGCTGAAGACGTAAAGGGTCACTCGCCAATGAGCGGAGTCTGTGAGGTAATCGACGAGTGAGTTTTTTGAGAGCTGTCTGATTCTCCAATAGATATAAGCAGGGTGAAGTTGCTTGCACGAGCCTCGTTGTAGGCTTCTCCAAAAAAAGAATATTGCACCGATTATCAGCAGAGAGAACAGCAAAACTAGGTAAAAAACGATCAAATCGCATCGAATGGTGTTTATTTTGAATAATGTTTCATAGTGGAAGTAGCCAAACCATTCACCTTGAGCATTTGAAGTCGAACTTCTCTCGCAATAATCCATGAAGTTCGCACCTCTTTTCTAAAGCTTTTATTTAATTTGCTCTCTTGAGCCTCTTAAATGACTTTTAGATTAATTGTAATTGCTATCTGATGTTGTGGACTCACACATAAATACTGAATCAAATATCAAAATTATATATCGGAAGCATCTATGCTTCGATTAGATGAGTGAATTTGCTTGATGAACAGAAAAGAACATGAAGTTTGGATTTGCTTTTGTATCGTGAAATATTGCCTGCAGCTTTCAAAGTGTTTGGATATCAGCATCCACAAAAACGTCTGCTGTTCAAGTATTGAACCACCATCAGCACTTAATTCGCTTGCATGCTCTCCAGCACATTGTAAATCATCTTTTGACTCATAAATCCTTAAGTAATTCGCCTAGCATTATCTCGGATAAATTTATTTGATTAATGGAGGCATTGTCAAAATTACTGAATTGGGTTTCTCTAAAGAAAGCTGAGGAGACTCAAGAAGAACAACGAAATTTCAGATTAGTTTGGAGCAACCACCTCACTTCAGATGTTTATTATACAAAATATGTCGCTAATTCGCGAGGGATCGCATCTATTCCAAGTCAAGCGTTCAAAACACCCAGTTGTTATTTCTTTTTGCAAAATATTCATCATTAAATAACTTATAGGCAACCAAAGAAAGATGCATACTCTTGAACTAGTCCCGAACTCGAAGCAAATCATTGCAGCAATATCAATCTACCCAAATAAATCTGCTTGGCGAATCCTTGACAGCTCGAATGGGTTGAATACGAAAGTCACAAAAAAAGATACAGCAGGCTGTAATGAACGTGTTGCAAATGATTTATAAATCAGACCTTAGATATTTACGATATCGCTTGCAGTCCAAAAAGCCCTCATGCTGCGTTCTTGTGTTCAAAAGGCGAGTCAACGTATTCCATTTTCGATACTAAATCCTGGGGTCTTAAACGAAGCGTCTCATGGCTTTCATGTCATCATTGTATATAAATTTCATCCTTTTCGAATGTGTTACAATAACTATGAGTACAGGTGACATCAGCGGTATGAGTTTCGATCCTGAAGGAGCAAAACTTGCGACGATTGATGAAGTTGGTACTTTGGCCATATCAAATCTCGGCGAGAGCAGCGCATTGACATTTTTTAAAACCAGTGACCGATTTCTCAGTAAATTATGAATTTTATGTGGATTCTTTATGCTGTAGGGTGGATGAATAAAACCAGATGGAATTTAAACAGACCTGAGATTATCGCTTTCAGCACAAACCAATTCGAAATTAATCTGATTGATCCTGTGAAGCAAGAGATGTTGTTGAAATCAAATTATCTGCTTCATGGGAAAGGTAAAATGGTTTTTTGGTCTGATATATTGAATAATGATAATTAGCTCTCAGTGGTATTGAATGGATCAAAAGGGGTGATGTGTTAGTTTCAGGATCAGAGGATAAAAAAATTAAGTTTTTTGACATTCGGAAAGGAACTACTGTCAGGGTTGTTCATGCTATGGAAAATGGTGAGAATATCATATTGGAAGTAGGCTTATTTTTTGCTTGTAAAAGTAAACGCAATTAAATTGGACAATAAAGGACATTTGCTGGCTGCTGCTACTTCAAGTGGAATAAAAATATATGATATAAGAGGGACTCGAGAACTCTGCGCTTTTGATTTTGATTTCAATGGTAATATTATAAATGCAATCTATGGCATATGCTGAACGCTTTTTTTTTATTTCAATATTAGTTTCTTCTGTTGCGTTTTGGTGAGAGCGAAGCTGAAGATTCTTTTGAGGAGATTGAAATGTGAGTATAAACACAAATTCTAAGAATGGGAGATCTTTGATTATATCAATTTTGATACAATAAAATTATTTAGATTGTACCGGGATAATTTTGCTTTGTTACAGAAAGTAAGATAATGGTGATTTCTTGTATTTTCCATGCAACATTTGAGTGATTTAAAATTAATTTCAAAGAATTCATCCTTGAGATTTCGGAAAATCGGAATTGTTTAATTGTTTAAATCTAGAAGAGCTACAGAAAAAAGCACAATTATATATGGATTGTGCTGCCATTAATCATGTACTGGGTTTTGATCTTATTTGCCTCGCCCATTCAGTGAATGGTGTTATGTTTCTGATGTTCATCGTGCTTGAAAAGGAATGGCAGACAATAGTATCGCAGATATCTAGCAGCAGTTGAAGTGTTTGTAATGACAAAAATTCCGACTTTTCAATGAAAGCGATTCGTTTTGTTTTACAGGAAATGATTGAATATTGTTGAATTTCTGATCTTTGGGGCGGGCTTGGGTTATGTCACCAGTGGCTGGATGCTTGTGGGTGATTTAGAGAGGAGATAGAACGGCATCTTTCCAGAGATCGCATTATGTTTCCATACGAGGTAATGGCTGTGGATTGCCTATTAGTCGTTCATGGAGAAAATAACGTGAAAAACGTGAAATTCGTATCAGAAGAGGAGAACCAACCCATCGAAGCCGAAGACAATTCTAAGAACAAATTTGGAGAGCCTATTCTCCAGCAGCTGGAATCTCATGCATGGGGCCAAAATCCAAAAAGAGGAGTTTGCTACACTTTTGCCTACGGTTGGCTGGAAGTACTTTGACCATTTTTTGAATGAAAGCCCAAAAATGATCGGAAAATTCGAGACGTCCCTTTGAACCAAGGTTAACAACACTTACAAATTTTATGGTGAAAGAAAGAAAAGCCTCATGTATGTTCTTGTCCTAGTTCCAATAGCTTA
>ENA-UOTX01001674-UOTX01001674.1-compost-metagenome-genome-assembly--contig:-NODE-1674-length-14535-cov-28.475377_pt1 | contig 14535 bp, 15 predicted proteins | sample MGYA00238143_ERZ746982 | MGnify/ENA primary metagenome ERZ746982 (study PRJEB28758, sample SAMN06268862) | compost metagenome | isolation source: single cell | place: USA: California, Emeryville, Joint... | reverse complement strand
CATTAGCGAGATACCAAAAGAATGCGCTGCTAAACCCCCAAAGAAGTAGCCCGAAAGGTGTTATTGTGATGCAAATCAGCTGGAGGATATAAACGCCACTGAATACTACAAGCAAAAGGAAATTATAGACCCAAGTCTCCCCAAAACGTCTCCTGTGAGCACAATAATGAAATCCTGCTATCAATACCGCAGCGGCTGCTGATACTCCTATTGGAATGCTGAAGTGGATGGTTACCTCATCTATCAGAACCAATGAGAGAGATGAGCCGCTCCAGAGTATCCAGCTGATGAGGAGGAAGTACAAGTTCCATATCTTTCCGGCTTTCTCTTTGCTGAGAAACTCAGATGCCTTGGCGTGCTTCTCTTTTGTACAGGAATTCAAGAGTCTTGAAACCATTTTCCGATAGGAAGCCAATTGAGATTGAGGATTCAATTATTTTATCAATATAAATCGATAGTATCCTGATATTGATTTATTTCTTTAGGAATATTTTCTGACCTCCGATCGACGTTTAATAATCAAGTTTCTGGTTAGTTATACCGCATTCGGTTATTTTATTTTTCTAAAACTGGAAAATTTATTTTATTTTACGAGCTATGGCTGTTAGAAGAGATTCTCAAAAATCCCAAGGAATGACACACGTCGTGAAAGCAAAAGTGAATCTCACCTCAGCTACTGCTATCGATCGTGAGAAGGTCAATTCTCAGACAAATCTGAGAAAATTCGCGCACACCCAATGTCATGCGATTGCTATGTTGTGTTAGTAATCACTCTCTTGAGCTTAGCAAGAAACCTTATGAATCATAAAAGTCATAAACGTGTTGTAGTTAAAGAGGAGACATTAGTTGAAATGGAGTTTTGAGGTTGTAGTGTTTGCCTACTCAATGAATCTAATAGTGATTTCTATCGAACTCTCTTAAAGCTGAGGTATGTTTAATAAAATAAAACTTTAAATTGGGTTATTCTTAGATAAGTAGAAAGTATCTGCGGTAAAATAAGCACTCGTTGAGATATGATAAACTTTCGTTTGCGGTTGACTGTTCTCAAGAAATTGCACTCATTTGACCAGCTAGCTACTTATAAGAGGGATGCATCCGTTGATTTTCCTCGTTTCCATGTTTGTTCATTGTCTTGTGCGGAATGATCTGAGAGGCTTCATCGTTCGATAAAGGAAGGCCGAACTTAATGAGTTGCAAATAGAATGTGCTTCATAATCGAGTTCCTTTCAAGAGTCACTGCTCTCTTTAGCTAGTGCTTGAAACTCTAACTATCACAACATTGCGGACGCCAATGAATTTAGTTTCTTGACTGGTTTCAAAAAGATAGTGTTATAATCATTAGGATAAGCGGCTATTTTGATAAAACCAGACTCTAATTTTTTCTTGCTACAGTATTTTCATCTCGTCACAAAAGCTCGCCCTTTACATTGATCACATGTTTTTCTGGGCACTATATCTCGAAGCAGCCCATAAATACAGAAGAGCTCAATTGAAACTTATTTAGTACAAAAGCCGCTGACAAGTAAGTTAAAACCTTTTCAGCAATAATAACGAAGTCAGAAAGATTAATTTCATTTCTAAGGATTTGTTCATTCGCTTTTACTTAGAGCTCGAAAAAGAATTAAATTCATTATTAAAGTGGACCATTGAATAGGGTAAAAATAATCGGACCAAAACTCAAAATAATTCTATACAGCATCCGAAAGATTGCATCATATACCCACTTTCCTTAAAATTAAAGCCATGAACAATTAGGTATGAAATTTGCCTTTGCTCATTATAAATTTCTTCCTTTATAATTTCTGACAAAAACCCACTATTATTAATGCCCTGAGAATGTCTCTCATTTGAAAGTCCTCAGATATCTGCAGCTTCCTTTAATGCGAAGGACGTCTTCCTGTACTCTGATTCACTTTATTAACTTCGCAAGCATACAGAAGACAAATTACCCAAGCGCGTTTCCTGCAAACGCAATGAGTAAACTTCCATTCCAATGGGTTCAATAAGCCATCCAAAAAATTTCCAACTACCTTTTCAAGCAAAGAAAAATCAGCTTTCAACTTCATAGTAAAGCATTTGCTAACTCAATAATTGAGAAAATGAGAATTGTTATACAGTAATCAGTTTAGCTGCCTCTCCAAAGTCGCTATTACAACGCGGCCAACTTGGCAAATTTTTAGACCCAACTTCCGTACGTTTTCTCACCTTCTAATGATTTATTTCCCTCGAAACCCGATTATTCAATTTATTTTGATCTACCCGAATTAGTATATATCTAACTCGATCTTCCTCAAAGCCTATTTTTCCAATCCAAACCACCATCTCTAATCCAATTAACCATGTCCGCTGAAGACAGCCATGACCCAGCGTGCTTAAACCTCCAAAAAGAGGAGATAGACGTATTGGAAAATATTTATCTTGACGAAATAGAAATCGTTCGATCCACAGCCCCATACAAAATCAAAATTGAATGTCGCCCTTACCTCGACCACTCGCTCAACCCAGCTCTTGAGCAATACGCCATCAGGATCGATATTGAACTCCCGAAAAATTACCCTAAAGAGTTTCCAATCCTCGAATTAGACAGCTCACGTTTAAGCAAACAAGAAGAAGAGAAATGCCATCAAAATTGGAAGAAGCAAGCCGCACAATTCCAAGGCCAGCCCATGGTATTTGAGCTCGTTGAATCCTTAAGAGTAAAATAATGAATTAGTTAACCCGAAATCACTCATTCAATCATCTAGGGATGGATTCAAGACAACGTCGTTGACCCTAAACTGCGTCCGAAGAGAATTAGACGCAAAAACGAAAACCAATATGAGTATTTAATGGAAGAGGACAGTGAAGAAGATGTTGCCAATCTTCAGAAAAAGGAGACATACACACCAGTCACGAAGGAGAATTTCGTCATTTGGAAGCAGAAGTTCGATGCTGAGATGAGAGCGCTCAGAAAAGAAGACGGTAAGACAAAGGAAGTCAAACTAACCGGTCGACAACTGTTCGAAATGAATAAGGGCTTGATAGTAGAAGAAGGTCTTCAAGATGAAGACGAGGCTGATGTTGATTATGAGCTGGCGAAGGCTAATCAACAACAGGAGGAGGAAGAAAAAGAAGAGGAAGATGATGAGGGCAGAAGCCTGTTCTATTTTGATGAGGATGCCTTTGAGGGTGAGGTTCCTGAAGGTGATTAAGCGACTAGGCTCACATAGATTAATAAGCTTTACGAATAAATGTTTCGTTGTATGGGTAGCTCAGAGGTGTGTATTTGAAATGCTTAAAGAAGTGCTCATTAGTGCTAAATGCAAAGATCTTTTAACTGACGCAAATCGAATATAAATCTTATGAGCTAATCGGTTGATTTGGAAGGCTGCTTAGGGGGTATTGTAATCATTCATCGAGCAGATGGTTCTTGAACCGGTGGTATTTCATAGCTGTAGTTCTCTCAGCTAATCAAGGGGGAAAATAACATTTTTGCAATTTTAGCCAGATGAGTAGGGCTAGTCGGTTGAAATATGGGATGGGTTGAGAATATCAAGCTCTTGGTAGGTAAGAACGACAAAAATACACAAATTGAGAGTAGTGTATTGTGATAGGGTGCCTTCTGATCAGGGTAGTTAAGTCGTTTATAAAATTTTGCCTTTAATTTTAGTCATATTAAACGCGAAATATTCCTAATGCGAGGCAGACCAGTCTCTGAAGAACTCCCCAAATCGCTACCCAAACTGAAGGAACTTCTGGAAGCCCGAGAGAAGCAGCTCAAATCTATGGCTGAGGTGCTCGGCGAATTCAACATTCGCATAACCGACGTACAATTACTTCGATTCTATCATGTATGTATTCACTCTTCTGTGCAATTAGCTAGCGGAGAAGAATGCCTATTACAAAAAAAGCAACGTCGAACTTGCACAAAGCATAAAGAGCAAAGTAAAGCCATTTATTTGCTAAACTATCTAAATTTCGTGGATCAGAGTGATCAGCTGCTCAAAGAGATGAAAGAAAACATGGAAATGACTCATAGGATCACTGACCTCGAGAAAAAGATCTCGATGCTGAAAAAGAAAGTAATCAATTCAGAAAAATTTCTCTTACTAATTTCATCATTATTAGCTGGGAATGAATGATGAAGAATCACCTGTCAAAGGCTCAAAGCCACAGATTTCCAAAGCCAAGGACTCTCCAAAAGAAGAAAACAAAGTGATTCCAATAAACTTTAAAATTTCTGATAATAAGGATGCGCAAAATCCTCAGGAGTCAGAGGTGAGACCTATCGTTTCCCTCATTCATAAATCCCTTAGGAACAAGCACTCGAGAGGAAGCATGTGAATCTTAGCGTTTCTTAATTTAATTTGATCAGCCATGATTTATATGTATCTAAGACTATGTATTCGTTTCGGAGAGTGGTGGTGTACAGAAAGTTTTTAAATTAAATTGAATTCAAAATGCAAATGGAAATGTTTGAGGCTTTCAAACTCTTCCTCTTACTAGCAATCGCAATGGCCTGTGTGGCATATTACAGTTCGAAGGAAACTTCGATTGGTGCTCGGGCTGTGGCTTGCGTATCTTGTGTCATTGCGCTTTTTCCGATTATCATTCTCCCTGATGACATCTACTCTGTAAGATAAATCGTCTTCTTGTCTGATAGAGAGGCCGTTAGAATATGAAAGGTCTGAGGGAGGGTGAAGGAAATGAGCGGTTTTCTTTCTGGACTGCGTGTTGGAACTATTGGTATTGGACTCAATTCATCTTCGCATGGTAATTTTGATAGTGAGTGTGTATCTGAAATGTTGTATTAGGGTCGTGTTACCATTTATGAAGAACTACAGCGGTTCTGGTGAGTTTACCAAAGCATCGAGGCTATTGGAAGCAATCAGAATAGTTTTCATCAATTCGCTTTTGGTTCTCTTGCTTGGAGGAGCGTTGTGGGGCTATCTCAGGTATTCTGGGAAAATTGAGAGGTAATAAGCAATTCAGCATCATGTACTGAAGCTTTTTGATAGACAAGACTGGTCTGTGTTGACTATCGCCTTTATGAACTGCTTGTAAAAATTTTCAATGAATCTAATTTTTAATGAGTGATTCTATCACTAGAGGGCTGATCGAATGTATCCCGCTTTTGGGATATGGACTTGTAGCCATTCCGCGACTTGCGTTTCTCCGTATGACCAAAAGCCGTAGATTGAAGTAGCAATGTTTATAATCGCTTCCATAAGTTTAATATACGTTTAGATACCGTCAATCTCAACTAGGGCTGAACTCTGAGCGTTACACTGCCACATGCACTGAAATCGATGATTTCGTTAAGGTAATGCTGATTGCCGGAGCGAGTAGAAATAATTTTCGTAGATGCTTCTTCTAATTCAGATGAAAAACACCAAATTTGAAGACGTAAAGAATCACATACAGCAAAGTCTTTGCAATGTATGCACTCTGCCCTAGCATGAATAAGACTATGTTTTGCTTTATGAATAGGTGCCAGCTCATATTGTCGAAAAGAATAAGAGATTCGTTTCCGGGAAGAATCCTTTCCTCCTGGATATTTTGGGAAACACCGATATAGCCAGGCTGCCTGAAATAAATGCGAAACTAAAGCTATCGCTTCACCAACTGCGGTATCTAGAACGAGAGTCTCAGCAAATTAAGGACGATGGCATCTTTGTTGGGGATGTCATTAGCAGCGACAATAGTCCCGAAAAGAAGATTAAATCAGCTCTAATTGAACAGCCAAAAGGCATATGTGGAAGAATCATTGAAAAAATGCGTAAGTCCTATGGAAAAAGTTTAGCTCTGACCACCTTTCTAGTCTGGATTTGGCACACGCGTCTCGAGTCTCTGACTATTGTGCTATTCGGCTTGGGTCTATCAATTCTCTCGAGTTTCATTGTGATAGGAGAAGCTTTGATTCCTACTGATTTAAGCTCAGCTAATATATTCCATTGGATTTCGCATATGCGCCAAAGCTTCTTGGTGATGCAGGTAAGACTATCTCTCAATACCACGCTTTATAAACGCCAATTAGGTTACTTGCGTCATTCTGTTCCTCTATATTATAGCAGTCTGTTTCATTGGGCTGTTTCAGCTGAAACTCGCTGAAAATTATAGAATATGTGCGCATCTTGCTGATACTGGGAGTTTGGTTTATTTTTCTCAGTAAATAACCTTAATTGTACTGATCTAATTGACTCTCACCTAAGAACCCTAACAAGGATATCCTTCAGTCTGGTCTTTAATTTCTTGCTCTTTTTCAAAATCAAAGGAACAACCTTCTCTGCAGTAATTCAAATTCAATCATCTCACGCGATATATCATAATGAATGACAAGTCAATAGGAAATATCAGCTCGGTCCCACTGCTTGGAGAAAACTTCATTATTTATGCCTCGCTTGGGTTGGTGGTTTTCGTCGTTCTCAACGCAATGGGAATCTATAACAAGTTGATTGGGGCCTTGAAGCTAAGAAAGTTTCAATTCTCGCCACTTTATTCTGAGAACAAAGTTAAAGAGGGCAAGCGCTTATTGATACAAGGTATTCATTCTCAGCATGAACTCGATGTTAATTATTTCTTCCAGCTCGCGAAGCCATCACAGTGCCTTATCTGGACTCCGAAGCCGTTACTACCACAGCATCTTCTCTACCAAGTCAACGAGTAACATTTCATTACATTTAATAGCCATTGTTAAATCCCCTCATTTAGGTCAGTACCAAGGATTTCGATTATTGTAAAAAAGATCTCGTGGGAAGCTTTAGTATTCAATTATAACTAATCAAATGGCTCCACAACGAGTTACAATGTGAGTATGTAAATCTGTAATTTCGTCCTAAAGTACAAGCAGATCCATTTATAAATTTAACCTGCATGAGTGTATCAAACTTTGTTGTTAAATATGGTGTTTATTGTTGATTTATAATGTAAGTTTTCCGTTCTTTTTCAATGTAAAATGCATGAATTATTCCATTTTATCAAACAAAGGAGCGTCAATATTCTATTTGATAATAGAGCAAATAAACTAATTGAATGACTTTTTGCAACGGAATTCAATAAAACCATTTGATTTAAATGATGACTTTCAGATTCTTAAGTTTAAGTTAATCAGTTTCCTGAAATGCTATATGTATAAGATGAGTAGAAAATGTATGGTTTTTAAATTTCTAGTCGAAAAAATCATTAACAATGGATAAGAGTTTTAATGATGAAAAAACTATGGTGGTAGTTACAACTTATTACTGTTGAATCGTGCTTTTCACTCTTTGGGCTCGCGGCCTGCGTTTTTTCCCCTCCACCACGGATTCTTCGGGTTTATTTGAATCCTGCTCTTGCATAGCTCTCGTGATGTTTAAATCTATATTTTTCAGCTGCTGAGTCGGGGAATCCTGCATATTCCCAAACAATTTTGAACTTCCCGTCAGATTTACCGTCTCGTCATTCCTATCCTTCATTGTGAACATGGAGTTCGTAAATAACGACTCATTCTGCTCAATATTCGTCAGAGTTAACAACAGCGCTTCATGATCGAGATTATTCAGTTGCATATCTATCCCTTTTTTGCCTGAAGAAAGCATTTCGGACTTACCGCCCGAGCCATGTCCCTGAGTCCTCAGCGTTTTGGATATATCTTTCGCTGACGAGACCCTAAAAGGTGACACTTTCGTATCTCTGTCCATTGATTTGTTATTCTTCGAGATAGGAGTCCTACAATCAAACGTCTTCGACTCCTCTTTCCCCAGCCCACCGAAGCCGTCTAGACTCTTTTCAAAGGAATCAGCGACGCTTTGATTGAAGAGAATTTGTTGGTTTTTTCTCTTATTCCTCAGAGTAGCATATGACATCGCAATAGATTGTTCAGTTGCAAAGAATCCCTCGAGTGACGTCTTACCTCTCTGGTGCGGACTAGCAGCTAGTTTTCTGAAAGACGGCTCAGTCTTCAATACATTTTTATCTTTTTGGTTACTTCTTTGCTTTGATTTACCCATATCGCCGCCATAGGGACTGCTGGTCTGAGTAAGCTCTCGTGGCGAAGGATCTGTTTTAGTCATGTTTTCAAAGTAGCCCTCTTTTCCCGTCGGAAGCCGAAGCGATTTTGTCAAATTCGCGAGGCCTAGCTTCGAATTACTCCGGAACTTTGTGCCTGGGCTTGAACTCAAGAAGTTTGCTGTGTCCTGATTGCGACCTGAAGCTTCAAAATCAGTTTTTCCAATAATTGTTTTGCTAAGAGAGCAATCTAATTTGGAATTAGCAGACCTATCAACATCTTCCTCGGTGCGGCAATAACTTCGAGAGATCGGAGGCTTTTTGGCAGATGATTTAATCGCTTCTTTTTCCGTGATAATGACTGATTCTTCTTTGCTTAACGCGAAACTGAGCGAATTCTCTTTATTTTGGCCAGTAGCACGTTCTTGACTTCCTCTCCGAGGATCAGACTTCGGGGTCAAGCTCTGGTACTTTGCATTCTCAGATGACGTCTCGAACATGTTTGTGCTCAAACTCTTTTTCTTTCCCGGCTTCAAATCCGCTCTCGTTTTTCGATCCACGCCATTTGGAGTTGTTGGAGTATGATAAATCTCTTCGGCCTGATCTTTTTTCGTTATGAACGCATTGCTATCAATAGTTAGTTCGTCCAGAGTTTTTCCGAAGTCAAGCTTAGAGGCGCTCTTTGGACTTCTCCATTGTGGGCCCACAGAGCTGATGCTATTCTCACGGCTTCTCTTTCCAGCTTTTTTAGGTTTTTCTGCTTGATTTTTCGGAATTATTTTATGTGATTTCTCTGAGACTCTTTTTCGATAGTTAAGTTCTGAATCATCTATGCGTTTAGTCGCTTCTGTCAGCTCTACATCAATTTTGTCAATTCCTGCTGTGAACTGAGCAAGGATGTCTCTCTTTAGTTCGTCTAACTTCATTAGTTGTTCAGGTTGCATTGGTATTTCCAGGTCGCGTAATTGTCTATTTATCTCCTCAAAATCCAGTTTTTTAGCCTCGGATATCCCATTTTTCACATCATCTATGCTAGAGCTTTGAACCCCGAGCTGAGACTCTAGCTTGGAGATCTTATCCTGATAGAATCGCTTGGCTTTCTCACGATTGACAAGGCCAAGATTCCTCAAATACATACTTTCCAGCTCTTCAAGTACTCCATCTTCTATTTTCGAAAGCCCTTCAAGATTCTTAAAAAATGCCAGCTGAGTTGCAAAATTATCTGCTATGACTGACTGATCATTGTATGCTAGTACCAGCTCTTTGATTTTGTTCTCAAACTCCTTTATTCGGTTGTCTGTTGTTACCCGGTCCTGGAAATATTCCTCTACCAGTCCCAGTATTTTTTCAAAATTATTTTGGTACGCCTCAATTTTTTTCAACAGCACTTGGTTTCGTTGCTTTGCTGCCTTAAGTGCATGAAGAGCATAGCGGCCTTCCGCATCGAATACCAAGTCAGGTTCATTATGTGCTGTTTCCATGGCTTCGTCATCCTCAGCGGGTTCGTGCTTGCGTCCTCGAGGAATTTTATCATATGAATCGTATTTGTTCAGACAGGCCGGAAGGATCAACAGCCCAGCTCTATCTGCGTGGAGGACTTTCTGTTTCGCTCGACAAAAGAATTGGCTGAGATAATCATCACTGATAGATTCTATTAGTTTATTGGCATTAAATTTCACGAGCTGACTCAGCCTTTCTGTGAGATTTTTCTTGGTAAGTTGCAATTCCTCAATTTGTCGCATTAGCTGTGCTTGTTTGATTAAGTCTCCTGCTCTCGTGTTCTCCACGTCCTAGTAGATAATCAAATATGCTTCATATCATTCTGGACTAATGTATTGGTTACTTTGAGTTTCTTTTCGTAATCAGTAATCAGAATCTTCAGAGCTTCATTGTCATTGTTTGTGATGATATTAGCCGTCACCTATGTATTTAAAACTATAATGTATTTGCTGATGAAAGGACGGACTTTATTTTCGATTTTTTTAGCATTAACTCCGAACCTCAGAGTCGACATAGTTTGCTCGTACTGAGACAACGCCGGTGTCGCACAAAGAATAATAAGCGTCCTCGAGTTGCCTCCAAGCGACGATCTCAATATTTTCGTGAGAGGTGAATTTCTATAAGGAATATGCGCATTGCTACAATAAAATATTAGTTCAACCCAAATTCACTCAATGGAAAAACCGCACCTTTTTCCCTCGCTTTTCAACGAGATGACTTGCGTGAGGAAGAATAAACTCTTATTGATGTGCTGGCCCTCTCGGATTCTCTCTCTGATTTTGATTCCCTGGGCAACCTCATCTCTTGGATTTTTAAAATAAAACAAGTCAACTTCCCAACGAAAGGAATTGTTTTACAATAGTGAGTCTTCAGTTTGGACATGATGATGACTCGAAATTTTTTCACTTCCAGCAAGATCCACGAAATTCAGCAGTGATTCCGTCACCATCGTCCCCTCTGTTGCTTCCTTACTCTCCAATATTTTTTCTGCCGAAGAAAATTTATGCTTCAGTTCATCATTATTGATATTTGGGCTCTTTTCCCTCTTTTGTCGTCGATATTCTCTAATAAAAGTGTTCGTTACTGTCTGCACTAGCAATCTGAAGATCGTATGAGACCGCGAGCTGGAATGGTTCATATTGGTCCTTGCATAGTGTCGATTCGACTCTCCCTTCTTAAGCTTCTCTAATATCTCCGATATACTCGACACAGATTCTTCTGTCACGCCCTTGATGTAAAAATCTTTTTTTTGGTCTTCGTTTACAGTAAGCGTTTCTCCCAATTTGTCAGCAGGTTTCAACAAATCAAAGACCATATCGTTGTATATCTCAATGTACGAACATCTGAGGAAATAAGTCTTGTCCATATCCTAGTAGTATATACTATTAGATAACCCTAATAAAGGACAGAAGAATGCCTTTTCGATTGCTTGAAATATATCTCGCAGAGACAGTACCAACACACCAGTCGAAGGTGATACATCAGTAATAAGATAGTTCCCTTTATCAAACGTTTCATAGAGGTCGCCGTGCTCAGGTTTTTCCTCATAAAAATGTCCTGGACTCGTTCTGCTCTTAGACCTGGACTGATTAACACATCTAAATTATAGGGAAATCATCTGCTGTGATGATTGATTATAAGGAAATATACGTGTCATATTCTTTTTGGTCTTCGTGCCTGTTGTATCCCATCATCGAATAAGTCTTTCCGCTGCCAGTCTGTCCATACATGAAAACCGTGCCATTTATTCCATTAAGGCTTGATAGAGCAACACGCTTGACTAGTGTATCATAAACTTGGATATTATCGGCGTCGGCACCAAAGCAGTGGTCGAAATTGAAGGTTGTTTTCGTGCTTGTGTTCATCTTCTTTGCTGATGTGAGATCCTTTGAATGATTTGTGTCCAAGCAAACCGTCATGGGGTTTGGAATCTTCCATGCGATTTCCTCGCTGCTGTAAAGTTCGCGCTTGTTCAGAGGCCGCAAACGAAGAGCGACTTGTATATTCTCCATGGAATGGACTCGTACTGTTGTTAGTTTTTTGAGTTAAACTTTAATTAGTTCGTTAGAATTCATAAACTGCGCGAATTTGCTTATTATTTCTTACTCAATGAACTTACATTGAAATATCATATCACACTTGCTATCGAATGCGTAGCAGCGACTATTGCCCTAAAAGTCTTTGGTACTCATAGAAAGATTGCCACGAAACAAAGAAAATAGAAAGAATGTGATGAATGTTTCATACTTTATCGGTACTTTCGAGTATTTGGACTCAAGTAGTTTTCTCTATTGTATTATTGGTTTCGTAATGAGTAATTTTTCGATTTTCGAGAGAGCAAGGGGGAATGAGTACTCTAAAGCCTATATAGTAACAATGAATAGTTGCTAAATGATTATTTAAGTTAGTATTTTGGAAAATCTGTTTGGTGCTCTCTACGAAAGACCATCATTACAAATTGAAGAAAATTGATAATGCTCTGCAAAAAATTTTTGAGGGAAATTGACTGCGTGACTTCATAAGTAATTCACGCGATCAAGCAAATAATTAAAAAATATAATACAGATTTGATCTTGAGTGATAAAAATGGGATATCAACCTATCACTGACCTTAAAGAGGGCGTTTCTGAGCGCAATTGCGGCAAGATCGTCAAAAGTCTCAACTACCTCATCGCGTATGCAGAACTTCCCATTATTTTTCAAGGATATTAACCAAATTCCTAGTATCGGAATCATCGTTGTCGGTGGAGTGCAATTTTTCAGAGCTCTCGGACTCACAACATTTTTCGACATCTTCCGCCCTATCATCTTGATGTAGCCGAGCTTTATTAACAACGTTATAATGACTTTTATTTAGCTTCATGGGACTGCTTTTGATCGCTGGTGATTGCCAGCTTGGATGGCTCACAACTTACTTCGGTTTCTTGAGATCCACTACCGGAAGAGGAGTCTACTGCCTTTGGTAAGAGCTGTATCTCTGCTGGTTGTTAATTTGAATAGGTTGGCTGCTCTCAGTGCATTGAGCGGAATGGGTAACAATGAGCACCTCCTCGCATGGTAATATCTCTTTCGATGCTAAGAGTAAAAGTTATCTCATCCAATTAGGCTCGGCAACATCCTCGGTATCGTTCTTTTGGCCAATGGTCTCGTTTTGATCATGTTCGGATGCGTAATTTTGCTATTTTATATAATATCTAACTTTGCGTCTCCACAGCAAGGCAAAGATGAATATAAGGATGCTGAATACGGCAAGATGTAAGTTCCGATTACAATCATTAAATATAGAGGTTTGTTCTTGTCTAAACGTCATCTATATCAGTAGTATTTAAGAACGAACCGTCATTCAGTTATATTTCATCCATAAGAATCGTTGAAATATTATAAGCAACACGCATTCACGCAATTTGAAGACTTTTCGTTTTCTTTTAATGAATTGCCAAGATAAGTCCTGAGTTAGCTGATTTAGGAGTGCGATTTATTATTTCATTATATTACTTAAATAATGCAATGATAAAAGCTGGAATATCCTCTAAGATTTGAGACACTACTCACAAAGTTTCTTAAAATATTCGGTCTAAAAGCTCTTTAACCTTAAATACCATTACACAAACCTTCCTTTGGTATTTTTTAAAATTTTTTTTTCATCTCCCAATATCAGACCTTAATTTATTCAAAAAGGCAAAAGTTTTAATATCCAACCAAGATTCGATCACCAAGGATGCATATCCGCCTCAAAGCCGGCACGTTATCCTTTAAATGGGTTTTACAGTTGAGGTTTAATGGATTAAACTATTTCCATTCACTCTTTAACTTAATAAATTAGTCCAGTTGTACCTGAATCCAAAACCTTTCTAATATGAATCATTCTACCCCTGAAAAGAGCGTGAAGATGGTGGAAGAAACAGCAAGTCCATCCATGGACCCGATGCTTGAGCAGACACAGAGCAGTCCAGATAAAAGCCTTGATTCTTTCGAGCTTGATTCAAAGCAACTCCAAAAACCTCCTCTGATGCAGTTTCGCGAGCTTGAGTTCAAGCTGAAAAACGAGTTTTCGATCTACAGACACATGTTTATCGTAGATACAATGCTCCTATCAGCATTTATCACGTTCGTTCTGTTCATCAACGAGAGCGAAGCTCTCAGTGTCCGATTCCCATATATTATTGCGCTGGTAGTGGCATTATTTACACTTCTGCCAGGGTATATCGCATTCAAAAGAAAAGATCCACGTATCAATCAGTCATTTATCGTGCTACTCATCGTGAACATGGTTGCTGGTCTCGTCATGCTGCCGACGAGTTTTCTCATACAAGTCGCAGTGGAGGGGTATTTTTTATATCGCTCGTATTGCGTGCATGGCCATCTTAAAAAGATTCGGTTGGTGCGAAGGGAACTTCTGAACGAAGCTATCATCGTGTAAGGTAAAAAATTTTACAGATCACTTTCATATATATATCTATATGAACTATTACATACCTAAAATATTTTCATTGTTGCTTTCATCGATAGAGAGCCTTAATGGTTACATATTGAAAGAATTTGAACTAATTCAGAAGAATTCAAATTCATAAACAGGTTTGATATCAAAACGTAAATTTACTTTAATTAGAAGATATTGCCAAATTTTATAAGCAAATGAGACAATTTAATTATTCTTGAATACTCTTTCTAAATTGGCAAGTAAAGCATCAACATCTCTTTATGATTTCATATCTTTCTGAGAACGAGTGACTCATGTGATTTTATTAATTTGATTGAGATTTATTACTTCGAGATACATAATGATTATTCTTCTTCCTAATGAAACCTCACTGTAAATACGAATATAAAATCACAACGATATAAACAAGAGGAAAATGATGAGATATGATTCCAACGCCTTCGATTGATCCTTATAGATCCAATGCATATATTGCTCTAAAGCATGAGGGAATTTTTCAATAATTTGAGGAGAAGATTCGGGCTATATATCCTCTTAAGTGAGGGCTTTTTGGAAGCACATTTTCGAGCTTCAAATCCAATAAACATAAGAGTCAGCCGTAAAATCTCTTTGTTTGAGAGTTTACATAT